>WNGD01000105.1_pt1 | contig 99959 bp, 91 predicted proteins | sample 5400671 | NCBI WGS metagenome assembly WNGD01 (sample SAMN13153369, study PRJNA577476) | soil metagenome | isolation source: 40 cm soil or saprolite under grassland replicate 2 | place: USA:California | collected 2016-06-15 | reverse complement strand
AGGTCCTGCCGGAGTTTCGCCGCTTCAATGCCGAGTTGATCGGCATCTCAGTCGATGGTGTCTGGTGTCACGCAGCTTTTGCCAAGAACAGGAATTTGCACTTTCCCTTGCTCGCAGACTTCGAGCCCAAGGGGGCAGTCGCTAAAATGTATGGGGTGTATCGTCGACCCGATGGGACGAGTGAACGCGCCTTATTTGTGCTGGATGCTCAGGGGATTATTCGCTGGAGCTATGTATCTCCTGTCGGGATCAACCCTGGTGCGGATGGTATCTTGACTGCCCTTGAAGCGTTGAAGACGGAGGAGACATCTCAATGACACAAGAATCAGGAACTGCCAAGCTGACTCTGCCAGTAGGTCAGCGAGATCATAGGCGAGGACCAGAAACCGCCCAGGTGACATTGATGGAATACGGTGATTATGAGTGTCCCTATTGTGGAAAGGCCTATCCCATCGTCAAGGAGATTCAGCGACGATTAGGGGAGCGGCTGTGCTTTGTCTTTCGTAACTTTCCCCTTACCCAGATACATCCACATGCTGAGCATGCAGCGGAAGCCGCGGAAGCTGCCGCTGGACAAGAGAAGTTCTGGGAGATGCACGACCACCTCTTTGAGCATCAACAGGCACTCGACGATGCGCATTTAGTCCAATACGCTATCGCACTCAACCTTGATAAGGACACGTTCGTGCGCGAGATGACTGAGCACGTGCATATCAATCGCGTGCGCGAGGATTTCCTGAGCGGTGTACGAAGTGGAGTGAACGGCACGCCAACATTCTTCATTAATGGTGTACGCCACGATGATTCTTATGAACTGGAGACGCTCCTCGCTGCAATCGAGGCCGCAATGAATTCCTAAAGGAAAGGCCGCAGCTTCAGTCCGCCGACTGAGCTGTGTAAAAAGGGTTATAGCTGATGCTGCGGAATCGCTGCTATCACGGTTGGAATGCGCCAGGAGCACCTGGTTCGTCCAAAATGCTTGCTTGACCGCCTTTTACCACCACAACGCATCTTTCTGGGGGAGAGACTTCTCTTCCTTGTACTCTTACATCAAAGCCCTGGGTCGTGTCGTCACTAAAAATTTCAGAAACAGAGACAATATCATCCATTCTCACGCCCAGATAGTCGACGGCACATTCCTTTACCTTCTGTAAAACTTGATCGTCCATAGCACTCCGTCCTTTCTCAAGGCCCCTATCGGATGAACCCCATGCTTTACTATGTCAAATCATCGCGTTGAAGATATTGTATGTGATGTACATGGGAGAAGCAATAGTATGTATTTCTGGGGTTGGCTATCGGCTTACTTGTCGTGTAAGAAAAGAGCAATATCTCAAATACACAATAAAAGGCGAACGCACCAGCGCAGGTCAATCCCTGCTCCCACCACTCTAGAATCTGTATTCACAGTCCGTATATGGTAGGGGCGACCCTCGCGGTCGCCCCATAGGCGTCAAGTTAAGGCCGACGGCCAGGATGGAGGCCAGCCCCATCCCTCCTCTACACGAGCCTGGCAAGAGGGTTCTTCCTACTCTAGTAGGGGCGCACCCTGGCGGTCGCCCTCGGGGTGGGGCGGCGACTCTGTTGCCCTCGCTCGTTTAACTTGACGCCTATGAGGCGACCCTCGCGGTCTCCCTGGCGCGATCGCCCTGACACGATCAACCTAACCAGTCACCTCAAGGCAAATCCCTATGCTCGCTCAACCGCCCTCGTGATAGCCCGGCGCGCCATCACAATGGCCATCTGGGCTCGATATTCCTTAGAGCCATGGATATCCGACACCAACTCCAGCCCATCCGCAGCGTGGCTGGCAGCCTCGGCTATCGTGGCCTCGTCGAGTTTCTTCCCAACCAGAGCCGCTTCCACATTGCTTGCCCGTGTTGGCTTGACCGATGCACCCGTGATGACTACACTTGCCGATGAGCAGGTGCCGTCAGTATCCAGCGTAATGACTGCTGCGCAACCAACTACAGCGTAGTGTGAAGCCTTATTGGCGAGCTTCTCATACGCACTGCCAGTGCGAGCAGCAGGTTTGGCGAAACGAATTTCAGTGACAACCTCGTCCGGCTGCAGCGCAGTCTGGAACAAATCCATGAAGAAATCGTCAGCCTTTATGGTACGCACACCGTTCGGCCCTTTCGCCACAATATCAGCCTTCATTGCCAATACCATGCCGGGTGTATCAGCGGCTGGATCGGAGTGAGCAACGCTACCGCCAATGGTGCCCCGGTTACGTACTTGCTGATCGCCGATCAGCTCTACTCCCTCTGGCAACAAGGCGAAATATTGCTTGATAAGGTCCGAATTCTCAATTGTCACATACCTCGTCATGGCACCAACTGCCACTGTCCCATCATCCTCACTGATATACGAGAGGCCACTGATCTTGCCTAGATCAATCAGATGTCCAGGCTGCGCGAGGCGTAGTTTCATCGTGGGTAACAGGCTATGCCCGCCTGCCAGTAATTTGGCATCGTCACCGTACTGTTGTAGGAGTGCTATAGCCTCATCCACCGACGTAGCGGGATGGTAATCAAATGCTGCTGGAACAGACATATTGTTTTCTCCTTCTTTGCTTACTGCTGGTGCATGACCTTCCACAGCTTCTCCGACATGTACGGCATATCAACATGCGCAACACCCAACGCGTCAGCAATTGCATTCGCAACTGCCGGGGTGGAGCCGATAGTACCGGCCTCACCAACACCCTTGACACCAAGGGGGTTCACAGGGGACAAGGTAACAGTGCTCTCAGTCTCAAAATCGGGAAGCTCTGTAGTGAGGGGCATGGCATAATCCGTCAGAGTTGCTGTCAGAAGTTGTCCATCCTCACTATAGACAGCTCCCTCATACATGGCCTGACCAATGCCCTGAGCAAGACCACCATGAACCTGACCCTCAACTAGCAATGGATTGAGCTGGCGTCCACAGTCGTCAACAGCTATGAAGCGCGTAATCTTCGCCTCACCGGTATCCTTGTCCACCTCGACCACGCAGATATGCGTGCCGAAAGGGAAGGTATTCGAGAGCGGTTCCCAGAAGGCCGTCGTCTCCAGGCCGGGTTCGATACTCGGATGCAGCGTATTGGAGAAGTTAGCCGCCATGGCTACATCGTTAAAGGTAACAGATTTCTGCGGTGAACCAGCTACAAAGAACTTGCCATCCTCCAGTGTCACGTCAGAAGCGCTCGCCTCTAGCATGTGGGCAGCGATCTGCTTCATCTTCTCCTTCAACCTTTGAACAGCATGATAGAGAGCTGTACCACCCACCGCAGTGGTGCGACTTCCATACGTGCCACGTCCCTCTGGCGTGGAGTCTGTATCGCCATGCATGATCATTACATTGTCTATCGGTATCGAAAACTCATCAGCGACAATCTGGGCAAACGTGGTTTCCTCGCCTTGTCCATGGGGAGACGAACCGGTGTAGACCATCACGGTGCCACTGTTCTCGACACGCACGCGAGCGCTCTCATAGAGACCAATCGGCGCCGACCCCTTGGGACCAATGCCGCAGGCCTCAATATAGGAAGAGAGACCGATACCCATCAGTTTGCCCTCGGCGCGTTTCTGAGCCTGCTCAGCACGCAGGTTCTGATAACCCGCAAGCGCCAGTGCTTTGTCCAGGGCGGCCTCGTAATCGCCACTGTCATATACGGCCCCGGCAGCCGACTTGTACGGGAACTGTTCCGGCTTAATGAAGTTGAGCCTGCGTACCTCTGCCGGGTCCTTGCCTAGTTCACGCGCCACCAGGTCAATGGCTCGCTCTATGATGAATGCCGCCTCGGGACGACCCGCTCCACGATAGGCATCGGTGGGAGTTTTGTTCGTGAAAACGATATCACCACTGATGTGCACTACTGGAATATCATAGGCCCCACAAGCCACCGGGAACCCTAGGGCTATCATGATTATATCGGTGAAAAGCTGTGAATACGCTCCCAAGTCAGAGATGCCGTAAAGCTTGAGGCCTGTGATCTTGCCGTCCCTGGTCGCAGCAACCTCTACATAGTCAATCTGGTCGCGTCCATGGATCGTCGCAACCATATTCTCGCTGCGGTCCTCAATCCACTTGACAGGACGCCCAGTCTTCATAGTAGCGTAGGCCGCCATCATTTCCTCGGGATAGATATTGAGCTTGGAGCCGAAGCCACCGCCAACTTCCGGTACGACCACACGCACCTGGTGCTGGGGAAGTCCAACTAGCGCCGACAGGATATTACGCAGTATATGCGGAATCTGTGACGAACTCCACACAGTAAGCTTCTTATCCACCTTGCGGAACTCTGCTACCACCCCGCGTGTCTCCATAGCGTTAGGAATGAGTCGTTGATTGACCAGGCGTTGTTTGACAACCACACCACCATCGGCCTTTGTCTGATCGAAAACCTTGTCGATCTCATCCGTCGGCGGGTGTATCCCCATGGCAACGTTCGTGCCGAATTCTTCGTACAGCACTGGTGCATCAGGCTGCATGGCCTTCTCTAAATCGATGGCGGCTGGCAGCGGCTCATAATCGACCTCGATCAAGTCGCGCGCATCGCGAGCTGTGTAGCGGTCGTCCGCAATGACAACCGCGACAGGATCACCATAGAAACGTACCTTGCCCTCGGCCAGTGGGCCACGGATGCCCATACCTTTTTCCATCAGTCCCAGCGGAGCGGCAACGGCAACATTGCCCACTGCACCTTTCACGTCTTCTGCTGTGTAAACCGCTACTACGCCAGGATGGTTACGGGCTGCTTCAGTGTTAATGCCGTTAATACGTGCATGTCCATAAGGGCTTCGAAGCACTGCCATGTGGAGCATTCCGGGAAGCTTGATATCATCAACGTAAGTCGCCCGACCAGTTATCAGGCGCGGGTCTTCACGCCTTTTAATAGGCGTACCAACCATTGCTGCAACACCCATGTGTATGCCTATCCTTTCTCATCACAAATAACTGAAGGCATGCAGTCTCTTCAGCTCAAGTGTGTTTGTTCTACTGCTACTCACCCCCGCCTACTGGCGCGGCAGCCTCTGTACGCATCTGTTCAGCAGCATACTGGACAGCGCGCACAATGTTCTGGTAGCCTGTGCAGCGGCAGATGTTCCCCTCGAGACCTTTGCGTATCTCAGCTTCGGTCGGGTTGGGATTGTTCTTGAGCAGTTGATACGAGGCCATAATCATACCAGGAGTGCAGAAGCCACATTGCAGGCCATGCTTCTCCCAGAAGCCTTCCTGGATTGGATGCAGTTCACCCTCGGGGGCAAGTCCCTCAATAGTTGTCACTTCACAGCCATCTGCCTGCACTGCCAGCACCGTACATGCCTTGACTGATTCGCCATTAAGCAATACTGTGCAAGCTCCGCACTGCGAGGTATCACAACCGATGTGAGTTCCTGTGAGGTCTAAAACATCGCGTAAATAATGTACTAGCAACAAACGGGGTTCAACCTGTGATTGGTGTTGCTGGCCATTCACAGTGACGGTGATTTCGCGCTTCATCGCCATCGATGGTCCTCCATTTGCTTTAATCACGTTATGCTCCTGCCTTTAGCATAAACAGTGAGCAAACGTGACAAACTTATTCAAGACAAATCGGACATGGATTTGTGCGCATCAGGCTTGTAATCCCTGCTTCGCATGTGAACAACGTTGTTTGCTTGCTGCCATACTCACCCGGTTATTTCAACGTTCGATGCAATACATGGCTCCGCTGAAGGTCTCATTCGAGGACAAAAACGTAAACTTTCGATTGCTCCTTTCTTATGAGGTAGGGTAACGTTACAACTTCTAGTTGTGGATACGTTGGTTTGTTACATGCAGCCTCTGGCAACACTCCACCCCTACAGAAAAGGCAGGTAACGCTTTAGAGCGTATCATACAGGAAGCTACATGTCAATTGCTGTTTATACCTTTTTCCGTTCACATTTTTATCCTCCCCTTGCATATATATAGTACAATGTACACTAACTCATTTGAAAATATGAATTAAACGAGGGAGTGGAAATGCATCGCCGGGCTCCGCTTATTCATCCTGGACTCATGACCGATCTCTATCATCCAGATTCCGCATTTGTCTCATGGCGTACTGGACTCAATGGTCTCACTACCTTTGATCTCTATACGCGTTCAGCGCCTTTCGGAGGCGCTTATCTGCTCGTAGCAGGCGTAGAGGCTGCCCTGGAATTTGCCCAGGCGTTTCATTATACTCCTGAAGACTTACGCTTCCTCGCGCACATTCGCGATTATGACTCCGCTTTCCTCGATGAGTTAGCGACCCTCCGTTTCACCGGAGAAATCCTGGCATTACCGGAAGGTACTATCGCTTTCCCCAACGAGCCAATTCTGCGCGTCACCGCCCCATTTCGCGAGGCGTTATTGTTGGAATCCGGTCTACTCCAGGCCATTAATCTTTCCACCCTTATCGCCACGAAGGCCTCTCGTATCGTCTACGCCGCAGAACAGGGCCATCCACGCCGGGTTGCAGAATTTGCTTTCCGCCGAGCACAGGAGCCCTTAACCGTGGCACGCGCCTCCTACATTGGAGGATGTGCCAGCACATCTCTACTCAATGCTGCCTATGAGTTCCGTCTGCCCGCGACTGGCACCGTTCCGCACGCCTTGATTGAACTGTTCCCTACAGAAGAGGAAGCGTTTGAAGCCATCGCCGCTGCTTACAACCGCTACACACTATTGCTCGACACTTACGACCCACACCATGCTATTCATACGGCCATCGGTGTCGCTTTGCGCTCGCAAGAAACCCTTGGGCATACACTCGCTGCTGTACGTCTCGATAGCGGCGATATTGTTGCAGACAGCATATACGTGCGTGAACAACTTGACAAGGCAGGATTGAACAATGTGCGCATTCTCGCTAGCGGTGATCTTGATGAATGGAAGATTACTGACCTCCTAAAGGCGGGGGCTGCCATTGATTCGTTTGGCGTGGGTACCTCGCTGGGTGCCGGAATCGGCTCAGCAGAGCGAGGTATCGAGGGGGGAGCTCTAGGTGGTGTTTACAAGGAAGTCTGGTACGTTGACGACGAAGGCAACGAGTATCCCAAAGTAAAAACCGCCGGAGCTAAATCCACCTGGCCTGGCAAAAAAGAAATCTATCGGCATCCTCATTGGGAAGAAGATGTCATCCAGCTCTCGCACGAACCACGCCCCGATAATTATCAAAGGCTGCTACGACCCGTCATGCGCAATGGTGAGACGATCCCAGGCAGCCTTCCGCCTCTTTCCGAAATCCGTGAACTTGCACAGCAGAATCTACAAATGCTGCCTGCACCCTATCGTGCACTAACTATTGATAAACCCTACCCCGTCCGCTTCAGCGAGGGTTTGCATGCGCTTCTCCAGCAAGCAATGCAATCAATGGGAAATACCATATAGCACTTTTTATGCTATTGACTACACTTTAATACATGTGTTTTTCTAATGCAAATTTAATCTTAGCTACTAACTTTAAAATGCACTTAGAATTTCTATTGTTGACTTGTAATGTAACCTTTCCGTACATTAAGCTCTATATGACATAGTCTGAGATGGTAGTTCAGGAACTATTCAAAAATACATCAGGCATTAACGAAAGGAGTTACATACACATGATTCAAGATTGGGGTACGGCGATATTCAACGCCTTATCAAATGCGGTGAATCTCATCCTCACCTTCATTCCCAGGTTCATTGGCTTCTTAGTCATTCTAATTGTAGGATGGATTATAGCTGCGTTGCTAGAGAGGGCTGTAACTTTTCTATTACGCAAAGTTGGCTTTGATCGCATGTCCAACCGTATTGGCCTGACACGCTTCGAGCAGCGCATGGGCGTCACTTTGGATTCCGCCGGAATTTTAGGAAAGATTGTGTTCTGGTTCATCCTGCTGATTTTCCTGGTTCCAGCAGCAGACGCCCTCGGCCTCCCGGCCGTGAGCAACATCCTGAACACACTGGTAGCCTACATTCCAAATGTGTTCGTTGCCATTCTGGTCCTGTTCCTAGGCACATTGGCCGCCACCTTCGTGGCTGACATTGTGCGCGGCGCGGTCGCCTCAGCAAATATCGGCAACCCGGGCATTTTTGCCGGCATAGCCCGCTGGGCTATCATTGGCTTTTCTGCCCTCATCGCCCTTGAGCAATTGCAAATCACCCCCACGCTGATCAATGAGCTGTTTGGCGCAATTGTTGCCGCCGTAGCTATTGCTTTCGGCCTGGCGTTTGGTCTGGGCGGACAGGATGCAGCACGCAGGTGGCTTTCTCGTGGTGAAAGCTCAGTCACTATTGCCGCATCACAAATCAGTGCTCAACAACAGATGGATAACGCAAGGGCTGCACAGGCGCAAGCCGACCAGGCGCGTACCTATCAGCAACAACAGCAGGCCCAGGCTCAAGCGCAAGCCTATCAGCAACAGCAAGTGGCCCAGCAGCAGCCTTCTCCGCCACAGTATCCTGACGTACCGACTGAGCAGACACCACCGTATACACGTACAAATCCTCGCCAGTAACTCGTTTTCGGATAGAGTTGCTTGCACACAAAACAAACGCCTCGAGCTAGTAACGTTACTAGCTCGAGGCGTTTGTTTTGTGTGCAAGCAACCGTTACTTTTCCCGCAAGTATACCGCAAACGGCTACAAACCCATTGCTCCCAACTTCACGCTAAAGGAGTTCCTGTATGGATGAAAGCAACCTCGACATGAGCCGCATTGCACTTATCTATTCGTAAACGTTACAATGGTAGCAGCAGAATAGTTTTGAGCAAGGGAGCACGGTAATATATGGCTGATGGTGCTGTCCAACCGGACATCGATCATATGAATGAGCCTGAGAATACCACCAGCAAGAATACGACTTTAAATGAAGTAGAAACACCGCCAGTAGCATTATCTGATTCTCGACCGGTAGTAATTTGGACTCCCCGCTTCATAGTGATTTTCGCACTCACGCTTGTGCTGGGCCTGAGTACAGAGAGCCTGCTAACCGAGGAGTGGCTAGCTGGATTCTATACTGGACAGTGGGTATTCCAGGCACACGTCATATTCAACTGCTTATGCTGGCTGGCCTTGTCAATTCTTGCACGCTCAAGTTGGATTCGCATCGGGGGCATTTTTGGATGCATCTGGGCACTATTTTTGACTTGGAATATAGCTCTCAGTACGCTACATCCTGATCCCTCTTCCCCAGTTCTTGCTCATGTCAATGCCGCAACCTGCATTGCCTTGCTTGGCTCTTATATTTGCCTCTCGATTAACAGAACACCCTTTAGTCGCCTCGATGCCTGGTTCTTTGGACTAGCCCCTATTGCTGCTATCATCGCAGTTGCGTTTATCTTTTTATTGGCTCCTGCCTTTGACCGTTCTCTGAGCACGCTTGAAAGCGCTATAGCCACCACAGCATTGGTACTCTCTCTACTCGTGTGGTGGATACGCCCCACTTCCTGGAAAGCTCAGCCCGGCCCGGCATTCCTTTTCGGCTGCGTTCCTTTAATCCTCCTCCTTCTGGCTATACCCAACATGGGATTCCCCTCGTCAAATTTTTTCCTCCCACATATAGTGCTCTATCCCAACCCGAACCTGTCGACCAACGAGGCAAATTTCTTTTTCTCACAGTTGGCGCTTCTCTGTCTCCTTCTGGGAACTATGCGACTAATATTTTGTGAAGTACGCAATTGACCCCGCTGTACAGATGAACTATACTGTGCTTAACATTCGTGTAAAATGCTTCACAAGTGTGGAAAAACGAGACAGGTTAAATTTTAATGCGAGGTGCATCATGTCCACCTACGATAACTATACGGGAAGACTTTCTCCCCAATCGATTTTACATCAGCATTACCTCATTGTTGGCCAGGCAGGCCGTGGTGGCATGAGTGCCGTTTATCAGGCTGTAGATATACAGTCAGGTAACCGCCATGTTGCCATTAAAGAAATGAGCCAGGGGCATCTTAACCCTGACGAGCTTGTTGCCGCAACGGCACGCTTTCAACAGGAAGCCGCTCTACTCAGCTCGCTGCATCACCCCAATCTACCTCACATTTATGACGCATTTAGCGAAGGTGGCCGCTCCTACCTGGTAATGGAATACATAGACGGCAAAACGCTAATGCAGATGCTTAAAGCTTCTGGCAGACGTGGGCTTCCTGTAGCGCAGGTGCTTGACTATGCAATCCAGTTATGTGACGTCCTTGCATATCTCCACTCGCAAAATCCACCGGTCATTTTCCGCGATCTTAAGCCGACGAATGTGATGGTAATGGAGAATGGACATGTTGTGCTAATTGATTTTGGCATTGCGCGTTTCTTCAAAGAGGGCCAGGAGCAAGACACTGTATTCCTTGGTTCACCAGGCTATGCCCCACCAGAGCAGCACGGCACCTCGCAGACAAATCCCCGCTCCGACCTTTACGCCCTTGGCGCAACTCTCCATTGTTGTCTGACTGGCAGAGATCCTTTCCTTGCAGAAGATCGCTTCGCGTTTCCACCCGTGTATCAACTGAACCCCTTGGTCCCTGCCGAACTCGACCAACTCATCCAGCGCATGGTGTCAATGGATGAGTGGCAGCGTCCAACCAGCGCTCTGGAGGTGCAACAGGCGCTGATCAGAATCAAACAGCAGGCAGCCGAGGCCACAACTGGCTTGAATCCCGTTCTTGCTTCGGCCCCAACCCAATATAACCAGCCAGCCCCAGCTCCTACACAGGCAGCAATGCACCCTCCAACAGTACCAGTGAGCACTCCACCCACTTCACCACCATCATCCGCTTACAATCAAGTACCCTCGTTAGCCCCTACTCCGCGGGCAAGAAGTTCCTCAAGCATTGCAGCGGTCTGGACTCCTCGCTTTATCGCTCTGTTTGGATTAATGCTCGCCCTGACGGTTGTTGGCAGTATTATTGCATTCAATATCCCTCAACCTTACGGACCAAATAACCCGGGGCCAGGACTAGATCACGCTGTTGAACTTGGTTTATCGGTACTCTTAATTCTGGTTGCTATAGTAGCAATTGCGTTCGTGGGCAACGGCATTGCAATCGGCATCTTAGTCTTGACCGCACTGTCGGCGTTACTTGCCGGTTTTGCTTTCTTTATCCAAACGTTAAACGACATTCAGCCACTGCCATCTGTCCTCCTACAACTTTTTCCATACGCGAATCTACTCCTAACGATTGGTTTGGCAGCCGCTGCCATCATTTCACTGCTATGGCTGACGCGCCCGTATACCCTGATAAACCGTATCATACTTCTGGTAGTTTTTGGAGGGGCCGCGGTTTGCGCTTTCTTGCAATTCTCAAGCATCGATACCGATGTACTCAAGCACATCGAGTTGCTCATATCTCTAATTCTCCTTATCCAGGGAGTGCTGATCGCAGCGCAGGCAGAACGGGTAAGAAGTGTGAAGAATAGTCACTGAGCACGAATGCTTTATAGCGACTATCTTGCATTTGCTAACTCTTTGTAAGAACCTACACATAATTCCGCAACCGCTGGTAAACCAACTGGCCCATCCCAGGTACCGGACTGCCCCGGTAATCCTGAATTAACTGCGGATAACCACAAGGCGAACCCTGCACCACCCACGCCCACGCTACCCAACCAATCTGGTGAGCATCAAAGTATGTAAGCAGTTTACTAATATAGCTCGTGCCACAATCGTACTCTCCGCTTTCAGCAGACATAACCGCGTATTTATTGCTGATCGCTCCAAATGAGGCATCCCACATACCTGGCTGCTTCTCTGGATACGGATAGGGGTGAGTATCATAAACGACATTGGAGCCTTTAATGGGATATTTAGTGATTTGGCTCAAATTATAACCCCAATCCGTGCCAGCCACCAGCACCAGATTCGTAGCCCCGGTACTACGTACAGCATTAACCAATGCTGGCATTCCCACACTTGCAAATGTCAGCTTCTTCACACAATGACAGTCGTCAGAAAAAGTGGTATCAGTGATCCTACATGGCGATGCCCAACATGACCAACTCGGAGGATGCGGCTCATTGTACAGTTCGAACAGTACATTACTGTAGCCCTTATAAATACTTGCGACCTGCTTCCAGAACGTCACGCTATCGGCATCCGGCATCGACCAGGGACCACCTGCTTGTAGCGAACGCCCAGCACCATCAGACCAATGCAAATCAAGAATCACGTTCAGCTTGAGCGCAGTGAGTGTATTCACTGTCTGCTTGATAAGCGCCTGGTACTGCGAAGCGAAACACCTCTCCGATGATTGCCCATGCAACCAGATGCCTTCCGACATCGGAAGCCTGACCGTATTTGCTCCCCAATACGTTACAGCCTTCGTATTCGTACCTAAACCAATATAAGATAGTTCTTTAGTGCCAAAATGCCCATCACCCCAGCATGAGTATTCCAGGCTGTCCCGGCCAACTCCGTGAAAAAGATAACTTTTTCCATCGGCACCCAGGATAGCCTTTCCTTTCACTCTATATGGCCCCTTTGACTGTCTGTTATCTGGCGAGGGGCTCTTCGTTGCTGTCGCACTGGCAGTAAGTGTATGAAATGTAGAAGCATGAGCCTGGTTATATGCTCCTACTGCACGTAGTGGGCTAAACCAAATGAGCCCCACCGCTAGAACTACTAGCACTACGAAACCCAGTAATACAGCTTTAAAAGAATATGGCATGCAATATGTTCCTCCGTACAATCACAATGACAAAAGATGACGAGTTATTCGTCTGTTTCTAGTAAACGGCAAAATAAAGCAATATCTACATAGTTCTCCCAGAGGGGGGACGGATCGGGCAAACCTCTATGCCTCCTGGAATTCGCAGTTGGAGACTCTACGTGACATGCTGGAATCGACCGATGAGAAATAAAAAAAGGAGCACAAACCAATTAAGGTATTTCATTGAAAGGTGGGGATCACGGTCAAAGTTAATAGCATTGAGCTGTATGAGCAAAAACTAATGACATAGCTCCCATCTTGGTGTATAATACCGTGCTTAGAAGTATCGCAGAAGTTTCTCAGCAAAGCAGCTAACGAAGCTGATAACATGTAACATTAATTATCCATGCTCGGAGAGGGGCAACGCGATGACCACGACCACCAGTATTGCGCGAGGGAAATATCACATCTGGACTGTTGGCTGCCAGATGAACCAGGCTGACTCCCAACGCATCCAAACCATCCTCGATGAATTGGGTTGGGAAGAAACCAGCATGGATCAGGCTAACCTCGTGATCCTCAATACGTGTAGCGTGCGCAAAGCGCCCGAAGAGAAGGCCCATAATCAGCTTGCTCAATTGAAACATGCCAAGGCCAAACGCAGCGATTTGCTTGTCGCAATGATGGGCTGCATGATCGGCAATCAAAAGACTATCGATGACCTGAGCAAACGTTATCCACATATCGACCTGTTCATGAAAGTCGAGCAGGCCGATATTCTGCCTCGTTTCCTGGAGGAGCGCTGGACACCTATCTCTGGTGCCGGTTGTCTGGATATCGAATTTTTGCCCCCCAACGAGGAAATATCTGTAGAGCCTATCGAGCGCATCCTACCAACCTTCGCAACCTCGACCAACACGGTAGGGAAGCATACCGTACTACCCATGGCAATAACGCCTAAACCTGGTGAGCGTACTGCTCATTATCCAACGAAGATCGAGCCCGCACAGGTGAGCCCGACTGCGTGGCTCCCCGTTATTCTCGGCTGCAATAAGGTTTGCACCTACTGTATCGTGCCATATCGCCGGGGACGCGAACGCAGCCGACCCATTGAAGAATTAGTTTCCGAGGCCAGTTCGTTAGTAACTAAGGGAGCAAAGGAACTGACGCTGCTGGGCCAAACCGTTGAAGCTTACGGGCTAGATTTGCCGGAAAAACCAGACCTTGCAGTCCTTATGAGCCATCTCAGTGAGATTGACGGATTGAAGCGGATCCGCTTCATGACTTCGTATCCACGTCATATGACCGATAGCATGATTGAACGCATGGCGACCTTACCTAAGGTTTGTGAACATGTCAATATCCCCGTCCAGGCTGGTGACGATGCCACTCTCAAGCGTATGAAACGCGGCTATACAATTGACGAGTACCGCAATCGTATCGAGCGCCTGCGCGCATTATGGCCAGGTGTTTCACTTTCTACCGACATAATCGTAGGTTTCTGTGGCGAAACCGAGAAAGAGTTTCAACACACACTCGACCTGCTTGAAGAGATTCGCTTCGACGTTGTGCATGTAGCGGCTTACTCAGTTCGTCCTGGAACAGTGGCTGCGCGTTGGGAAGATGATATACCACTGGCCGAAAAGAAGCGCCGTCTGCACATGGTTGAAGAGGTGCAGGCACGTATGGCTTTCGAACTGAACCAGCAATTTATCGGCAAAATCGAAGAGGTACTGGTTGAGGATACAAACAGCACCCATGGTCGACAGCAATGGAAAGGACGCAATCGTACTAATAAATGGGTGTTCTTCCCAGAACCGGGAGCAGAGGTACTTAAGGATGGACAAACGCCTCGCAGCATTAAACCTGGTGACCTGGTGCAAGTGCGCCTCGAACGGGCAACTGCCTGGTCCTTGCAGGGTAGCGCGGTTGCGCTATAATATGCTGACTTCATTACACATCCTTAGCACGGATGGAGGAGATGTTCGATGACACAAACACAATCGGCTGAAGAGAAGGCACGACTGAAAAAACAATGGACAGAATTGGCTATTCAACAAGCGTTGGCAAGTCAATGGGAAGAAGCAGTAATTACAAACAAGAATATCTTGAACCTTTTTCCCTATGAGCCGGATGCTTATAACCGTCTTGGCAAGGCGTATAGTGAACTTGGGCTGTATAACGAAGCTCGACAAGCATACTCACAAACGCTCAAATATAGCCCAAACAACACCATTGCCAAGAAGAATCTACATAGGCTCTCTCTTCTTCAGGAAGAACCTGTGCAGATTCTTGCGGGAGCTGAGCGCATTGATCCCCGGCTCTTTATCGAAGAGACCGGGAAAACTGGTACGACCGACTTGATCAACATTGCCCCGTCTGCTGTTCTTGCAAAAGTGGGCGTTGGCGACAAAGTACAACTGCGTGTAAGTGGACATACGCTACTTGTGCGAAACACGGCAGGTGAAGATATCGGGCAAATTGAACCTCGTCTAGCTAACCGTTTGATTAACTTTATGGAAGGTGGTAATCGTTACGCCGCCGCGATCCTTGCTATGGAAAACGGACAGGTACGCTTGATTATTCGCGAGGAGTACCAGCATCCAAGCATGTTTGGTAAGGTTAGCTTCCCATCCCAGGGTGGTGGAGAACCAATCCGTGCCTATACCAAGGATAGTTTGATACGCTACGACCGTGAAGATGAAGAAGACATGGGCAACGAGGACGAATACTATGATGGTGGCGACGAAACCGAGGAAATGACCGAGATCGATTTCGAAGGCAGCATCGAGGGCGAAGAATAAATGAAGGGAAGAGTAGTATGAACAAGACGAAAAAAGTGGCATGGCGCAAACATCGCATTAAGGCCAAGAAAAACGAAGAAAAGCGCAAAGCGCAAAAAGCCAGTGGCACCGCTGCCACATCACCAGCGCGGCGATAATCGCCGCGCTTCCCTTTTTTTGCATGTGTAATGAATAGATCAACATCCCCAATATCGTCGGCGTCAGTTCGTAACATTCTCACCCTGCTCGTCCCGCTAGAGGCCCAACTCATTGCAGGAGCGGAGGGATTGGATCGCCGGGTAACATGGGCTACTCGCATGAGGGCACGCCTTCCAGCATTTGAAAGTGTGCGTGGGGGAGAACTTGCTCTGCTTGCGCTGTCACAATTGCGCCGCCTTGATGAAACACTGCCTCACCTGCTAAGCAGCCTGCACAAAGAGGGAGTTGCGGCTGTAGCAGTAACCGCTCCTTCCGTTGAAAGCCTGGGAAATGATGCCTTGGCCATTGCCGACCAACTTCACCTTCCATTGCTCTTATTACCGCTAACAGCATCCCTCGAAGAAATAGAACGTGAAGTTATCACCTTTGTTGTCAGCTTCCGTGGTGAGATTGAACGTAAAGCTACCGAGATCTCACATCAATTGATGCAGTTAAGCGTGCAAGGAGTCGGCTTACAGGGAGTATGCGACCGCCTCGCCCGCACTAGCGGCAAGTGGGTCATATTACAGGATGCCAATCAAGAACTGCGCTTTCAGGCTTCTCCACCTGACGGCAATGTGCCTGCTTTGCCCACAACGTTGACGGATGAAGTGCTGTTGCACAAAGGATTGATGCGTATTACTGCACCCATTCAGATACGCCATGAAGTGGTGGGCTACCTATCACTGATCGGAAACGAAGTTGATTTCGACTACCTTGAACGTCTCATCCTGGGCCAGGTAGCGCCAATTCTGGCGCTAGAGTTCGTCCGTGAGCGTGAACGCAGCGAGGTAGAAAGCCGCTACTCCGCAGAGGCATTGATGGATGTACTGCAAGGCAATTATCAGCAATCCGACGAGATGTTAGCACGTGCACGCTTACTTGGTTATGACCTCACAATACCGCAAATCGTCGCCATCCTCGAACTTCCGCCCGAAGAACCTGAATATCCAACTGGCAGCCCTCAAGCACAATGGAACAAAAGGCTACGCGACGAATTACTACGGACGTGGCCTGCTAGCTGGGTATCGAGTGAAGCTCGCCGTGTGATAGCACTGCTTCCCTCGAGTGAAAGCAACGCAGAAGCAGAAAGTGAAAGTGAAAAAGCCATTTTCACACGCCTTGAACGTGTGCAGGCGCGTATGCAGCATGGCAATATCAGTAACGGTAGTTTACCAGTCTATACGGTTGGGATTGGGCGACTGGCGAAAGATGTACAGCAAATACCCCGGTCATTCCGCGAAGCGCAGCAAGCGTTAGAGATCGGACGACGACTTTTTGGGGAGGGTAAACTACATTCATTTGCCAGGTTGGGTATATACAGACTACTTTTCCATCTCTACGGTCATGAAGAGCTCTCCGACTTTTATCAGGAGACTCTTGGCCCTTTGCTCGAATCCGATAGCCGAAGCAACAGTGCACTGATAGAGACCCTTGAAACTTTCTTTCGCTGCAACGGCAATCTAAGTGAAACGGCTCGGGCAATGCACCTGCACCGGAATTCGTTGTTATATCGGTTGGGACGTATAGAGGAATTACTCGGTAGGTCGTTGGAGGATTCAGAATTGCGGCTTTCGTTGCAGATCGCTTTGAAGATACGGCATTTGCGCAAGTGAATTACAAAGCTTACATCCATAAGACACCACCAACTGATATGCATTTTGTCTCTTAAATTGCTCATAATCTGCTGGTAGTCTTTTACTATGCTTTTATCTCAGCCAAACAAAGAGAAGGAGACGCCGGCATGAGTGAGATCGTTGAGCTTTTACGACAGTTGGTAGCTATTGACTCCATCAATCCTGACCTGGTGCCGGGAGGCGCAGGAGAAGAAAAGATTGCCCGTTTCATTGCTGACTGGTTTGAACGAGCTGGTTTAGAGGTTGTATGGGACGAACCAGCGCCTGGGCGCCCAAACGTCATTGGCATCGCACACGGTACTGGTGGCGGCCATTCACTACTGCTCAACGCTCACATGGATACAGTGGGCGTCGTAGGGATGGAGCGGCCACACGACCCATTCATTAAAGACAACCGCTTGTATGGACGCGGGGCATACGACATGAAAGGTGGACTTGCCGCAATCATGGCCGCAGGAGCTGCCGCGAAGAAACTCGGTTTGCGTGGAGACGTGATCGTCACGGCAGTAGCAGACGAAGAATATGCGAGTATTGGAACTAGTTCAATCGTCAACCACTGGCATGCGGATGCCGCCATCGTCACCGAACCAACCGAACTCAATATTTGCACTGCGCACAAAGGCTTCGTCTGGCTAGACATCGAGACCGAAGGAGTTGCTGCCCATGGTTCGCGGCCTGATCTCGGCGTCGATGCCATTGTGCAGATGGGTAAAGTCCTGGTCGGCCTGGAACAATTGGATCGCTCACTTCGCTCTGCTCCCTCACATCGCCTCCTCGGAAGTGGCTCAATCCATGCATCCCTGATCGAGGGAGGGCAGGAGCTTTCAAGTTATCCAAAAAACTGTTCCTTGAGCGTCGAGAGAAGAACCATCCCTGGCGAAACTTCCCCGAAAGTCGAGTCCGAATTACACGGCATTTTCGAAGGGATAGCAGCGTCCGACCCAACCTTCAAAGCCACTGTCAAAACCGGATTGGTACGCGACCCATTCGAAGTCTCCCTGGACGAACCTATTGTGAGGACCGTGTTCAATAAGGCAACCAACATACTCGGACACGAGCCAACAGAAATCGGTCAGACAGGATGGATGGACTCGGCTCTTCTGTCAGCCGCCGGAATCCCTTCGGTCGTCTTTGGCCCTGGGGGAGAAGGCGCCCACGCCATCGTTGAGTGGTCTAATCTTGAGCATGTTGAGCGCTGTGCGGAGATTCTAGTTGCTGTAGCAGAGGAGTTTTGTGCTTATTAGGAGGAAGGCAAACTTGCTATTATTGCCCAAACACCTTGCCACCTGCTGCCTTTAACAGGCGATCACGTATGGCAAGTCCCAAGCCCTGATCGCCAAAATTACGACACAGGATTACTTGCACTTGCGCCTCCTCCAACGCGCGCAATCCCGCAAATAAAGCAGCCGCTACCTCCGGCGGATTTTCTGAACTGCCAAGCGCATGAATTAGTGCGCCACTCTCTCGAAATGATGGGACATCTTCAGCAGCTACAAGCACACCAACACGTTCTCCTCGAGCACATCGACGATGCGCCTCTGCCAGCATCGAGGCACGCATAGCTTCAACAGTGCCATCAAAAAGTAACAACGGAATGGTAGGAGCATAATGCTTGAGTAATTGACCAGGAGCCTTCTTTGCCAGGATATCTTCATTTCCACCTTCCGCTCTAGGTTGCATGGGAGCCTGCACATCAGGTAATTCTGTACGGATCGTCTCCAGGCTGACTCCACCTGGCCGCAGAATTCTTGGTACCTCTGAACAAAGATCGAGCACTGTAGACTCTACCCCTATCTCGCATGGTCCGGCATCCAGGATCAGCGGCACCCGGCCGGCGAGATCAACAAATGCATGTTGCGCTGTTGTAGGGCTGACGTGCATGAAACGATTGGCGCTCGGTGCAGCAATCGGTGAACCAAGTGTACGTATTAGTGCTAGCGCCAATGGATGTCGTGGCATACGAACGGCAACAGTTTCTAATCCTGCCGTCACCAGGTGCGGCACACGTGATCCCCTGGGTAATATCAAGGTGAGAGGTCCCGGCCAGAATTTCTTTGCTAGCCATTTTGCCTGCTCTGGAACCGCAGTGGTTAATAGTTCAAGAGTATACTCATCGGCAATATGTACGATCAATGGATCGCTAAATGGGCGGCCCTTGGCCGCAAAAATACGTTCCAATGCAGCTGGCTGAAAAGCATCGGCTCCCAAGCCGTAAACCGTTTCTGTAGGAAAAACGATGATATCACCATTGCGCAATAATTTTGCTGCACGCTCGATTACCGCTGGCTCAGGATGAACCGGATCGACTCCTATCACTTCTGTCTGTATATGCTGTTTATATTGCATAGATGTAAACTCCCTCCCAGCCTTACTACATTCAAATTTTATCAAGAAAGGTTTGTACGAGTATAGCATGTTCTCATCGCTTGCGGTACATCGCCTTTACGTGCTATACTCGATTTCGTTCAATCAATCAACAATTAGGCGCCACTAGAGCGGAATAGATGTACAATTCTGATTTTGATCATCAACCTTCACACAAACTTCGTCGTATTCTCGCTTCAGCAGGTATAGGTGTTTCACTTGTCATGATCCTGGGCGTTGTAGTCTTTAGCGTACGTGCCAGCATCGTACCAGGAATAAACCTGCACTCCCCTGTACAGAGTTCGCCAGGCACAAGCCTTCATCAGGTTCATAATTCCTGCCATACACCATCTCACCTGGCAGGCAACAGCACTCTATCTATTCATTCCGGTGGACTGAATCGCACTTTTCTTGTCCACCTGGCTCCCTCATATGGTAATCAACCACAATCTTTAATGATTAACTACCACGGCTACGACAATACAGCCCAGCGCACAGCTCAACGTACCAATATGGGTGCAGAGGCAGATAAAGCAGGTTTTATCCTGGTTTTCCCTCAAGGTGTCGATAGCCCACCATCATGGAATGCCGGCATCGGGGTACTCGGTCCAACAGGTGACACGGACGACGTGCAGTTCACACGCGACATCATCAGCTATTTCGAGCACAATTACTGCGTCGATCCTCACCGTATTTACGTCACTGGTTATTCACTTGGGGGCGGTATGGCTTATCGCATCGCCTGCACTCTCAGTAATCAAATCGCTGCCTTTGCGACCGTTGCGGGCGCTTACTACCGTATCCCAGGCGGCTGCAATCCGTCCCGGCCTGTTCCGCTGCTAGAAATTCACGGGCAAGCTGATGACTACGCACCTTACAATGGCAACCCTTCTAGGGGCATGACAGCAGTACAGGCATATTTGAATTTCTGGCTTGCTCATGACAGGTGTAGCCCAACAAATAAGGTAATTTTCCAGAGGGCTGATGTCACAGGCATCGAATGGCCACATTGCGCTAATGGCGGCATTGTCCAACATTATCGCATCAGTGATGGTGGTCATACATGGCCCGGCTCAAGCCCTACTCTTGGATTAGGCTACAACACACATACCATTGACGCAAATATTGTCATCTGGAACTTTGTCAGCCGATTTTCAATTTAGTTTGAGTTCCTTGCCACAAGAGAATATGGTGCAACTACCGCGCAAAATGCGCAGTAATTTTTTTGGCGGGCAAGAAGTAACAGAATTAAAGTTTCTCGTCCATCGTCTCTTGGGCCATTATGCCCATAGATTGCTGTCCAACATGCTGTTTACATTGTTTACGATGCTCAAGATAATCATCGAGCATGGTCGCATATCGAAAATCTATAACACTACTCAGTTCCGACCCATCGATCCAGCAAGGTTGCCCCTCAATACTTCCGCGTATCTCGCCGCCGCTAACTACGCCACAATAGACAAGTGTCAATGTACTCATGCGATCAAAGCGTGTACTGGCGTAAGAGTAACAGCCAACTATATGACGTAATTCAACCTGCAAACCTGTCTCTTCCTTGAACTCGCGCTGTGCTGTCCGCTTTGGATGTTCTCGCCAGCGCATAAAGCCGCCAGGAAAGACGAAACCGCCCTCGGGTCGCCGGACTAGTAGAAAACGCCCCTGGTCTTCAACAATCACACAGATACAACCCAGTGGGGGCAAGTTTCCCGCAAGACAAAAGTTGAGGATGTTAAAGCAGATACTCACCAACCGCCTCAAAATCCGATAAAGGATGCGTTTAAGCACGTATAGTTATCCACCCATCTATTTTCTACGCTTATATTATACTCTTATACCCTCTATCCTCGAGAACCCTGACAGAAGCATTGAAGAAAAAAGATGGCCTGGCGGGTGCCAGGCCATCTCAATCCATTGTTCCAACCTATGTATTATCCCTATCTGCATTCAGAAACGCTGCGATAACAGCGAGCAAGATGCGGCCACATCTTGCTCATCTGAAAGTAAGGAAGTATTAGCGGCCCGTGCGTGCCTGGGCTCGGCGTACAAGAGCATCCACGGTCACAGCGATCAACAGGACAGCACCCTCAACCATTTCAGACACATCCGTCCCCTGATTTAGTAGAGCCAGGCCATTTACCAGGCTACCAATAATGAGCGATCCAAGTACAATAGCCCAGACCGATCCACGGCCACCAAAGAGGCTGACACCACCGATGACAGCCGCTGCAATTGCATTGAGCAGCAGCGTTTGATCGATCTGGCTCGCCACAGCGGTACCTCGTGAAGCTAGCAAAATACCACCCATTGCAGCAAGCGTCGAACATAATGCGAAGCACACAATGCGTATACCCACGACATTAATACCTGCGCGGCGAGCGGCTTCGCCGTTACCACCAACAGCATAGACATGACGGCCAAATGAGGTTTTCGTCATGATCAGCCAGAATAGTGCGATCAAACCAAAGAGGATTGCGGTCGAATAAGGCACTCCCTGGTAGCCCTCAAAAACTGCCACTGCTCCCATAACGAGCACTGCGGTTACCACAATCCGAATAACCATCTGTACAAGCGATAACGTTCTAAGACCAGCCCTCTTTCGCCTCACATAGTTATATATGAGTCCAGCGGCATAAAGGAGGACAGCTATAGCCGGCAGGCCAACACCAAGGTAGTCAGGCAAAAAACTCTGAGCGCTACCAGCAATAGCAACGATGAAACTATTGCTAATGATGAGTGTACTTTGCCCGGCTAGCAGATTGAGCAGAAGTCCTGCATACCCGATGGATGCAGCCAGTGTCACAATAAATGAGGGAACGCGCAGCACACCAACAAAGAAACCATTAATGAGGCCGATTACAGCGCCTGCCAACAGAGCAGCCAGTATAGCTGCCCAGGCAGGAACTCCGTGGCGCTCCGAAAGCACCGCCATGACGACGGAACAAAGAACAGCGACCGAAGCTATGGAAAGATCGATCTCTCCGAGCAGCAGTACCATAATGACCCCGAGTCCAAGTATACCGAAAGTGGCAATCTGTCCCACCAGGTTTGAGAGATTCTCTGGTTTCAGAAAAAGTCCGCCACTGGCGACTGTGAAGTAAACCACAACCAGGATCAGCGTAAACGCTACTGGAATAAAGCCGAGGTCAGTACGTAGCAATTGTCCTAGCGTGCGGCGAGGCATATAAGATGGTACTTCTACAGCGGCAGCCTCAGTCGCTTGCCCACCAAACGCAGCCACCTGGGATGCTTCTGATGGCTCTGGAGAATCATTTTTCTCGATAATTTCGCCCATCGATCATTTCCCTCCTAACGAGTCGTTGTCATTGGTCGCGCTATCTGTCGCCATCAGTTCGCCAAATTCAGCTCCTGTAATTGATGCGACAACCTGTTCGGGCGTGGTGGTTTTGATATCAAATGTGCCAACCCTCCTGCCAAGGCGCAGGACGATCACTCGATCCACGACCTCGAACACATCTGCCAGGTTATGTGAAATAACGACTACCGCCAATCCTTGATCGCGTAGCCGGCGTATCATATTAAGCACCTGTCGTGTCTGAGCTACACCCAGCGCAGCCGTTGGCTCGTCCAGCAGAACCACCGTAGCCCGGCGTAAGATGGATTTGGCGACCGCAATCGACTGTCGCTGGCCACCAGAGAGCATCGCAACAGTCGAGCGTACTGAGGGGATTTTAACATCTAGGGTATGTAGTACATTTAGCCCTTGCCTCTCCATATCGATCTCGTCCAAAGATCGTAGAAAGGAGCGCTCTTCGCGACCTAAAAATAGATTGGCGACAACATCCAGGTTATCGCACAAAGCGAGGTCCTGGTAGACAGTCTCGATGCCTAAGCGGGTTGCAGCCTGTGGACTGGGAACACTGACTTTTTGGCCCTCTAAGAAAATTTCACCTTCGTCAGAAGGCCCTACACCAGAGATGACTTTAATCAGCGTTGATTTACCGGCGCCATTGTCGCCGACCAGGCCTACAACTTCGCCAGCATGGACTTCAAAATCCACGTTAGAAAGGGCGCGCACCGCACCAAAGGATTTGCTAATGCCGCGCATTCGCAGCCGTGGTTTGCCGTTCGAGGGTTGCTCCGGTGGAGGAGATGACATTTCACCAGCTGCAGGAGTAATATTTTCGGCCATCTGGCCCTCCAATCAAGTCTAAGGTGACAATGGTCCGTCATGAAGCAGTGGTCTATGCAAAGTATACCACCTGCAACTACAAATTGATAGAGTTAGTATACCTGATGGCACCCCAAGGGGTGCCACTACATTCTTGGAACCTGGAAAATCCAGGTTCCAACACCTGGCATCCCCTAAGGATTCCTACTACCATCTCTCTCGAGGACAAGATAGTGATGTATCATCTTGAGAGGCCAGGCTACATTACAAAGCACTACAAGCTTATGGACAGATACCACCAGTACCTGAAGGAAGACCTTTACAGATTTCTTGTACTGTCACGAAATTATCAGCAAGGACAGTATCTTTAATATTCGTCTTTCCCACTGTAACTGGTGTCTCGAGCACCGAGGCAATGTTGGCACCGCCAGATTGAGGGATGGTGGTCGTCCGGCCGCCGGTCAGCGAGGAGGTATCTGCCCCATTGCTGATTGCGGCAACAAGTTGTGCAGTCGCCATGGCCTCTTTGGTGATAGCCTTGTAGACGGTCATAGCCTGGTCACCCTTAAGGATGTTCTGGATACCGGCAGCCGTTGCATCCTGGCCTGTGACAAGCACTTTCCCATTGAGTTTCACCGCCTTGAGTGCTGCAATCACGTTGTTTGCCATACCGTCGTTGGCAACATAGGCGACCGCAACTTTATTCCCATTCGCGGTCAGTGCCGCCTGCATCTCGGTCTGCGCCGTCGCATTGTTCCATTCCGGCGTGAATTTCTCATAGACATTCTTGAGAGCCCCACTGGAGAACAACGGATCGAGCGCGCTATGCGCGCCTTTGGCGAACAACAGCGCATTGTTGTCCGTCTGCGAGCCGTTGATCATCACCGTGTTTTTGGTGGCATTACTGCTGACATAGCTCTGATAGTGATCGGCAACGTATTGACCTTGTAGCTGCCCAACCCTTGTGTTGTCGAAGGAGACATAGTAGTTGAGGTCGTTGCTATAAGTCAGGCGATCATAGGAAATCACAGGCACACCCCTGGCCTTTGCCGCCGCCACGATCGCAGCCGCTTTAATACTATCGGATGGGGCAAGTACCAGAATACAATCGCCCTTCGTTAAATCTGCCTGCGCTTGAGTCTGCTGGGTATCAGCACTACCCTGAGCATTGTTGTAGTCTACAGTTGCGCCTGACAGTACCTGGGGGATATCCTGCTGCAATAGCGGCCTGTCTTTGCCATCCCATCGAGCTGAGGTAGCGGTCTCTGGTAAGAGTACGCCAATCTTCTTGCACCCCTTGCCATTTGCGCCACCAGTGGTAGTAGTACCTCCCCCACCGCCTGTATTGGCGCTACCACAGGCCGCGAGTAACAGGCTGAATACGAGAATGCCTGCCATCATGCTAAACATTCTGCGTCCTTGACCAAATAATTTCATCGTTAGTTCGTCCTTTCACGCCTCACCTTTCGTCCACGGTCTTCCAGACTGAAAAACAGTAACATGAAAGGTTAGCACTTCATAAGTGTCCTGAAATCTGAACAATACAATTGTCGACCGAAAACAAAATCTTCTCTAGCGACTGTTACGCTAATAATGCCTCCTTTCCGGCTTATAGTCGTTATCAAAACGAGGAGCATCGGCGAACATCAACTGGTGTTTGCCGATGGATTTCCTCTTTTTGGTCAGTGTATCATATCTTAGCTGTGATATGGCAATAAATGACAATAAGTCAAGCAACATCCACATAAAAAGTATCTAATTCTAGGTAATACTACGTCCGCAAAACGGAGCAATTTCACAACCAGGTCATACACGTTACGGGAGAACCTTATCTTTGCATGTACTCCTGTGCAAACAACCGAACCGCTTCCAATCGTGCTGCATTGGCTATGTAAAGAACAATTCCCTTGGCCCCGGCCTGCTCAATCTCCGCTAAACGTCGCCGAATCGTATCGGGAGTGCCGACGAGCACCTGCTCTCGAATGCGTCAACAATAATATCATTGATGAGATTGTATCACAAAATCTCCTCGATTCTTGTCTTATCCTGGACTCTTTGCTATACTACGCCAAGCAGCCATATAGCAGTTCTTTTCCTTTACCTGAGAGACACCCTAGGTTTTGCGTTTACCATTCTATTAGAATAGGAGAAGGAAGCATCGATGAATGCTCAAGATGTCGTGCGACAGGCCCGTGAGGCCAATCTTCGACTTGTGCGCTTTTTGTATTGTGACAATGGCGGAATCATTCGCGGCAAGGCTACACACGTCAGTAAACTCCCTACACGCATGCAAGAAGGTATTGGTCAGACTCTTGCCATGCAGGCCTTTACTGGAGTAGAAACACTCGCATCGGTCGAAGGTATGGGGCCAGTAGGAGAGTTTCGCCTGATACCCGATCCAAACACCTTCGTGGTTCTGCCTTATGCTCCGAGCAGTGGTAGCATGATGTGCGATATGATTCTACTGGATGGCAAGCCCTGGCAAGCATGTCCTCGCACTTTCCTTAAGCGCATGATTGCACGCCTGGCCGAACATGGTATGCGGGCTGAAGCTGCTATAGAACACGAATTTTATCTTGCTCGTGAAGAGGGCGGAAAATATCTACCGGCAGATCACAGCCTCTGTTACAGCAGTATTGGTCTGGATGACCAGGCTGAAGTCATAGATGCAATCCTCGAAGCGTTAGAGTCAGAAGGTGTCTCCATCGAACTATTCCATGCCGAGCTTGGACCATCGCAGCAGGAACTCTCGATTCACTATGCTGATGTATTGAGAGCCGCAGATAATGCCTGCCTGGTGCGTGAGACAGTACGTGGTGTGGCACGCACATTTGATTTACTCGCAACTTTTGCCCCCAAGCCTTTCCTCGACCAGGCCGGCAGTGGTGCGCATATACATCTGAGCCTATGGGGAAACAGTGGCAGCGAACATACTGGCAAAAACTTGTTCTACGATCCCACTCAGCGCGGTGGACTAAGTGAGTTTGGGAAATATTTCACCGGTGGCGTATTACACCATATTCGCGCACTGGTAGCAATCACATGTGGCAGTCCGAACTCCTACTACCGCCTGCTCCCACACTTCTGGAGTTCCGCTTATGCTGCCTACGGCTTCGACAATCGTGAGGGAGCAATTCGCGTCCCATCAACCTTCTGGGGTCGTGAAACCGAGTCAATCAACCTGGAGCTTAAACCCTCCGACCACAGTGGCAACCCGTATCTTGCGCTTGGTGCGCTGCTTGCTGCTGGTTTGGATGGCATTCAAAAAAGAATAGACCCGGGTGAACCGCAAGAGATTGACCCAGGTAACTACAGTGACGAGGAACGGGAGAAGCGCGGCATCCGTCGTCTACCTACCTCTCTCGACGAGGCTCTCGACGAACTTGAACGCGACGAGATGTTGGGCTACATCCTATATAGCGGTCAAACGCAACGAAATTGCTTTCTTTAAGGATAAAAACCAGGAAGAGGAGACCCGTCAGCACTTCTACAAATATTAAAGACGACAAGAAGAAATACAAGGGTTCCCACCCTGCTTCACTCCATTCTCGTCTCAACAATGACACTTCCTCATAGTCATTGTAAAAGCGGGGACAGGGTCAAGCAAGATGGGACCCCTTATGAGGTGATCGCCACCGTGAAATCTTTTACCTGCTTCTAGCCATTGAAGCAACTATCCTAGGGATTTGTGGTAGCAGATTCTGCGCTTTGTTTCACGGACTTTGCCGTCTGTTTCGTTGTATCGGCTACATCCTGGCCTGCCTGCTTCACATCAGAGGTAGCCTTTTGAGTCAGATCACTCAGAGTAGCGCTAGTTTCCTTCACCTTTGATGCAGCCTGCTGAGCATAGTCTTTCAAATTGCTACCCGTCTGCGAAACCCGATCAGAAATCTGCTGTGCGTATTGATTGAGTTGCTCGTTTTCCGGCAAGTATCCTCGCAACTCTGCGAATCGCTCAGCCAACAGGCGGCGCATCTCCTCGCCTTTCATCGGTGCTACGAGCAGGCCAATACCAACTCCAACGAGTACACCTCTTACAAAACGTCCCATCTTTAAACTTCCTTTCTAATCCTATCTGGTCAGCGAGTCATTATTGCACTTGCGGAAAGGCAAATGCACGTGCTACAGCTGAATCGTTTACTTACACTCATTTAAAAATACGTTTAATCTTGGCCGTTAGTTTCACTTCTTGAGAGGGACGCCAGCATTTCCACATAGTTTGCAAAGGCAGCATATGGACCAATAAGCGGAATCTCTTTTGCCAGTTCCTCTAACCTGGAAGCGGTAAATCCTTGCCGTGATAACCTTTCAAACCATGTACGAGCCCGCTGTACTCGCTGCTTATCTGCATCGCTAATTGGTTGACCCCAATAGCCACGTCCATAGTTGTAGCGCCTCAACAAATCGGGATCACGTAAATAAGCACGCACAAGGGGTAATAGTACCACATGCAAAGCTTCATCGCCAATTATTGGACCGAGATATGTTTTCAGTATCGTTTCATCAATATATTGAGCACCTTTCATCGTGCGTAACAGGTCAAACCGTGCTTCCAGTGCTATGCGAGCGGGATGAATCAGTTTGCTATCCCCGGCCAACTGCACATCTCGCAGTTGGCCGCTAAGGGTTGCGCCATTGCTCGATCGTGAACGTCCAACCCATCTTGCGACAGATTGTATCCCTCTTGTCACCGCCTGCCACTCTCGTATCAACTCCCGAGCGACCGTCCAGTGCAACCAGACTCGCGGTGGTGTAATCAATGGATCAAGAAACATCACCTCGTGCACCGACGAAATTATCGCTTCTATAAAGGCTTCTTGCTTCTCGCGCCGGTTATTGCCAATAATCCAGGTATCTTGTATGCCCGCGTTACGGTAGGCAGCATGGCGAAGCTGCCATTCACCGGCATCAAGAGGCGCACACTGATATTCTATGGCCCACTTTTGTCCATCAGCATGAACCACAAAGATATCCGCGATACGATTGGGTTCAGGTAAACGCTCTTCCAGGGCGATGCTAGCCTGGTGAAATTGTTTGCGCAGCCACCCGGCCAGAACCATCTTCCCTCGCATGTGTCGCACCGTCTCAGATTCGGTACTCCATGCACACTCGCCTTTTTGATGCGCGAAGTGAAGCTGTGTACGTTTCTCCGGCCCTCCGCGTACATGCACCGCTCCGCGGCAATTGGGGCAATACAAAACGTGCTCCTGCGACCAGCGTTGTAGCTGCTCCAATGGAGACTCACCGGCAACTACCGAACGGCCATCCGGGCCATAAGCAACCAACATCAGAATATCCTTCTAAATCCAGCAAGATCACTATGGCGAAGGCAAGGTCAAATCGGGTGAACCTGCGGGCTGCGGCGCTTTGTGCCAGATATCTCTCCGTCTCGGTCTTTGCTATATCTAGCGGGGACAACCGCTTGATGAGTGATCTTCTTAATCGATGAATCATCTTTAGTAACTATGTCCTAGAGTCCCGTCTCCTAACTCAAATTATAAGCAGCCTCGTCCACATGATAAAATGAAGACAACAACTGACAACCTAACCCTAAGAAGACCAACACTCAAGTCCGGCACAAACCAGCAAGCTAACTTTTTTTATACTTCACAGAGGAGTAGTTATGCTCGATCTAAGCAGTATCCCCGTCGTAGATAACCATTGCCACCCCGTCTTATTGCAGCAACAGATGGGACCTCTACACTTCCGGAGCTATTTTACAGAAGGGGCCGATGCTAGTTTACCGGAGAAGCATGTTCCAAACAATGTCTACTATCTCTGGATGCTCCGTCAGATGGCAACTTTCTATGGCTGTCAGAACATTGAAGAAGACATACTGGCAATACGTAATAACCTGGATGCAGACACATTGATCGAACGCCTCTTTCGAGCCGCCAACATCGACACCCTTATTCTCGATCCCGCTTTTCCGCTTCCCGGCGTATGCTACACCCCCGAGCGTATGGATCAACTCGGCCACTGCCGCGCAGTGAAAATGCTGCGCCTGGAAACACTGATGCAGCGCCTGATTGTGCAGTACAGCGACTTCGACGAATTGGTTGAACGCTACTCACTCGAACTGAGCGATGTGCGGGGGAGCGGTTACTGCGCATTCAAAAGCATAGTCGCTTACCGGGTGGGATTGAACGTTGCCGAATGGAGCAAAGATAAGGCCGCCGCTTCTTTTGCTGAGGCACGTTCAGCTATCAGAAATGGGCAATTGCGCATCATTCACAAACCTTTAATTGACTACCTGTTATATATAGCTTTTCGCTTCGCCTCGGAGCAGAAGCTTCCGGTACAGTTCCATACCGGTTATGGTGATAGCGATACCGATATGCGTTTGGGCAACCCACTGCACCTGCGTGATGTACTGGAACGCAGTGATTATCAAAATATGCAGGTTGTGCTACTTCACGAAAGTTACCCATACTCTCAGCTTGGAGCTTACCTTGCCGCTATTTACCCGCATGTTTATTTTGACCTCTCGTACACTATTCCATTCGTGGATAAACTAGAAATGCTGGCCTTCACAAAACAGGCTTTGAGCATAGCACCTGCAAGTAAGCTGATGTATAGTTCGGATGGCATCAACCTCCCTGAGATGCACTGGGCAGGTGCTATTCGTGGACGTAGCATAATCGGGCAGGCGCTTAGCGAGATGATCGAAGCCGACGAGATTGATGAGGAGCAAGCATATTCCCTTGCGCAACTGATTCTACATGATACAGCCTATAACGTTTATAGACTATAGTGAGCAGAAATGCCTGTTCCGATCGATGCTAATCTGATGCTAATCTCAGGAGGAGCAACAATGTCCAGGCCTTTAGATGCAGCGAGCAGTCCACCCATATTTCGTATTGGTGTTTTTGCGCTGATTTTTGACGATGAAGGACGTATACTCATGGGGCATCGTCGTGATGTCGACTGGTGGAATTTACCTGGTGGTGGGATGGAAGCAGGAGAGACTGTCGATGAAGCTCTATGGCGCGAAGTGCGAGAAGAGACAGGATTAGAAGTCGAGGTGGAGCGATTAGTGGGTGTCTATTCCAAACCGCAAAAGCAGGAGGTCGTGTTAACTTTCCGTTGCCACCCTATCAGAGGAACGATCCAACCCACTGAGGAGATTCGCGAGAGCCGCTTCTTTCCACCCCATGCTCTGCCAACCAATACTCTCCCAAAGCATCGCCAGCGCATTGAGGATGCATTGTTAAACCAACAAAGCGCGATAATTCGGGCGCAACGCACCAGTACAGTGGAAGATCAAGGGATTGCGCCAGTTTGAACTCAAGCCAGGTAGAGAGTAAAATTTAAGTTCGTCCTGTGTGAAGCTTACTCGTGGATTTTGAGTTGGCCAACGATAATGCATTCACCCAGGCTGCATGGCGCTCACCAAGTAGTGCACGCCGAGCGTCCTCCACAAGCCTTTCAGGTATCCCAGGTCGTCCGCGCACCCAGGCCATGCGTATTGTCAGGACACGATCCAGCACAACATCCGCTATTGGTTGGAAGCCACAGAGTACCATCCCAGTTTGGGATGGCAGGTTATCTGCGTCCGCGCCGATCCAAATTCGCCGTAATCCCTCAGCTCGTAAGTCATTGACAATATACCCCAGCAGAGCAGGATAGAGGCGCCTCCCACGATACACAGGTAACGTTGCACAATCCCAGATGTAAGCTTCGCCCGGCGCAAGACGAACACGCAGGTGTATCTCCCCTATCGATTCTTCGTCAAATGACACCCAGCCATAGGTAGCAAGCACGTCCTCGACATTGCCTATATAACAGCGCCGTCCAGTAGCAAAACGCTGGAGGACTTCTGCGGGATCATCAAGCCCCATAGCGTGTGCGAGCAATGGGGCTGCCTCTGGGCCGGCACGTTGGAAGTTCACTACAACACGAGGTACGGGACCAACCAACGCAGGCTCTTCAAGATTCAACATCCAGAGAGTCCCCAGGTGCTGTGGGCCGATCTCGGAGGCAGGTGCCATTTCAACTACACCTCCATACTTACAAGAGAAATAGCTTATGTCTCGTTATCTAAATCCTGAAGAACAGGTGCCGGACCTGATCAATCACCTTTGGATCGCCACTTGTCTCTCCACCGGGGAAGCGTTGGAAAGTAGTGAGCACAAAGTCAGACGCATTTTTGAAGTGAAACAGGGCCTGTACATCCTCAAGATTGTCGGCAGGCTCATAGGAGAACGTACCATCTTTGACCGTCACGCGCCATTTCCCGCCCCACTCACCATCTACCTTGACGCCGAACACTGCGTTTACACCTTTGGCAGATTCCTGGTCCACAGTCACCTGCATGAGGATAAACATGTATGGCACGAGCACTCCTGCTGTACGCTCATCTAGCTTGGCGTCCTTCTGACCTAAACCCCACTTCATATCCCATGTATGAACACCGTAGTCCATGACATGAAAAGCGGGATAGAACAGAGTTGGCAGTGGACCCATATACGGATGTGTGACGTTGAAACCGCCCCACTCTTCGGGCGTCAGGGAATCGAAAATAGCCAGCATTTTGTTGGAATCGGCCTTGAGCCGTGCAATAGCCTCCTCACGTGGTAGACTGCGAAACGACTGGGCTTGCTCGTTTAATTTCTCGCCCATGACCAGCAAACCAAGAGCTTCCGCAGGTTCATTCATACGGGCCATATCCCAACGTGACAGATAACCCTCGGTTACATCTATCATGTGACCGACAATGTCTCGCACTTCCCACTCAGTACAACGAGTCTGCACATACCAGTTTTTAGGATCGTCAACGATCTCGAAGAAATTGGCACGCTCAGTACGCACCACGTCGAGCACAGTATCCTTGGCACTGTAGTCCATCGCATTGATTGCCATTAGTAACCTCCCTTGGTTATGTAAAATCAAGCAATAACAGGTTTAGCCTTAAAAAGTAAGCGAAAACGTATCTCTGTGTCACCTCCCTCTCTTGAACATCTGCCAGCCTTACCACGCAGCTTGCAATACTCCTTCGATCTGCGCAGCACTGGTAATCGGCTTGGGGTTGCTCTGCACTGCGCGACTTTGGAGAGCAATCTGCGCCAGGTGAGGCAGATCTGACTCGTTCACACCTACCTCGCGCAAGTGCTGTGGCAGATGCATGTGTCCAATCAAGTCATAAATTCTTTGTATAGCTTCTCCCACAGCAGCCTCCGCGCTTCGGCCGGTAAGCATTATTCCCATCGCTTCGGCAGCCTGCGCCAGTTGGGGAGCAGTCGCATCCAGGTTGAAGCGCATAGCATGAGGCAGCACAATGCCATTGGCTACACCATGCGCAACGCCAGCCGTTCCACCGAGAACGTGGCATAGACCATGATGCAATCCCATCGCGACATGAGAAAGTGCTGTGCCAGCCAGAAACGCACCTGTTAGCATTTCCGTGCGCGCTTCCAGGTCGTCACCAGAGGTGTAGCAACGAGGCAGCGCATGGGTGATAGAACGGACACCACTAACCGCCGCAGACGTTGAGAGCGGATTGCGCGTGACTGAGTACAAAGCCTCGATGCAGTGAGCCAGAGCATTGATGCCAGTTGAAGCGGTCATCTCCGGTGAGAGATCGAGCGTTAGCAGTGGATCATAAACGGTAAGTTTTGGCGTCACCTTGGTATCCGTGACGGTAATCTTACGAGCCATATCATCGGTATGGCGGGTAATGCCATACGTTGGCGTCATCTCCGACCCTGCATAGGTGGTAGGTATAGCAACAACTGGCACGAGTGGCTGAGCAGTGGGTAACGCCGCACGTGCAGGTCGTCCCACATGCTTCTCTTCCAGTGCAAAACTGACAGCTTTTGCCATACCAATCGGGCTACCTCCTCCCATGCCTATTACTGCGTCAATCTCTTTCCCGCTGGCCAACGCCAGGACTTCAGCAACCTGGAAATCGGGAACATGTGGCTGAACATGTTCGAAGATTGCCACCAATCGACTTCCTAGCGCGTTCTCAATCGAGGCGATATGGCCTCCCCGACGAAGAGAGCCAGTCGAGCAGAGCATTAAACGTTGCCAGTGAAAGCGCCCAATAGCATCGTTAAGTCGAGCCAATGCGCCAACACCAAAGATGACTTCCTGGGCATAAGAGGTATAGCTGAATTCGTTCATCTGCGCAACTCGTTTCCCAGTAAACTTAATCTGATAACCTGTATCTCTGGAGTGCCAAACAAGCGAATAGTCAATTGAGAAGTGGCATTGGTCATTAGACCACCTCTATACGACTATACTTTTTTATTCGTCTGTATTATATGCTCAACGCTTCTACAGTCGCAATAAGCCTAAGAAAAAGTAAAAGGGCCATCGACCTCCTCATCATCAATAGATGGCCCCCTAACGTTGCATTCTCGTAAACACGGATTCTATAATAAACGAGAATGAACGAGCAACAACACAATCCTCGACTCAACAAGCCAAAACAGTCGGCGTAGACTTATGGAGGCAGCATGACAGTAAACATTCGGGCTACGGAAGCCAGTACCACAGCAGAGCCGCTGGACATCCTTGCGCTTTACCGGACCATGGTAACGGCACGAGTGACCAACGATCTGCTGAAAACTCGTAAAACTCAGGGCCGATTCCCTTTTTATATTGGGTGTGCGGGGCATGAAAGTATGGCCGCAGTTGTCACGGCTCTCAAACAAGATGACTGGATGGCCCTCTATTACCGTGACCTGGCCGCATGGTTGCAACGCACAGGCGATATTTATGGTCCTTTGCGCGAGGCCTATTCACGCACCACTGGACCAATGTGCGCAGGACGCAATATGCCTTCGCACTATAGTAGTAAACGCCACCGCATTTTGCCGACATTTAGCGAGGTAGGCGCGCTAGCTCCCTTTGCAGGAGGCGTTGCCTTTTCTTTACAGTGGCATAAGTGTAAAGAAATTATTATGTTCACCACAGGCGATGGTGGAGCTGCAACGAATGATTTCAATGCGCTCTTCCGCCAGGCCTCGGTACATAAGTTGCCTGTACTGATAGTTGTTGAAGATAATGGATGGGCCATTACCGCTCCTTCTACCGTCCAATGGGGAGGATCACTCGTCGAATGGGCAAAGGGCGGTGGCATCTACGCCGAAGAGGTCGACGGAACGGACACTATGGCAACGTATGAAGCCAGTATTCGCCTCGTTGAGCATGTTCGCTCAGGAGAGGGCCCTGCATTGATGCACTTGCGCCTGGGCTTGCTTGATCCACATTCCAGCAGTACCGACATAAAATCTTACCGCACAAAGGAAGAGATCGAAATAACAACAGCCACCAAAGACCCGGTCAAAAATTTTGGTCGCTGGCTAATTGAACACGGACATCTTCAGGATGGTGATATCGAACGTATCCGCAAGGAGGTTCGAGCCGAACTGGAACGCGCCGAGGCCCAGGTCTTACAGGAGCCTGAGCCAACGCCGGAACGCGTCCTGGAACATGTCGTGTATGTACCCAAATGGCAGGAGAATACTCCACGAGGTCCCAGAAAGCAGTTGCCTATGTTGGGTGCAATCAACGAGGCATTGGTAGAACTGGCGCAACGTGATCCTGGTTTCTTCGTTTATGGACAAGATGTAGGTAGCCCCAAAGGCGGTGTCTTCGGCGCAACCGCTTCGCTCGTTACGCAATTTCCAGGACGCGCTATCAGCAGCCCGCTCAATGAGCAGGTAATCGTCGGCATCGCCGCTGGTGCGGGCATGATAGATGGAAAAGCACGTTGTGCAGAAATTCAGTTTGTGGACTACCATCAATCAGCAGCACAGACTATACGTATGGCTGCCCGGACCTTGTATCAGAGCTATGGTGATTGGACTGTTCCTCTGCTTCTTCGCACGAAGTCCGGCAGTGGTGGCGGCGGCCCCATCTCCAGTGGTGGCGCTGGTGGTGGCGCTTTCGGTCACTCTAATGCGGGTGAGCAGTGGTTCACCTACGTGCCCGGCATGATAACGATTTGCCCGGCTACACCATTCGACGCCAAGGGACTCCTGCTCGAAGCAGCACGGGCACAGTCACCTGTAGCCTTCCTGGAGCGCGGGCGTCTCTATCGTTCTGAGCCACCCAAGGACAGTCAGGGCAACATTATTGCAGCTATGGCCGAATACTGGAATGTCCCTGAAGGATACTACACGTTGCCAATAGGCAAAGCGCGTCGTCTACGTATCGGGAACGGACCAACCAGCATCTCAATCATTAGCTGGGGCACGATGGTACTGGAGTCTTGCACGGCTGCCGCCAATCATGTCAACCGTAACGGGGGTGCTATCGAGGTTGTAGACCTGCGCACACTCGCTCCATTTGACGAGGAGGCGGTTGCGGCCACCGTGCATGAGGCTAACCGTGTGATCGTGGTAACAGAGGAATCCGACCTGACGAGTTTTGGACGCCACCTCCATTCGTGGATTGTTCAGAACTGTTTCTATGACCTCGACGCTACACCCGTTTTCATCTCTGCGCTACCCGCACCTGCCGCCCCTTATAATGCTCCAGAGGAATCAGCTTTCTATCCAACGGCAAAGACAATCGAACAGAAGATTGAGGAACTGCTGGCAGAGTAGGATAAATCAACATAGCCTGGTGATTTGTGCAAACTGCCAGGCTATGTTATTGCTTGCTGCATGTGGTACTACGCGCCAATTGATTGTGCCTGAATGGTACCACAATACGTTAGTATAAAAGAGCGTGGAAAGCGTAACTTAAAGTTAACGCAATGCGGCAGGTAGAATATTCATGAAACGTGCACCTACATCTGATATCATCTGGTTATTTGTAGCAACGCGCCTGCTACTGGTACTGGTCACGTACATAGGTTTTATTTTGTTCCCAGTACCTCCGCACGTGTATCCGGTAAAACAAGTTGATATTACCGCATTACTTACTTCCTGGAATCGTTGGGATGCTGCCAATTATACGCGCATAGGCCAGTTCGGGTACCAAACAATCTATGATACAGCATTCTTTCCCCTTTTTCCCTGGCTTATCAAAGGCATTGCATTCCTCTTCGGCAACCACGGTTATGTATACATCGGTATGCTTCTCAGTAACCTGGCACTGCTAGGAGCCTTGTTTGTACTGTACCAGATCGCAGCCGATGCTCTTGGTGACCAGGTTGGAAGGCGTACATTGCTTTACCTATGTATTTTCCCAACAGCATTTTTCTTCTTTGCTGCCTATAACGAATCCCTGTTTCTCTTATTGACCGCTAGCTCATTCCTGGCAATGCGCCGCCAGAAGTGGTGGTTAGCTGGCATCCTTGGCTTATTCGCCGCTTTGACAAGGTCTGTTGGCATCTTGCTCGTCATCCCATATCTTTATGAGTTCTGGATTTCAAGAGAAAGCATGGGAGAGAGCGACCAAAGTAGTTCTCACAAACTCTTGAGTATTTTGCACAGACTCATACCCATAGTTCTGGTTCCGCTGGGCACCCTGATCTACAGTTTCTACTGCTGGAAGCTGTTCCAAAACCCTCTTGCCTTCGCTGCCGTACAAAGTCATTGGGATCGACATTTAACCTGGCCTTGGGTTGGTATAGGGTCAGCCATACTTGAGCTAATACGGATTCAACCCTTTGGCTCCTTCTTTGAAGTTCATCTACTTCTTGACCTGACAGCTACCCTTAGCTTCATCGCGCTGGCAATCGTGGGGTGGCGTAAGTTACGCATGAGTTATAACATCTGGATTGCTCTGCTGCTCTTCTATATGCTTATCAGTCCGGCGATTGCGCAACCCGATGTACTCGTTTCAAACCAGCGTTTCGTACTCGAGATGTTCCCCGCGTTCATTACTTTAGCTGCGCTCGGCGTTAAATACCCCCGCCTCCACCTGGGGCTTCTGATCGCATTTCCGTTCCTGCAAGCTCTACTCGCGGTACTTTTCGTTCTAAACCGCTGGATGGTCTAGAAGACAATTTCTTATGAGCGAAAAAAAAGTCGAAGAATTCAATCTAGCTGAAAAATCATTTGAAATTACTCCTGCAAAACAGCCAATGCAAGCAACACTCGCTCTAAACGCTGTGCTTCTGCTTTGCGCCATTACTTTTGTGTTATGCATTCTACTCTCTGTCGCTCCTCTCAGTCGGCTACCAGACCCCGTTATACAACTGCAAACACCCTTCGGGGTGCAACTCGCGCAGGTTGGTGCATGGCTTCCCAACAATCTGGGCTTGATTGCCAACCATCAAGATTCGCAAGCTAGCACAGACTACGTCGAATTCTTAGTGCTGATTACCCTGGCATTCGTAATCTATGTGCTGTGTATATTGTTTGTTCTACGGCAGACACCACAAGGCGTAAATAATAAACAATACCATCAAACCCTTCGTCTGATCTGGCTGGCTACGATAACAGCAGGATTAATATATGTCTTTACTCCTGCAATGCTTTCACATGACATCTTTGTGTACGCCAGTTATAGCCGCATGATGACAACCTATCATAGCAATCCCTATTTCGCACCATTATCGGCTTTTCCGCATGACCCTCTGTATCACCTAAATGTCTGGGCAAATGCGACTGCCGCTTATGGCCCGGTCTGGTTAGTCATATGCTCCCTGTGGGGATTCATCCTGGGTCCCCAACCACTCGCCTACGTGTTGTCTTTTCGTTTATTTGCACTCGTCCTCCATCTTTTGAATACCTGGCTAGTAACAATCATCTTGCGGGCCAACAGACAAACCTCGCGCGAAGTAATACTCGGTACCTTACTGTATGCATGGAACCCGCTTGTTTTATTGGAGAGTAGTCTTGGCGGGCATAATGATGTATTTATGGTCACTTTTATACTGCTGGGAATACTCCTGAGCATCCATGCAGAAATGAAAAACCAGCTAACACATCCTCGTGGCTACTTACCCCCTATGATCGCTTTTACAATGGCGACATTGATAAAGTTCACAACACTGCCACTCATTGCGCTTTTCATTATTTTTCTGGCATTGAGGACACTTCGTCCAATGCAATCAACTGCCTTTTCTTTAAGAAAAGCATTATTACATCGCTGGCGACCAGCGCTCCTAACAGTATGCATTGCGTGCATTACGGGTGTATCATTAGCATTAGTATTGTATGGACCATTTTGGATTGGTCATAGCCTCAATAGCATTCAAGACAGCTTCACTTCGCCACCATCTGCAAGGTTTGCACAGAACTCTATTCTCCTGGCGATATTTAAATGGAATAAGGCGAATTTTTTGCCATCTAACGCTGGTAGTTGGAGCCTGGGCTATACATTGATTCAAGTATTAAGCTCCCGTCAAACTTGGGATATTATCAACACTATCATCTTAGCGGGATTAATCATTATGGGAGCTATCTGGTTGTGGCACACTCTGACTTTACGTATTTTCATACTCTCGGCACTCGCAACATTAGGTATCCTGCTTATAGTAACACCATGGTTCTTTTCCTGGTACATCACCTGGTTGGTGGGACTCGCCGCAATTTGCCTGCCTCTCGCAAATAAGCGCATCGGCCTGGCATTTATAGCTTTCACTTTGACATTCTCCGCTTCGGCATTCCTCACGTATCCTTTCAAAGAAGGTTACGCTCCTTTCGGCATTTGGATGGGCCCTGTATGCTTGATGACTATTGGACCACCACTACTCGTATTTCTCATTTTATATGTAGCATGGCGACCTGTAAAAAAGCTTTCCCCGGACGTAAACAAAATGGAAGCTGGTTCGTAATGATTACAGACTCAGGTTGCGCAGCATCCGAAGAGGGCATATAATTGTCTGGCAATCTTAGGCTTTCTATCAATTTTGACGAATTTTTTACGAAAGGAATATCCAATGCGCTGGCTACCGATCTTGCGTTTAAGGACACTCACCTGGTTCGGTGAGCCATTTGCCGCGCTCATTACGCTTCAAACCCTTCAAAACGCCCTGCACGTATTGGGCTATCCAGCAGTAGCGATCTTTGTGATGATTGAAAGCTCTGGCATACCTTTCCCTGGTGAAACGATGCTCCTTCTGGCTTCGTTTTTCGCTGCTGTGGATCACCAATTACAAATCCCTATCGTGATTGCCAGTGCTGCACTGGGCGCAATCATAGGAGATAATATCGGTTATTACATTGGGCGCACGGGTGGTCGGGCTTTCGTCCTACGTTTCGGTAAATATTTCTTCGTGAAGCCAGAGCACCTCGATCGAGCTGAGGCATACTTTGCAAAACATGGAGATAAGACGGTTTTTTTTGGTCGCTTCATCGCTGTTCTACGCGCCTGGGCCGCATTTCTGGCTGGTGTCAACCACATGCATTGGCGCACCTTTCTCTTCTATAATGCAGCCGGAGGTATCTTATGGGCAACGATCTTTGGTACGCTCGGCTATGTCGCAGGTCGTTTCTTTCATGACAACTTCGCACAGGTAGAACAGTTAGCCAGAACTTTTGGTTGGCTCGGCACAGGAGTTATTGTGGCTATAGCCCTGGCGCTTTTCATTGTGTTCCGTCTACGCAAAACCAGGCGTGATCGATCTGCTGCCAAAGAAAAAGCACATGAGTCAATGGAAGAAGAGGATCAGGAGATCCGCATATAGCCTACTCACTATCAGGCTAGCCTACCTTGTTAAGACGAGGGTTTTAAGCGTAGCTTGATAGAGCAAAACGATAATAATCCCCAAAATAATTACATTACGTACAAGCACGACGGGATAAAATTGCGGTTGGAGCGGTACATCCACGAGTAGAGCAACATTATACATATTGGGCCAGATCCACATAGTCAACACTCCCACAATGCACCAGGGGATCAGCCATTTCCAATTGGCTTTTCCTACAAATGCAACCAACGGTACAATCCAGATTAAATACTGTGGGCTAAATACCTTGCCTGTGATCAAGATTATCAAGAGGGTTAAAAGGCTCGCAGTGGAAATATCTAACTTACCACGCCACTGTAGCCAAAATGTATACAACAAGCCTACTCCTAAACACAATAAACTCAGTAAAGCAACTCTATGAGATAACGGACTGGTAATATTGACTGACCCAAAGCTATGAATAAACTGAAGTGGATAGCCAAAAAAACTACCGAGCCAGAGTAGGGTAGCAGGGACCGACTCAATTTGAATAGGTCTATTAAGAAAATAGTCTAATGGACTGAGTGTGTCTGCAATATTTAATACAAGTGATGAAAACGTCACTACTAAACAAATTCCCATGTACATACCTAAAGCGCTCCACCTACGCCATGAGTACCACTGATCGCCAGAATGGGTTTGTTGAGCGATGAGAAACGGCACAACAAGCACTACAGGGTAAAATTTTAATAGTGTGGCCATCGCCAAAAGAGCAAATCCCCAGTGCCATTTCGCCCGTGCTGCCAGAATTATTGCTCCCAACATCAAAGCAGCCGGTACTAAATCAAACCTTGTCGCAGCAGTTGCCCAACAGCCTAGTACTAGGTAGACACTATAAGCGATGGCTGCACTGCTAGACCTGGTTTTTTTGAGCACAAAATAAATGATTCCTACTACTAGCAGCATCCATATTGCAAAAGCGACTTGATAAAGGGATGTTGGTGCAACCAGACCCAGACTAAAAGGAACAAGGGATAAAAGCGGATATTCGTATGGTAAAGTATGCAGTGGCTCTTCAGACGGCGATTGGGATTCCGCAAGGTTAATAATGCCAGCAGGAATATCCCGCGACTTCATGCTTTTAATGATGGTAGCAGGAGAGTAGTCTTTAAGAAAAGCGCACTGTTGAGGCGGAAGCGAATCAATCCCATGTATACCTTTCCAGAAAACCAAGGCGTAGCATTGGTATCTACCTGCATCGGTCCTCGGCTTAAACATCTGATATGAGACTGCATAAAATAAAAAAATACACAACGCTAATGCAATAAATATATCCAGCAAAATCTTCCATTCTCGCTTATCGGATATCTTAGTTGCGTTAACTGGTTCTTGAGTAGCGGTAGCTGCATCTATATTTTCATTACCAAGCTTAAACTTATTCGTATTCGTATGCCTCCAAATGATCATATAAAGTTCATTGCGAGCCTGATTCATGACTTTTGCGTCATGGGAGGAAAGAATCACAGGAACAGTACAATTCAATACTCAGACTTAGATAATACTTTCGGCAGGATAAAAGGTGTATAGATGCGTATCAACTTTGCGTGTGGTATGATAGCATATCGAAGGATGGCATGCAAACTATTAGCCCTTGTGGATACGCTACATACGCCATCTCTTCCCTTGTTACGGACATTCTAAGGTATCTTTCCCTCGGCCAATCACCAATACTGGAGTAAATCGGTATGTACAGCCCACAATCGATGCTCTAGTACAATACATTGCAGAACAAGAACCTGTGAAAGATTAAGCGAGGTCGTGTATGCCAACATTGGAAACAGGTCAAATTTTTGAGCGCTATCGCATTATACAATGGTTAGGTAGTGGAGTATCGGGCGAGAGTTATGAGGCCGAAGATACCATGCTGCGACGCAGGGTAACGCTCAAACTTATCCATCCAAGGTCAGCATTGCCCGATTCAATTCGAAGGCAGTTTTTCCGCGAGATGCAGGGTATTAGTATCCTCAGCCATCCTTACCTGGCACCTGTGCTCGATTACGGCGAGATTGATGGCAAACTATACGTTGCGCGTCGTTTTATCAGCAACGGCTCGCTTCTGAGCTCCAACGGTAGATTGTGGTTCCGCACCCCCTTGGATGTATCAAATGCCATTCACTATGGACATCAATTGGCTCAGGCACTCCAATTTAGCCATAATCGCGGTTATATACATGGTGCGCTTACTTTTTCTAACATTCTGATATTACGCGGCCCCAACCTGGAAAATCAAAGCGATCATGCCCCTTTCCTACTTGCGGACGTCGGCCTCACAAATTTCATACGCCGCTTCGGTGAGCATGAGGATACACCCCTGCCAATCACCTCCGCGCCCGAACAGCTAGACAAGCGTGTCATTCCTGCCAGTGACCAGTTTGCTCTGGCAGTTGTGCTCTATTTCTGGCTGACAGGCCATCCACCCTTTGTTGGCTCACCCAAAGAGATAGAACACTTAAAACTTACACAAACTACTACACCGCCCTCTTCGCTTAACCCCAGGATTACTGCTGAGCAGGACGCGATGGTACTACGCGCACTTTCCGTATATCCAGAGGATCGCTATTTGTCCGTTCGGGCATTCACGAACGCCTTGCTATCAACTCTGCCTCCTCAGCCTCAGTCCTCACTTAGAACAGAACTTGAAACCCGAACTGTGTTAGAGAACCAGCCTGTCTCTGAGCCGGAGGCTCCTCTCCAGTCTGAGTTATCTCCTGTAGAACAGCTCGCTGGCGCTGAAGTACAACTGTCTGAATCTTTAATGCAAGATGAGCAAGTGGCTGTTTCTGCACGTTTTATCATCATCTCACCATATACTGGTGAGCCCTACGAGGTTGAATTGCAGGATGACGAAACCACAATTGGTCGCGCTGGATCCAGTGATATCTTGCTAGACCGGGATGACCTAACCTCACGACATCATGCGCTACTGAAACGTGAAAATGGTCGCTACGTCATCTACGACAGGCGCAGCGCCAACGGAGTCCAGGTGAACGGGCAGCAACTCAAAGGTGACAGCGGATTCGAATTGATTGATGGAGACCACATCAGCATAGGAAATTACGAACTCATCTTCCGCCTTGGAATGCCTGAAGTCACCGGTGAAGAGCGAAGCCTTACTCTTAACTCTACTGCTCCATAGTAAAGCTGCTTGGAGTACCAACTATCTCCGCAGGGTTCTGGCTTCATAAGATGCGATTGCTCTGGGTCTCACCCCTTTACGGTCGCTCTGTACCTTCCTTCAGGCCAATTCGAATATTTCCTGATCGCGATTTGAACCACCTATTGACATTGTCCCAAATCTTAACTATACTTTACAACATGACTGTATAGTATAGTTTTTGCTACTGTACATTACAAACCTTTCACAAGGTAGGTTTAAGTGTCTGAATATCCGTGCGACAAGGGCAAGAGTAGCGGACGAGCACGCTTAATCCAGGCGGCTCAAAAGCTTTCAGAACAACGTCCTTTTAATGATATCACTATTGACGAAATTATCAAAACGGCTGAACTCTCACGCCCAGCTTTCTATTACCATTTCATTGGTGGGAAAGAAGAACTACGTACAGAATTGGTGCGACGTGGCCTGCTTAGTAAGACACCCAGTCAAGATACACGGCAAATAATTCTCGAAGCAGCTCTGCGTGTCTTTGCTCGCTCAGGCATTTCTGCCGCTACATTGGAAGACATTGCTGCTGAAGCAGGAGTAACTCGAGGCACACTCACCTGGCATTTTCACAGCAAAGATGAGTTGCTCTATGGTATCATCAAACACTATGGTCCTCATTCAGTGCTACGTTCTGTTGTCGAGGAGATTGAGCAAGACCTACAAAACGGTGTGCCACTTAATGATGAGATGATCTTTCGGCGCCTCGCAGGTGCTTTCTACGATGGTTTTACAGCCCAGGGGGATCATACGCGCCTGGCTATTTTACTCATTCATACACATCCAGCAGCAGCCAAAATACTTGTGGACAAGCTTGTAAAAGGCCGTAAGACGATCACCGAGTATATACAGAAGCGCCAGGAAGAAGGATATTTTTGCAAGCACATTGACCCAGGCTTTTTCGTGCAGGTCATGGCAATGACTTTTGCTATGTGCGCCGTTGGGCAAGGACTCAATGACCTATTGCCATTTGGACAACTTTCACGAGACGAAGTCGTCGATCAGTTAGTCTCTTTACTTTTGTATGGAATGGTGCAACGCGAGCAACCGCAAAAAGACAACGCTTAAACAAGCAGTTCCAGGCATTGTCTCTATTACGGTTATGCTCTGTTCGAAACCTACTCGTTTTCAACAGGAAGGAGTCTTACCGCATGCAAGTCATGCAAGTCAACACACAGGCGACACGACGCGGCGGAGGACTGGATTACAAGTGGATACTGGCAATGGTAGTCATCCTGGGTGTATTTATGAGCATCCTGGATCAGACAATTGTCAACATTGCTATTCCACGCTTGCAAACTGCTTTTGGCGTGGACATTCACAGCGTTCAGTGGGTGCTTACAGCATATATACTTGCCCAAGGGGTTGCAACGCCAACAGCGGCTTTTTTTGCCGACACGCTGGGCATTAAACGTTTCTACATCATCTCACTGGCGGCTTTCACCCTCGGTTCAGCGCTCTGTGGAGTGGCATGGAGCCTGCCCATTCTGATCACTTTCCGTGTATTACAAGGGCTGGGAGGAGCAGCGCTGTTCCCGCTCTCGATTACACTGCTCTTCCGCGAATTTCCACCACAGGAACGCGGTACAGCCATGGGACTCTTCGGTGTCCCTGCGCTGCTGGCTCCTGCCCTTGGCCCAACATTTGGCGGATACCTGGTGACATATGTTGGTTGGCAAGCCATCTTTTACATCAACGTTCCCGTTGGTATAGTTGCTATCATCCTCTCCGCCTTACTCATACATGAATACCGCCCAGAAGGACAAACTCGCTTTGACTTTCTCGGCTTTTTCTTTGTCGCGCTCGGCCTCACAAGCATCCTGTATGCGCTCTCATCCGCTAGTACGGATGGCTGGGGTTCGACGACTGTCCTAGGTTTCCTCTTAGTAGGATTGCTGTCACTGGCAATCTTCGTTGCAACTGAACTGATCATGGCCAACCGGGATGGACAGCCATTGCTCGACCTGCGCCTCTTCGCAAATGGACCGTTCCGGGCAGGCATGATAGCTAACGTGTTCGTCATCTTCAGTCTGTTCGGGGGCCTGTTCCTCTTCCCGATCTACTTGCAAAACATCCGGGGTCTGAGTGCGTTTCAAGCTGGTCTAATCCTGCTCCCCCAGGCCCTGGCCTCTATGGTTAGCGTGATCATTGGTGGACGCCTGGTCGATCGCTTCGGTGTGAGGGCAGTGATGATTCCTGGATTGCTCATCCTGGCTTTTGCTACCTGGCAACTCACCTACATCAGCGTCTACTCGTCGTACTCATGGATTCAGTTAATGTTTGTTTTACGTGGTCTGGCGCTTGGTCTGACCATTCAACCACTGACAGTTGCCACGCTGTCTGAGATATCACCACGCCAACTGGCCCAGGCTTCGTCTCTCAGCACTGTCAACCGTGCGGTCGCTAGTTCGCTAGGTATCGCTATCCTGGCAACGGTTGTACAGACACAGAGCCTGATACATTTCGGTCATCTAGTAGAGCAGGTGACGGTAAGCTCACCCCTTGGCCAGCTTGTATCGCGCATTGCTGCACTTTTTGCGGCACGAGGAGCGGATTCACTAGCAGCACAAGCTGCAGCCTTGCAACTGGTCGCAAGGTTTATACAAAGAGAAGCATTCGTTCTGGCAATTCAAGACGCCTTAAGATTGACCATCTTCGTTACTGGCTTAGCCCTTATCGCTGTACTGTTCGTGCGAGGAACTCGCAGGCCGCAGCGTATTCCTGAACAAGCGCCCCGCACCGGTACGTCTGTTGAGACTGGAGAAATCGCACCTGAAGAAGCGGTGCTGGCGAGGTAACTATAGTGAAATGTACAGGTAGAGACCCGATACGTGTGGCTCTACAAAGATATAGTTTGTATCAAAGGAGAGTAACTCTATGCGTCGCATGATTTTGGTTCCATTGCTCATTTTCGTGGCTCTCGCCGCTATCGGAGGGGCTGTTGCTTACTGGATCTACGACAGCTATAACTATTATCGTACCGACGATGCACAGATCAGCGGAAAGATCGTGAACGTGAGCGCTCCAGTATCAGGAACTCTCACAAGCCTCAGTGTTAAACAGGGTGATAAAGTCACGGCAGGCCAGATTATCGGTTCCATCACTCCTGCCCCAAGCGCGAGTACAAATGGTAACTCGGCAGGCCCAACATCGTTAGATCTTAACAGTCCGATGAACGGCACTATTCTGCAAGTTCCTGCAGTACAGGGCCAGGGTGTTGCTCCAGGATTAACTGTCGTGCAGCTGACGGATCTCAATTCCGTGAATGTGGTAGCATATGTGGATGAGAACGCGATCAACAATGTAAGTGTTGGTCAGCCTGTCGATATCCACATCGATGCCTATAGCGATACCAGCTTTACAGGCCACGTGGCACAAATCGTGCAGGCAGCGGCTGGTCAATTCTCACTCTTACCCAATCAGGACCCTACAAGCGGTAACTTTACCAAGGTTGGGCAGCGCATTCCTGTTGTGATTACGCTTGACGGCACTGCTGGCAGAGCTATCCTTCCTGGAATGAGCGCGGAAGTAACTATCCATCTACACTAACTATATCAGGATGCTATGCTGGCGCGTATGCTGTGCCAATATTACATAGAAGGAGTTTGTCGTGACTTTATTGATTATCGGCGGTTTGCTAGCTGTTGCAATCTTAGCCATTCTTGGCGCCGTTTTCCTGGGCGTGAGTGAGCAGCGTGCGGAAAAAGTGCGGACTAATGGTAGCATGCCCATAAGCTCTTCGAGCTCCATACCATCGGTGGAGCAGCCGTCAACCGCTAGTAGAGCAGCAGCGCGAACCGCTCCCACCAGGCAAAATCTGCCTCCTATCGCGGAGAGCCCTCTACGTTCAGCCGGGGAAAGTCAACAACAATATGCACTCAATGGGCAGTTCCACGAGCTTTCGGTTGAGCTACGAACACTCTACCAGCATGCATGGGAACTTGAACGCCGGCTCCGTGGCCTCACAGAGATAGCAGAACGACTTGAGGAAACGCAAAGCAATCAGGTCGGCACTGAAGTGGAAACTCACTCTTAACCTTCGGTCGATAGCGCTATACTTTAGTTGGCCTGCTGTTCCGTTGGGATCAGAGATCCCAACGGAACAGCACATACTCTATTGTACCTGTTTACCTGGCACCTGCTCAATCAGCATACAATATTCCTCTCGCACCCGACGATTAACGATCCACTAACGCTCGTGTCAGCGTAACTACAGTCACGAACATTCGATAGAGATCAAGCAAGTTGTCACTGCTTAACACGATAGTGCGGGAATCAACCCGTTCAACGCCACGCACCCAAAGTGCCATCTCCGCCATATCAGCAACGAGAAAGGTCACTTCTAGAGAAACTGGTCTCCTGAAAACAGGAGGATGCATTTTCTTCAGATTACTAACAGCACGTGAAGCGCCTCTACGTAGCAACTCACAGGCTACGCTTTTAATGTAGGGGCACCCCTTGCGGGTGCCCGGCAACTCATCCACCCACCTGCTTCCTGGCTCCCCTTGCCGCTGCCCGACTACTCATCCACCCACCTGCTTCCAGGACCACCCGCTGCCCGACAAATATCGATATTCGCTTGAAGCCCAGTACGCGCGGGGTACTCTTTATTAACACTCTGGTGCAAAGGCTCAACTGCCTCATTACGCACTAAGTTGATTGTGCAACCTCCAAAACCACCGCCTAACATACGTGCCCCTCGTACGCCAGGAACCTGCCGTGCAATCTCGACAAGCATATCCAATTCGAAACAGCTAACTTCATACTCATCTCGCAAGCCAGCATGGGATTCCCAGAGAAGCGGCCCCACCTTCTCGATTGATCCCTCTTCCAGCAGTTTGCCAGCCTGTAGCACACGACCATCTTCAGCTATCACATAGCCAGCACGCTTACGCAATAAATCAGGGAGTTGAGACCCGTAGCGAATGAATTGCTCTTGTGTAATATCTCGCAGTGCGCGAATAGTACTCGTTAATCGATTCTCAGGCTCGTGTTGCACAATAATATTACGCAACATTTGTACCGCTTCTTCGCACTGCCTGCGTCGTTCGTTATATGCTGAGGCTGCCAGTTCGCGACGCACACCGGTATCTATCACAACAAGAGATAAGTCTGGCACATCAAAAGGCAGATAGCGATATTCTAGCGAACGGCAATCAAGCAGTACGGCTTGTCCAGGTTGCCCCAGACAAGATGCAGCCTGGTCCAGAATACCACATTGCACTCCTGAAGCAGCCCATTCAGCGTGCTGGCAAATAGCAGCTACCTTCAAAGGCGTCAACGTTGCCCCGTCAGAACCAATAGTGAATCGCCCATTTGAAAGAAGCATACATGCCTGCGCTGTCGCCACCTCTATAGCGGCCGATGAACTCATGCCACCTCCCACAGGCACATCCCCATTTACTACCGCATCAAATCCTTGGAGTTGAACTCCCGCACGTGCCAACTCCGCTATTACTCCCAGGACATAGCTTCCCCAGTGAGGCAAAGTATCACTCTGTCGCTTAAATGTCTCGGGCAATCCCTGCAATAAAAACTGTGCAAATTCCTGGAAGTGACTTGACCATAGCCGTACGACACTATCGCTTCGCGTCCGACCAGCAAAGGCCACCACGCGATCTATAGCTATCGGTAACACGAACCCATCATTGTAATCTGTATGCTCACCAATCAGGTTCACGCGCCCCGAAGCCCATGCAGTGCCTAATTTACTCACATACTGTGTATCATTATCAAAGGCTATAGGAAATATTGCTAGAGCATCTTGAGCGGGTTGTGGTAAAAAGGCTGCTTGACTCATACCTTTATCCTTGCAATTGCCTCGCGTAACTCTTGGGCCTTCTGTACTGGAGAGGAGTCGTTTGTCCATAATCCCCAAAGGGATTCAGATGAGGCAGCATATTTCAATTTGCCAGGTGCACGGCTAATAGCCAGTATCTCAACATGTAGATGAAAGCGCGTATCGGCTAGTTGGTGTAGCCCAAGCAGATATGGCATAGGTGCCATGGCACCATCGTCCAGGGCATTATAGCCCTGGACTATCTGCAATAAAAGTGCGGCGAGATCTCGTAATTCTGCATCCTCCATTCCTGAAAGGTTTGAGATGTGACGACGAGGATAGAGGTGTGTTTCATATGGGTAGCGAACATAAGGTGGCAAGAAAGCCTGCCAGGTTGTGTTCGCAGCTACCTGGTATTCGCTGCCAGACAGTTCTACGCGTACACGACAAAAGGGACAGCCACGTCCTCTACTTTCGTCTTGTACAACGGTTTCTAATTCACGCTCCAGAATTGGTGTGATAACAGAGGCACCAAAAGCCTGGCCGTGCGGATGATGCTGCGTCTGCCCAATTGATTCCCCGCTATTCTCAAAGATCATGACAGTGGGGTAACGCGAGGCGAGGTCACGGTAGAGATCACGCCACAGTAATGTGACCGCATTGACTTCATCAACAGTCAATTGAGTGAATGTACGATGATGATCCCGGCTATAAATAACAACGTAGGCTTCACCTACGGGAGGTTGTAATGGGGGAAAATCGTTCGGATGCAACCATACGTAGGTGTCGGGGCTAACCCTACCTTCCGTGATATCGTCACAAAAAGCACACGAGGTCGAACCCTCACGGCGATTCATACGATGTGGCGCATTTATCACATATTGACGTAAGATTGGATTCCAGATTGTCTGTTCCATTAATTCCCCTACATGAAACGTATGTTAAGATCATTTAACGGACAGAGGCGAGATACAGACCTTAGTCGCTAGCGTTTCGAGATTAGTTTGTTCTGTTCTGAGCGATCAATCTGCACCAGATGAACTATACAACCTTACCCTCTCTGCTTTGTTAAAACTTACGGGTACATCTTTCCTGATGATATTATACGCACCCTTCACTTTTGTCCTGACACATTAGATTTCCTGTAAATATTCAGATCTCTTGTGCCGCCTCCGGCGGCGGGGTGGGCGAGGAAGGCGGGGACACCCCGCACCCCGCCAAAGGGCCATGCAGGCCCCTTGGGACTCCCTACTGAATAGTTACGATTTCCTGTACTAGTTAAAAGTTATGCGATGCGCTATAATACTTTCACATGCCCTGGTAAATAGAGTATCGACATCAAATGATGGCTCAATTATATAGGGCGGAGTACTCGAACGTAAGGAAGGTACATAACCGTGCCGTGGTGTAAGTTTTTCATACCCAAGATGGCCTCACCCACACTTAAGCCAGATGATCCAGAATTAAATGATCACATCATGTATGCCAAGTGCATCAAAGGACATGTCCTGAAAGATGCCAATGATTGGATCCTGTGCGAAAACTTACCAGCGCCCGACTCAAAATGCTGGCAAGAAGGCGGAGATACTATTTTTTCATTGCTGTATCGCAAACGCCAGCAGGCTCAAACTAATGCAGGCACGCCAGAACGACAGGATGATACTGCAACTCAAGCTGCTAAGTCCTGAGGATGCATGGCTAAGCACTCTCTACCATCATATTTTTCTTTACAATCTGCGACTGAGCAAATAGCGCGGGTTCATTCTAAATTGTTGCACTGGTATATTACTGAAAAACGCGACTTACCCTGGCGTTCTACCAATGATCCATATGCAATTCTTGTTTCCGAGATCATGCTTCAGCAGACGCAGGTAGATCGCGTGTTACCAAAGTATCAGCAGTTCCTGGAAACATTTCCAACGCTGGCCGATCTTGCCGCTGCATCCACTGCCCAAGTGATCTCCTCCTGGGTTCCATTAGGCTACAATATGCGTGCTGTACGTCTTCAATCGATAGCCCGGCAGGTAATCGCTGAATATGGAGGATGTATCCCCAACACCATTGAGGAATTGCTGAAACTGAAAGGCGTTGGTCGCTATACTGCTGGCGCGATTGCCTGTTTTGCTTACAAGAAGCAGGTTGCTACCGTTGATACCAATATTTACCGTGTGCTGCACCGCATTTTCATGGGTCTGGAGCATCCCGAACCCAAGCTCAATAACCATCAAATGCTAGTACTAGCCGAACAGGTATTGCCTGGTGGCAAGGCATATAACTGGAATCAGGCGCTCATGGATCTGGGCGCAACTATCTGTACCAGCAGCAACCCGCAATGCATGCGCTGCCCGTTGCAAGAAGCCTGCAAGACCTATACTGAGATGAGCCAGTATAGCCTTTTTCCTTCAGGGACAGTGCTACGCCAACTTCGCAAGGTAGCTGAGAAGAAGGGAACATACCAGGCCCAGACGTTCAACAGCACAAACCGCTATTTTCGCGGACGTATCATCGATCACCTGCGTTCTCTACCCGCTGGCCAGCGTATTCCACTTACCACTCTAGGACCAAAAATCAAACCAGAGTTTTGCGATGACGATTTATCATGGTTACAGCAGCTCGTTGACAGGCTAGCAGTAGATGGACTGGTCGATTATGCCGAGGAGGGTGTACGGCTACCCTAATACATGCTAAAGTATACGTAGCAGGATTCTTAGGGGCTCAGCCCCCGAGCGCGGTCTGGAGCGAGTAAACCTGGAGGCTTACGTCTCCACCCTCACCCCAAAAAGGAAGTATGTAAACCCTTTACTGGCTGATATTTTCAGTGAGATGACAGAGATGTAATTTACTCTTATTTGGAGGAGCGCAACAATGCAACTTAAAAGTTTCGATGAAATCAACAAAAGTCACCGTCATATTTTTCTCTCACCGCATTTTGATGACGTCGTCTACTCCTGTGGCGGCACTCTTGGAGTACAGGTAAATACAGGATTGCGCCCGCTTGTAATCACCGTCTTTAGTGGAGTACCCTCCCCGACCCTGGTGCTGAGCCCACTCGCAGCACAGATACATAGAAAAATGGGCTTCCGGCTGAATGCGCAAATCGCAGTGACCACAAGGCGCGAGGAAGATGCTCTCGCGCTTGATTACCTGAAAGTCGATTACCTCTGGCTTGACTATCTGGACGCAATCTATCGCGGCACACCCGCCCACTATACCGAAAACAACCAGTTGATGGGTGCAGAGATTCATCCTGGTGATCTTTGGATCGACAGGGAGCTAGCCCAGAACCTTGCCGCCTTACATGATCGTCTACCAGATACAGTCTGGTACGGCCCTCTTGGAATAGGTCGTCACGTCGACCACCAGATCGTTTGTTCTGCCATTGACCGCTTAACCCAACGTGGAGCAAACGTCAAACTCTATGAGGAATTTCCCTATGTTCTAGAAGAAGGAGCCCTGGAAGAGCGACTCAGGGAATTTGGCGATAGTTTGGAGCCGGCCCTGGTTGAAATGTCCGAAATGCTTCACCTCCGCCAGGAAGCGGCAGAAATGTATGCCTCCCAGATACAGTTAAACTTCACCGACAAGGCAGCTATGCTTAAGGCCATGGCTGACTATACTCATAGCATTCGGCCTGTACAGACGGTACACCTGGAGCGATACTGGACAGCACGCTAAACTAGGACTCCGGTCAAGTCAGAAAGTCTAGCTACTCTAAAAAGCAGTCCGTTTCAGTCTGGGCGAGTACTGCTTTGCCTGAGTGATTAGCATGGATCGTCCTACTTGTTAAAACCTCCCTTTAGCTTATGATACAAGCGATACAAACTGCCGACATGAGGCTGTATAACTGACTGTGTATCTTAATTACAGGCGTAACGATTCAGCATGGGGTTCCAAGGGGCCTGCAAGGCCCTTTGGCGGGATGCGGGGTGTCCCCGCCTTCCTCCCGCACCCTGCCGCCGGAGGCGGTGCCAGAGCAAAGAAACCTGAATAGTCACTTACAGGCAAGAAACATATAATAAATAAGGTTGGGATACTTGTTAGGGGGATTAAAATTGAGCCTGCTTCATGTTTTCATAAGATGAATACTTAAAATTTGCATATAGAACAGCAATATGACCGTTCAGAGAGGATAGATTCTCATGAATATTGATACCCCAATTTCGTTATTGGTTTCCCAAAATGGGAACGTGCCTGCTGTAACGCATACCGTTTACCTTGCACTGGGTTCCAACCTGGGAGATCGTCGTGGAAACCTGGCTGCTGCGCTGCAGCGACTACGTGAAGTGCTAGAGATCACGACCGTCTCATCCATCTACGAAACGGAACCAGTTGGCTATCTAGACCAACCTCGTTTCTTGAATATAGTCTGCCGTGGTAAAACCATGCTCTCCGCCCAGGAACTGTTGAAATACGCCAAAGATGTGGAAGTGGCGATAGGCAGACAGCCAACATTTCGCAATGGCCCACGCCCAATAGATATCGACATAATCTTCTATGACGATCTCCATATTACACAAGGGAATTTGACGGTGCCTCATCCACGCATGTCAGAACGCGCTTTTGTGCTGGTTCCATTGGCAGAGATTGCGCCCGGTGTAATCGATCCTGTCAGTGGACAGACTGCACAACAGCTTTTAGATGCTGTTTCACAGGACGGGGTGAATAAACTCGCCCGGAGTTTGCGCATCTCTCTTGATCGTGACATTCAGAGCGGCCAACCGAGCGTGCATGTCCGTCTTGGACGTGCTGGTGTCGTTGGCATCACAAAGGCCATTCTGATCGGGGATCAGGAAGGACAGCAACAATGGTTCAACGCAACGTTTGACCTCTACGCCGATCTGGATGCAACACAGGCTGGCTTGCATATGTCCCGGTTCAGCGATGCGCTTGACGAGGTGATGGTGGAAATTGGCAACAATGTCTGGCCTAAAATCGAGCTACTTGCCGAACATATAGCTAAAATCATTGTTGAGAAGCAGAAAGCGTTCCGGGCAGAAGTCCACATCCGCACGGCCTATCCTCTCCAGAGATGGACACCCGTATCTGGACGTCCAACGCAGGAGGTTTATGGCTTGATTGCACAGGCCGTCGCTACAAAGAATCATTCCAGGCGCCTGGTGGGTGTTGAAGTCGAGGGCATGGTTGCATGTCCCTGCGCGCAAGACATGGTGCATTCGTTTGCGCGAGTACGCTTGCAAGAAGAAGGTTTCGCTGAAGATGTGATTGAGAAGATGCTGGATGTCACGCCACTTGCAACACATAATCAGCGTGGGCGGGCAACGCTGATGATTGGTACAGACCAATCTCTGGATGCCAGAGATCTGGTTGATCTAGCAGAAAGCGCCATGAGCTCTGAAAATTATGGTTTGCTCAAGCGCCCAGATGAGCTCTATATCGTTAATAAGGCCCATGCCAATCCCCGCTTTGTCGAAGATGTCGCGCGCGAAATTCTGCGCGCTGTTGTCGAGAAGTACACAGGTCTGCCTGATAATTCCTTTGTTTGGGTACGTCAACGTAATGAGGAAACAATCCACAAGTATGACGTTGAAGCTGAGGGTTGGGGCACGCTGGGCGAACTGCGTTCAGAAATTTTGCAAAATGCAAGCATGGAACGTCATACTAGTAAAGAAGAGTGGTTAGGGCTTTTATCCTATTAACACATCTTGCTTATCCATGCTATAATGCGGGTACAATGAACAGAAAGGCAGGAGTCAAGATGAAGCTCTACCTCTACGTTTTTGAATATGTAGAGGTACCCTTTGCGGGCAAGGAAGTCCTGGGGACTTCTACCCTCACCCGCCTAGAAATGTGTAACCACAGGGAGAGTTTGTGGAAGGAGTTCTGCTAGACCCTGGTCAGTTGGCAAGGGCCGCTGTAGATATCGCATCTGACAAAAAAGCCTCGGATGTAATTTTATTAGACATTCGGGACGTAACCACCATTGCAGATTATTTTGTTATCTGTAGTGGTAATAGCCGCCGTCAGATCCAGGCTATTGCTGATGCCATTGATGAACAATTAGGGGAACAGGGAGCCAAAGTGCTTCATCGGGAGGGCGTTGCCGAAGCCGGTTGGATACTACTGGACTTTGGTGATGTCATCGTGCATATCTTCGGGCAAAAGGAACGGGAATATTACCGCCTGGAGCGCCTCTGGAGTGAAGCAAAGACGGTAGTATACTTACAATAACTATATCTCTTAGAAAAGGTGATCAACGATGACATTTTTTCGTAACCGCATGTTTCTCGAGGGCATCGCGCTTGGCGGGATTTGCGGCGTCATTATTGGTTCAATTATAGCTTTTTTCCTTGGCGAAAGTAGCGTTGAGGCATTGCGCCGCGCCATTAATGAACGCATCCCTGGCCGCAGCAAAGTGCCATTTGAATACCTCTCTCAATAGATACATTTTAGTTGGACGCTGAAGGAGGCAAGTGTGAGGCTGCGCTATTTTACGGCGTTACTTTTAGTAGCGCTTTTTTTGAATGTAGATACTCCACACGCTTCTTCTGCAAGCACCCATGGATGCGCTCCGTCTACCCCTCCACCCGTGCCTGGCTCACCGATTCCAGCGCCTGCCACCCCCGGTAAACTGCTGATCAATGAAGTACTCTCGGTACCTGGTTCAACCTGGAATTGTTCGGAACTAAACAAGACGTTTTCTCCTAGTAGCGACTCCTGGGTAGAGTTATACAATCCAACAGATCAGCCATTTAATCTTTATGTGGTGCACGCCGGCATTGATACAGGCCCAAACACGTTAATCTACTATCTTCCTTTAGGTGCTGCCATAGCTCCACATGGCTATCTTGTGCTTTTTCCTGCTACCTACTCCGGCACATTCATAGCCGCAGGGAATTTACGTCTGGTAATTGCTGGTGTATCAATTGACCAGGTCAATGCGCCTGCACTACCTATCGATCAGTCATATGCTCGCATGTCTGACGGATCCAATACCTGGCATATAACAAATACTCCCACCATTGACGCAAACAACATGACACCACAGGCAAGCCCAACTCCAGCTACTACTTCGCATAATCAAGGATCTGGAAGTTATGGACACACCACTTCAACGCCAGAACATGTTACTGGTACGCAACCTGCATGGAGCAATCTTCAATTTCCTACTTCAGTTGCCACTGCCATTTCAGAAGAGAACTCAACGCCGACAACATTTACAACATCTTCAACGCCCTCTACACCTGTGAGTAATGGATGGGATATTCCTCGCCGCATCCTTCTGACTGTATTGGCGGTTGCGCTGGCCTTGATGCTCTTTTGGTGTTGGAGGTTATTTAGCACTCCCTAAACTTCTTCCCATTGTTTGATTTGCATGGTATGATTCATTACATAGAACAAGTGTTGATCAATATCAATCGCTCGCTCCATCCATAGCAGCGATCTAGGGGATCACTAACATGAGCATCACAGAACTTCCTCCACCACCAGCAACAATTTCTTTATTTGAGCGCATGTCAGCGGATAAAAAAGCCGAGTTGGTGCGGGAACTGAGCGCATTGCTTGGCGCGCGCTACGTTTTACACACCCCTTACGATTTGATGTTGTATGAGTATGATGCCTCGATCGATCGCAGCACACCCGACATTGTAGTGCTGCCTGCGACAACAGAAGAGGTAGCCGCAATCGTCAAAATTGCAGCTCACCACAATGTTCCGGTAGTACCAAGGGGGGCAGGTACAGGCCTGAGTGGTGGAGCTATTCCTATTTATGGCGGCATAACGATTGTATTTGCTCGTATGAACCGTATCCTTGAGGTCGATTATGAGAACCTGCGTGCCGTTGTGCAACCGGGCCTGGTAAATCTCCACCTCAGCAATGCGCTCAATCCACAAGGTTTCTACTATGTGCCAGATCCTAGCAGTCAGCGTTCTTGCACCATTGGCGGGAATGTTGGCGAAAACGCCGGAGGTCCTCATACATTAATCTACGGTGTTACCACAAATCATGTGCTTGGGTTAGAAATCGTAACTACAGAGGGCGATATCGTCCAGATAGGCGGTTGGACATACGATACACCAGGATACGATCTCACTGGCTTGTTGATTGGCTCCGAGGGGACACTATGTATTGTTACTAAAATAATTGTACGCATCGTGCATTTATCGGAAGCAGTCAAAACCTTGGTGGCAGTCTTTGATACCATGGACGATGCCTCGAACACCGTCTCGGAAATTATTGCTTCTGGAGTGATACCTGCTGCCATTGAGATGATGGATCAGATGATCTTACAAGCGGTTGAAGCCGATACTCATGCTGGCTACCCTATGGATGCCGCTGCGGTACTACTGATGGAAGCCGAAGGTCTGCGTGAAGGGGTAGCGGAGCAAGTCGAAAAGATTGTGAGCATCTGCAACAAACATCATGCTCGCACCGTGCGTATCGCTGCAAACGAGACAGAACGTCAACTGTTCTGGGCTGGCCGCAAAAACGCCTTCGGCGCGGTTGGACGTATCAGCCCTGAGTTCTATGTGCAGGATGGAGTTGTACCACGTACTCGCCTGCCATATGTCCTGAGGCGTGTTGGTGAGATCTGTGACAGTTATGGCTTGAAAGTGGGCAATGTCTTCCATGCAGGTGATGGTAACTTACATCCTCTCATTCTCTTTGACTCACAGGTTCCCGGCGAGGTCGAGCGCGTGCGCAAAGCTGGGCACGAGATACTTGCGGTATGTGCTGAGGTAGGAGGTTCGATTACCGGAGAGCACGGTGTCGGTATAGAGAAGCAGGAAGAGATGGCGCTCATCTTTAGTGAAGTCGATTTGCGTGTGATGCAGCAGGTGCGTGAAGCATGGAATCCACACCAATTGTTCAATCCGGGGAAGCTATTCCCTATGCCAGGACGTTGCGCCGACATAAAGCAGCTATAAGGATAGATAGTAATGGCTGAGATTGAGACGTTTGCAGCTAGTCTACTGCAATATACCCCTGCAATTCAGATTGTTAGCGATCCCGATGAATTGCTGAATTATGCCGTGGATGGCGTATTACCTCGCTTAACGGTCATACCTGAAAGGGTGGAGCAGGTAGCCCAGATTGTGGCATTAGCAAACCAGCAAGGCTTAACATTACTAACACGCGGCGGTGGTTCACGTATCAACCTGGGAGGGATATCACCGCCATTCGATATACTGATCGAAACGATCAAATTGAATCGTTTGCTAGAGCATGAAGTGCCCGACCTTACCTGTCATGTCGAAGCGGGCATCACACTGGCGTCATTCCAGGCACAGTTGGGCGCAAAAGGGCAGTGGTTAGCGCTCGATCCTCCTGATGCCCAGCAGACCACGATCGGTGGAATCCTGGCTTCGAATGCCAGCGGACCGAAACGTCTGCGTTATGGGACTGCGCGTGATCTAGTCATTGGATTGCATGTTGTGCAGGCCAGCGGGGAAGTTGCACGTAGCGGTGGCAGCGTGGTCAAAAACGTCGCGGGCTACGACCTCAATAAACTCTACATTGGATCATTGGGTACGCTGGGAGTCATTGTCGAAGCCAATTTTAAGCTGCAGCCTCTTCCTGCCAATGAACGCACACTCATGCTGACTTTTTCGAAAGCTATAGACACGATGCAGACCGTAATCGCCATCCTGGGTTCGCTGTTGACACCCAGCGCAATCGAATTGATTGACTCAGGAGCGGCCAATGATATAACCGATTTCTTTGGTCTGAACCTGCCAACCAATGGCTATACTTTGGCCATCAACTTTGAGGGAAGCTCTGTGGCCGTTGACCGCCAGTTGGATGAAACGCGACAGCTTGCACGCCAGAACGGCGCCTTATTAGGTGATGACCTGGCTGGCAAAGCACAAGATCAGTTCTGGGATGTTGTTCGCGAACATACCCAGGGGTCAGTGACCTGTAAAGTGGTAGTGCTGGTATCGCAAATGGCCAATTACCTTCAGACTACTGAGGAGATCTGCCACCGTCATGATCTTGAAGCTGCGGTAGTAGCACACGCTGGTAATGGTATTTTGTATATTGAACTGCGGCCAGGCGACGCAACATCTCGTCTTGTTGAGGCGATTACTGAGCTGCGTCTACATGCACAAGTGGCACATGGAAGCCTGGTCGTTGAACGTTGTCCAATTGATTTGAAACGACGCATTAGCATATGGGGTGAGCCTGGCCCAGATTTTTATCTGATGAAGCGACTCAAACAACAGTTTGATCCCAAGGGTACGTTTGTCAAAGGCCGTTTTGTGGGGGGATTGTGAAGCAAGAAACATCAGCGCACACCAGGATACTTCCCGCACTGATCGTTACTGCTCATCCTGAATTTACGAATGCGGCATTTGACGAACTAAAGCATCTTGACAGAAACCTGCACAGTGTTGAGTTGCTAGCTCCAGGCGTCTTGTTGTGCTGCTATCCTCAGGAAACATCCCAACAAGATGCCATGACATTAATGCGCTTAGCGGCAGAACATCACCCCATCTTCGTAAGACATCTTGCGCCCGTGCAAGCGATTATTAATCTGAGTAATACGGAAGCCGATATTGGCGAGCTGGCCTTAGCTATAGCCAATTTGCCAACATTCGTGCAGCTGGAACGCGGACAGCGCTTTGCCGTGCAGACTCGCCTTTTGCAAACTAGTACAGAGACAGCTTTTGCAGGCACCAGCAAACGAGCATATAGCAGTGGACAAGTCAATCAACTTTTAGCCGAAGCCATCTCGGTGGAAACTGGCAGTCTGGAGTCCATTAAGAAGCCGCAGATTGTTGTCTCGTTGCTCTGTACTATGGATAAAGGATACCTGGGTATTTCTCTGGTTAAAGACAACTTAAGCGATTGGCCTGGAGGGGCACGTCATTTCGCACAGAGACCCGAACAGATTAGCCGGGCTGAATTTAAACTGCTGGAAGCGTTAGAATTATTTGGCTTGACCCTACCAGCACAAGGCCGGGCGCTTGATCTGGGCGCCGCGCCCGGCGGCTGGTCACGTCTATTGTTAGAGGCGGGAATGAGCGTCGTGGCAGTTGACCCGGCAAAACTCGATTCCCGCCTTGCGAGGCATCCTCGGCTTGAACATTATCGCGGCTATGCCGAAGTGTACCTGGAAGAGGCGCTAAATAGGCGCAGGAAATTTGATGTAATCACCAACGATATGCGCATGGATGCGCGTGAGGCTGCGCGTTTGCTCGTGGAGGCCAGTGCATGTTTACGTGCTGACGGTTTCATTATCAGTGCACTAAAACTGCCACATGCAACTCCCGAAATTGATCCATTGAAGAACTTGAGAGAGGCTTTGCGATTGCTGAATAGGCATTATGGTATCGTGCAGGCCAGGCAGCTTTTTCATAACCGTCAGGAAGTAACTGTTCTGGCCGCCAGACCGCTATCAACGCTGACTTAACCATCGAGACCTAGGAGGTAGCTATTATGTCACTCGAAACTCCGAACCCTCAGAACACAGTCGCTACAATCACACCACCTGCTCGCGGGCCATTGCGTCGCCACACACATACCTACGACTTAATACGCCAGTGTATTCATTGTGGTTTCTGTCTGCCTACTTGTCCGACTTACGCGGTGCTTGGGGTAGAGATGGACTCTCCTCGTGGGCGTATTTACCAGATGCAGGCGGTTGCCGATGGGCGTATGCAGATCTCCCCCGAGTTTGTCGATCACATGTACTGCTGCCTGGGTTGTCGGGCCTGTGAAACAGCGTGTCCCTCCGGTGTACAATTTGGTAAGTTGATCGAGGCCGCACGTGAACAAATCCAGCTTGAGGTTGCTGATACGCCAACTCATAATGGCTCAAGATATGAGATGCCTGAGCCTCTCGGCACTGGGAATTTTCCGCTGCATGAACAAATGGATAGCCGTCCTCCTCTCGAACCTCTAACCGCAAAGCTTCTGCGACGCTTCTTTTTTGATCTGATACTTCCCTCTCGCCTCGTTACATCACTCGTTTTTGCAGGATTGAAGGTATATCAGAGGAGCGGATTGCAATCCCTCACACATCGCACGGGGCTTATTGATGCGCTGAATGCTCTACCTACACCCCTGCAGGGACAGTTGAAAACACCTGAAGAGCTAATACCTGCCACAAGTGGCGACCTGCTCCCACGGCTATTGCCGGAGATTACTCCCTCATTCACGAGAAAACGTTATCGTGTAGGCTTTATCAGCGGCTGCATCATGGATCAAGTCTATCGAAATATCAACGAGGCAACGATTCGCGTGCTAGCAGCCAATGGTTGTGAGGTCATTACTCCTCCCAGGCAGCAATGTTGCGGAGCTTTGCATGTTCACGCCGGTGAAGCAGAGCGTGGAAGGGAACTCGCTCGCCACAATATTGATGTGTTCGAGCCATATAATTGTGACGCAATTATTATTAACTCTGCAGGTTGCGGTTCTAATCTCAAGGAATATGGGCACCTCCTGCGTGATGATCCTGCATATGCCACCCGTGCCACTGCATTTAGCTCAAAAGTGAAAGACATTAGTGAGTTTCTGGCGAGTATTGACTGGAATCGCGAGATGGGGCAACTGAACCGTACGGTAACTTATCATGATGCCTGTCACTTGTTCCATGGGCAAAAGGTCAAACAACAGCCACGTGACCTACTCAATGCTATTCCAGGTTTGAATATGGTTAATCTGAAAGAGGCTGATTGGTGCTGTGGTAGTGCCGGTATCTACAACATAACGAACCAGGAGTTGGCATCGGAACTTTTAGAGCGCAAGATGAACAACATCAGAGCAACTGGTGCGAGTGTGATAGCCACAGGTAACCCTGGCTGCATGATGCAAATCGCTCTAGGTGCCCGGCGGCGAGGCATTGAGATAGAGGTGGTACATCCTGTTCAGTTACTCGATCAAGCTTATCAGGCAGCTGGACTCTACGATGTCCCAGTACGCGACACAGAAAAGGCCAGGAGAAGACAACGCACACTTGCAATCAGCATCGGTACTGGAATACTTATCGGCTTCTTGCTATCACGTCGCCATCATAAGAGAGATTAGATGAAGCGTGAAAATAAACTTTACCGGTCAATTTCATGCGCTGTTTGCCATTGTTCGCGTAATTGTTGGGCCTTGACGAAAGTGTGTACCAGGTTATTATCGCGAGCGGTAAGCTGATCACGAAATGTACTTAATTCCTTGATATATTCGCCTAACCAGCGAGCAAGAGCTTCACTGTTCGTCATACAGATATCGCGATATACTTCAGGGCTACCGCTAGATAGGCGAGTCATATCTCGAAAGCCACTGGATGCCAACATTAGAGTATCCCCCCATGCCGCATCTTCAGCTACCGTATTCATGAGTACAGCAGAGGCCACAAAAGGTAGATGACCGACACCAGCAAACTGCCCGTCATGTTCGGCAGGCTCTAAAAAACGTACTCGCGCTCCAAGTACTTCAATGAGTTTAGATACTTTATGGAGCGCTGTAGAGGATGTACGCTTTGTGGGCGTAAGGCAATAGATGCGATTCTGGAAAAGCGCAGCATTCGCAGTGTCAACCTCGCTGACTTCTCTCCCAGCCAGAGGATGCCCTCCGACGAAAGAGACGGTCGTAGGGAGATACTCTTCCGCCCAACTGATTACTTGCGTTTTCGTACTGGCAACATCGGTAACAACTGTTCCAGGCAAGGCGACTGCAGCCAGATTTTGCAAAAGTGAATGCAATGCTCCAATGGGTGTTGCCAAAATGATTAATTCAGCGCCGCGCACCGCATCAGCCAACGCATCGTAGGCCTGATCTATCGCTCCAATTTTGTGAGCGCGATTAGTAACACCCTTACCTATATCGTAGCCTGTTACCTGCTGTGCCGCCTTTGCATTATGAAGCGCCAGGCCAATTGATCCACCAATGAGTCCTAGTCCAACGATTGCTACCCGATTAAACATTGCTACCCCCTTTACGTTATAACTGAGAGTCTCGCCGCCTACAGGCGGGAGGTTCCTGTTGCTATCCCAACGCTTCTATTCTACCGCATCGATAGACTAACCTCTTGACCTGGAGTGGACTCCAGGTTATATACTTGCGGTATGGAAACAGGACTGTCTATCCAACAGGTTGCTCAACAGACGGGGCTGAGCATCGATACCTTGCGCTACTATGAGCGCATTGGCCTGCTTGAGCCAGTTGGGAGGGCGCAGAACGGCCATCGTCGCTATACACAGCACGATCTCGCATGGATTGACTTGCTCATCCGATTACGGAATACAGCCATGCCTCGCGCACAGATGGTGCGCTATGCCCAACTGCGCCGCCTGGGTTCCGCTACTCTAACCGAACGCCGTCTCATGCTTGAACAACACCAGCACTCCCTGGAACAGCACATGCAGAAACTGGAGCAGCACATGGCCGCGTTGCAGCAAAAGATTGCTCGCATGAAAGAGCTCGAAACGCAGCGAGATGCTGCATCTCATTCCGCTCACGCTTTTGGACAAAGCGAAGCAGTTGTCAGTGCCAGCGATCCAGAGACAAAGTAGCAAGTATAAATGAGCACATCCGTTTACTGTTTCACAACTCACTCTAATATGTTGGAGTCAATAATAAGGAGGTACACGAGCTATGGACATTGAGATCATCCTCCGCGTGAACGGGGCAGCGCATCGGCTTTTCATCGATACCCGGACGACACTCCTGGACGCGCTGCGCGAACGTCTCGGATTCACCGGTCCCAAGAAGGGCTGCGACCACGGTCAGTGCGGCGCCTGTACCATCTTGCTCGATGGTCGTCGTGTGAATAGCTGCCTCGCACTCGCCGTCGCGCACCAGGACGCCCAGATCGTCACCATCGAGGGGCTTGCAGATGGCGAGACCCTGCACCCCCTCCAGCGGTCGTTCATCACGCACGACGCATTTCAGTGCGGCTACTGCACGCCGGGACAGATCTGCTCGGCGGTCGGTATGCTGCGCGAGGCCGAAGCTGGCTGGCCGAGTGCGGTGAGCGCCGATCTGAACGCCGATTACGTCACCCTCGACAACGATGAGATCCGAGAGCGCATGAGCGGCAATCTCTGCCGGTGCGCAGCGTATGCCAACATCGTCCCGGCGATTGCGGAGGTTCTACCGATCCGATCACCTGACGCGGAGCGTAGAAGCGGGAGCTTCGTTGGTGATCGGAATAAGGAGGGAGCGCAATGAATCCTTTCCGCTACGAACGTGCGGGCGACGCCTCCAGCGCTGTCGCACTGCTCGCCGAGAACCCGAACGCTGCCTTCCTCGGCGGTGGAACCAACCTCGTCGACCACATGAAGCTGGGAGTTGCACAGCCGGAGCTGCTGGTCGACGTCGCACACCTGCCCTACGACCGCATCGAGCTGCTGCCCGATGGGGGCATCCGCATCGGTGCCATGGTGCGCAACAGCGACCTGGCTGCTGATCGCACGATTCGCCAGCGCTATCCCGTACTTGCCCAGGCGCTGCTCGCGGGAGCCTCGGGCCAACTGCGCAACCTTGCTACGACCGGAGGGAACTTGCTGCAGCGCACGCGCTGCGTCTATTTCCAGGATGTCTCGAAGCCGTGCAACAAACGCGAACCGGGCAGCGGCTGTCCTGCCCGCGAGGGCTATCACCGCAACCTGGCCATTCTGGGCGCATCCGAGGCGTGCATTGCGACGCATCCCTCGGACATGGCCGTTGCACTGGTCGCCCTTGATGCCTTCGTGCGAATACTGGGGCCGAATGGCGAGCGCACCATCCCACTTACCAGCTTCCACCGACTACCCGGCGACGAACCACAACGCGACACCGTGCTTGAGCACGGCGAGTTGATCACAGCCGTCGACCTGCCGCCACTGTCATTTGCGACCCACTCGCACTACCGCAAGGTTCGCGACCGCGCATCATACGCGTTCGCACTTGTCTCGGTTGCAGCGGCACTCGATGTTGCTGACGGCATGGTACGGGACGTACGCATCGCCTTTGGTGGCGTCGCGCATGTTCCGTGGCGGGCGACGAAAGCCGAAGCCGTATTGCGTGGGTCAGCGGCGACCGAGGAGGTTTTTCGGCAGGCTGCCAATGCCGAACTGGCCGATGCGCAGCCCTTGCGCGACAATGCGTTCAAGGCCCCGCTTGCACGTAACATCCTCGTTCGCACGCTGCTCGACCTAACACAGGAGGAAAACCGATGATCAGCTCCACACAACAACGGGTCGTGGGCCAGCCTCTGAACCGTATCGATGGCCCAAAGAAAGTTACTGGCACTGCGGCTTACGCTTTTGAGCACTCACTCGACGATGTAACGTATGCGTTCCCTGTTCAGAGCACGATCGCGAAAGGCCGGATCGTGTCGGTCGATGCCAGTGCCGCGCGTGAACTTCCTGGAATCATTACCGTGCTCACGCATGAGAATGCACCGCGTCTCAAGCCGCAGAACAACCCCGAACTGGCGGTGTTGCAATCCAATTCGGTGGCCTATCGTGGTCAGTTTGTGGCTCTGGTGGTCGCTGAAACGTTAGAAGTGGCACGCCAGGCGGCAGATGCGGTTGTCGTTCGCTATGAGGAGCAGCCCCATCGTGTCGTGCTTCGTGCCGACAGTAGCGATCTTTACAAGCCCGATCATGTTAATCCTAACTATGAGACCGATACGGCCAGCGGCGACGTTGAGGCTGCCCTCGCGTCTGCGGCTGTCTCGATCGACCATACCTATACAACACCGGCCTATCACAACAATCCGCTCGAACCGCATGCAACCGTCGCGAGGTGGAGCAGCGATGGAGTGACCCTCTATGATTCGACCCAGGGCGAGCATATGGTTCGGGACATCGTTGCCAAGGCGTTCGGACTGGAGCCTGAGCGCGTACGCGTCATTTCGCCCTATGTCGGTGGTGGCTTCGGCTCGAAAGGTACCCCCCATCCACACGTCATTCTTACTGTCATGGCCGCCCAAGTAGTAGGTCGACCGGTCAAGTTCGCGCTCACCCGGCAGCACATGTTTGCGGTAGCTGGCTATCGTACGCCGACGAACCAGCGCATCCGCTTGGGCGCAGATCACGATGGGCGGCTGACCGCGATCGCCCATGATGTCGTTGAGCAGACCGCGACCATCCAGGAATTCGCCGAACAAACGGCCCTTCCCACACGGATGATGTACGCCGCGCCGAACCGCTCGACCACGCATCGACTGGCACGGCTCGATGTTCCGGTACCTGCCTGGATGCGTGCGCCAGGCGAGTGCCCGGGCATGTTCGCGCTGGAATCAGCGATGGACGAGCTCGCAATCGCGTGTAACTTCGATCCCATCGAGCTGCGTATTCGGAACGAACCCACGGTCGACCCAGAAACAGGGCATCCTTTCAGCAGCCGCGGACTCGTTGCATGCCTGCGGGAAGGGGCGCAGCGCTTCGGCTGGCAGACACGCGACCCGAGACCGGGTAGACATTCCGACGGTCGTTGGCTCATCGGAACCGGGGTTGCCGCCTCAACATATCCCACGCGTCGCAGGCCATCAACTGCGATCGCCCGTGTTGATCGTGAGGGACGGTACAGCGTGCTCATCGACGCCACAGATATTGGAACCGGAGCGTGGACCGTCCTTACGCAGATCGCTGCGGATGCACTCGATGTGCCCCTGGAGCGCGTGCATCTCGAAATTGGCGATACTGTGCTTCCGCGCGCGTCTCTGGCCGGTGGCTCGATGGGAACCGCCTCGTGGGGAACGGCTATCGTCGAAGCTGCCCGCAAGCTCCTTGCACGCCTGCAAGAAGAACACGGCGTCATTCCTGCTGGTGGGCTTGAAGCGATAGGCGAGGGCGGAGAGAATCCTGAAGCGAAGCGGTTCGCCATGCACGCTTACGGTGCGCAGTTCGCGGAGGTCCACGTCAACATCGACACTGGCGAGGTGCGCGTGCCGCGGCTACTAGGCGTTTTCGCCGCCGGTCGCATCATGAACGCAAAGACAGCCCGTTCACAGTTGCTCGGTGGCATGACCATGGGGGTGTCCATGGCGCTCCACGAGGAGAGCATTCTGGACCCGCGCTTCGGCGACTATGTGAACCATGACTTCGCAGAGTACCACATTACGACAAATGCTGATGTAGGTACAATCGACGTGTCATGGATCGATGAAGACGATCCGTATGTTAACCCGATGGGCGCGAAAGGGATTGGCGAGATTGGGATTGTCGGGACCGCTGCTGCGATCGCCAATGCCGTCTATCACGCGACCGGCATCCGTGTCCGCGACCTGCCGATCACGCTTGACAAGCTCCTGCCGTGAGACTGGGTGCTCTTTGCCGCTGTTCTGCGATGCCGGCTCACATCGAGCTCGCCGGCATCGCAGAACGACTGCTTGTGAAGGCAAGTTCACTCGTTGAGTCATATTTTCCCCAAATGAAAACACCCTCTTCAGAAGCACGCAGACATCATCTCGGTATTGTCTTGACTCCCTTTTCCATCGTTCCACTTGCGAGGCCGAGTGGCTGGTACTTAACCTCGCTCTCCTCCTCAGAGCGAAGAGCGAGAAGCAGGCACGCGAAAGGACAATATCCATAATTCTGAACGTTTGTTAGATAGGGCTGGATTTGTCAAGTAGATAATCACCTCATATAATACGTATCAACCAAACGAGAAGAGGAACAGATGAGTACACCACCTTCTAATGCAGACCCAGCATCTATGCCAGCGCCACAGGCTCTTGAGCCAACGGGCGTGCCCCAGCTTGATCTTGTGCTGGGAGGCGGCCTACCACGGGGCGCGCTAGTCATCCTCCTTGGCCCACCGGGCAGTGGCAAAACTACGCTGGCGAGCCAGATCGGCTTTGCCGCGGCTAGGCGCGGACAGCGAACGCTGTTCTTGACCGCGCTCTCGGAACCGACGACCAAACTGTTGGAGCACCTACAGGGCTATCGCTTCTTTGACCGCGATCTGATTGGCAGCGCTGTACAAGTGTTCAGCTTGCAGCAGTTTCTCCCCCAGGGTGCTGCCACGACGGGTCAGGAGATTGTGGCGGCCGTGCGGCAGACGCATGCCAACCTGGTGGTCCTGGATGGCTTTCAGGCGATGCGGGATCTTGAACCGGATGTGGTAGCTACCCGCCAACTGCTCTACAACCTGGGCACGCGCTTGAGTCTGCAGGGCACAACGACCTTGATTACGACGGAGGTCTCCTCTCGGGATCCCGCTTTCTTTCCCGAGACGACAACGGCTGATGTCCTCATCGGTCTCTACTTTGAGTTGGGAGGCGTGCGCGCCTTGCGGGGTCTGGAGGTCCTCAAAGTGCGAGGGCAAGCGCTGCTACCAGGACGCCACAGTCTCTCGCTGAGCGAGGAGGGCATGCATGTCTTTCCCCGGCTCGAGACACGGATCAGCCACCCCACCTTTGAGGGCTGGACAGTCGCCACAAGCCTCGCGATGCCACAAGAACGGGCTGCCTTTGGTCTAAAGGAGTTGGATAGCTTGCTTGGCGGTGGTCTCACCCGGCAGACGAGCACCTTACTGGCCGGCAGCCTGGGCACCGGTAAGACACTGCTGGGGCTGCAGTTTGCGCTGGCTGGAGTGAGCAGTGGGGAACCCGCTCTCTTTCTCGGCTTTCGCGAGACCGGTGAACAGTTGATCCAGAAAGCCGGCATGTTCGGCTTGGGCGAGCGATTGCGTGCGGTGCTTGCTGCGAGCGGGGGCATGCTGTTCCAACGCTGGGAACCCATCGAATTGGACCCCGATCACGTAGCAACGGGCCTGCTGGCTGCCCTGGAGCGGACGGGAGCGCGTCGGGTGGTCATTGACAGCATCGCCGAACTCGAACGGGCAGTGGGAGAGAGCAGCGGAGCAGCGCGGGTCTCGAATTATCTGGCCGCGCTCTTAGCTGCGCTGCGAACCCGCGGGGTCACCTTGTTGGCGATCAAAGAGACCCCTAAGGTGGTGACTACGGAGCTGGACTTTTCGGCAGATGCCCTGGCAGCTCTGGCAGAAAATGTGCTGCTGTTGCAGAAACTGGCTTATCGCGGTCGGTTGCATAGCGTCCTTTCTGTCCTCAAGATGCGGTTTTCCACGCACGATTATACTCTGCGTGAGTTCCTGATTGCCGTCCCAGAAGGAATTCGTGTCCTGACTCCTGACGAGAGTGGGCGAGAAATTCTGGCAGGGCTTACTGAGCAGCAATCAGGACCGGCAGAGGTAGTCGAACCGCCTCCGTACCAGGAAGCCGCACCGGAGGAGGAGAGGAGATGACGAGCAAGGGATCTGTACTACACACAGCAGAGACAGAACCGCTCCTCATCCTCATTGTCGACGACGAGGAGCCCATTGTGGACCTACTTGCAGCATTTGTGACGGATTTGGGGCTTACGCCACTGGTGGCGCAGAACGGACAGCAGGCCCTGTGGCTTGCACGCGAGCGCTGGCCTGCACTGATCATTACGGACCTGATGATGCCGATTCTGAGTGGAGCAGACCTGATTATGGCGCTGCGTGAAGAAGCTGCTGCTCACGGAAGAGCCTCACCTCCCATCGTGCTGCTCACGGCAGGAAGTGCGCGAGCTGCGAGCCAGCTGCAAGTGGAAGCACTGTTGCTCAAGCCAGTTGACCTTGATCAGCTTGAACAGGTGATTCGCCATTTGCTCGGACGATAATGCCTTACGTGCAAGCGCCGTTCTCTTACATCTTAAAAATAGACGAGTTCTTCGAGCCACTCTGCTCCACCAGGACCCAGTAGACTCGCCAGCATATCAGTTACATCATCACTAAGTAGCACATGAAAATCTTTGCGATAGAGATCCAGGAAACGCGGCAATATTTGTGGACCATAATTCTCCAATAAGTCAGTAGCGAACTGCTCAAGTAGAAGGTTAAAAATCAGGTAGTCTTCGGGTGAAGTATCTTCATACCAGTCGAAGCCTCGTACAGTCACAGGTGTTTTGCTATCTAGTTCTGGCTCAAAAATCTCGGCATATTGCTCGTGCAGATCCTGCATAACAATCCCTGACAGCCCTTGCATCTTCTGCATCAGCCAGAGCGCAGCGAACTGCAACTGCCATTCATCAGCCCAAAGGGGGTTGTCACTTGGCCAAGGGCGTGGATCATTTTCGAGAAAGGCTTGCGTTAGTGCTGCATATATCAGAAAGGTCAGCTTTTCCTCTGTCGGGATGCCTATGATTGTGTCAAGTTGCGAGGGTACGACAATTGAAGGCGGCTGGGTAGCATTCGTCCAATATGGTAGAGTGTAAAGCGCTTCTACTGGGTCTTCACGAGGTGTGACGCTCCAATCAGCCGGAGCAACCAGGATAATATCCAATTCCGGTATAGGCAGTCCAAGCATTTGTGCAAGCAACTGACCTGCCTTGTGAATAGATTGAAATATCCAACCGGCCAGAGGGTCTTGGCCGGTTGGATAATAAACAGTAAGTGGCTCAGCCAGCGTCTCATATTGTTCATATGGAAACGTCATATTCTTGCCCCTTGTTATCTATCCTGGGGAATTACAAATTTTACCCCGACGCTTTCAACTCCAGGGGGGCATCTTTGGCATTAAGAGCGTATTGACTCCACTCTTCCGCAGTCTTTTGTTTACGGAAGCGATGATAAAAATCACTATATAGCATGCGGATATGCTGGGGGCTGATTTTTTTTCCGCCTTCATAGTATTCCAGCGCAACCTGGCCCATAGCCCAGGTACCAGCACCTGCAATTGCACCCGCGATTAAATCCCCACCAAATGGTACAGCCTTAGCTGCCTGTTCAGCAAGGTAACGGAAGCCCAACCCCCCAGCCATAATCGCGACTAGTTCGCGAGCTTGCTTTGTAGCATTCGCTGAATCCACTTGTTCACCGTACAAAGCTGCCAAGCGCAGCACCAGGCGAATCTGAGTTCCAAGCAGAATAGGTATGTCTACTAATGGGATTGGCTCCAAACCCGCTGCCAGGCATAGAAGTGTCGCGTTACGGATAATATGTTGCGCTGCACTACGCCGGTACCCTGGTAACTCCCGTCCGATCACTAAAGCGGCTTCGGGGCTTGCAGCGATCATTGCGGGTATCAGTTCCTCGGCAACATTCTCGCCTGTACGAGCAGAGATAGGAATAACTCCTGCAGCACCAAGCATTACCGCCACCTCGATCGCTAATCTATCTCCCGACTCACCTCCCGACAACGCATCAACTTTGTTCACGGCAAGAATGGTGGGCTTGTTCATTTTTTTGATGGTCTCATACAGTTCGCGGTCTTGAGCCTGCAAACCTTTTGTAGCATCAAGAAGAAACACTATCACACTCGCCTGATCCATACCGCTTTCCATAAGATCTGGTAGGTGTCCAGGAGTGTCGATCAAGGTGAATGGACCAAAGTCCGTTCGCACCAATGTACGAGTTGTACCAGCCTCGGACGATACGGGAGATAGTTGCTGGCCTTTTAGGTAATTAAAGAGAGTGCTTTTGCCTGTGTTGGGCTGTCCCACGATCACAACTGTGTTTTTAAGTCCTTCAAGCACCTCACCCTGGGCCTCCCTCCAGTTCACAGCCTTCATGAAACTTCGTACCATACCAATGTTAGTGGGCAAACTCAGGAGGGTATTAATTCCGAGTTCTCGTAGGTTTTTCGGTCGGTTGCTTTTGCGAAATGCGCTCTGCAACATACGCTGAACCAGGCTTTTTCTTGCCGGTTCTTCCTGTGATTTGTTCTGATTATTACTAACCACACTCTGTTTCCTTCCTTAATCTAGCAAGATAAGAGTTAGGTAGGGGCTAATGACTCTGATTACGTTCATTATAGCCACCTTTCGTATCCAAGAGCAACAAGTACTCTAACATTCCATTACCTAACACGTATGATATCAAATCTTATTTATTGCACGTTGAAAAGCTTATCGAAGATGACGGCAGAACAAAACGAAACCCAATTCGCTACATTCCATGCTACGAATTTTTTGCTGAAGGAAAACCCCAGTTTGTTCTTGGGATCAGACATCTGAAAAACATCGATTACTATTACTGCCAATGTTCGTCTCTTATGCATGATCTTACTTAAATTTGCTACAATAGTAAACGCTAGTTATACGACATAGTAAAGGAATACCAAGATGGAAAAGACACAAGATGCCTTCGTTGCAGATAAACAGCAAGAAGAAAGTTCCACATACGCAGGATTTCACAGCATTATTACTGGTGTGAATCGCTCCTGGCAATACGGAGGCTTTTCGCTGCCTGATGGCACTTTTTGGCGTTATAGAGAACCAAACGCAGTTGTCGTTGTCGAAGGAGATCGAATGCGTGTGACTGCACAACTGACCCGCGCCAACGACCAGGTACAGATACTCGACAATGCCAAGAACATGTTCTTCTCAACGAAGCGTTTCGAGGTACCGGAGAACGGAGAGATCTCGTTCGAGTGGGACATGAAGGCATTCTGTTCAGACACAAAGCCCCATGACCTTTATGACGGCTTTGTGTCTGTTAACCTACTCGACTTTAGCACAGGAGTCGCGCTCGACTTTTTTGCCTGCAATGATGTGATCGCCAGTGTCTATGCCCTTTTGCCTTTCCCAGGCGTGCCAGAGCCAGCAGATGTCGAAAATGCGGTAAAGCCAAAATATTTTTGTGACTTTAACGAACTGCTCCTGGCAACCTTTCCCGGTCAACTACATCGTTATCGTATTAGCTATCATAGGGGCAAGGATGAAGTGCGCTTTTTTGTTGATGGACAAGACGTGGGAGTTTACACCGAAGTACCAGTGAAAATCAATGGTTTTATTATTGCGCTCGGCTTGATGACCGAGAAGCCGATTGAGCAAGGGAAAAGCGTCTCTGTCCACGGTCAGGTCTTAACAGGTGTGTGGGGAGCATTTACTATCACCAATCGCAATGACTAGAGCAGCTTCAATTAACTATCCTTACTGGAATGCCAGTAATCTTTCAATTTTGTTGAGCAGGTCCTGCAATTCAAAGGGCTTCTTTAAGCCAACAATCTCCCGTTTCCCGATTTCCTGCATTGGTAAACGGGCACTCATCATGATAGTAGGGATAGCTTTTAGACCGCTTATATTGCTTACCCGGTCAAAAAGATCTATGCCGTCCATACGGGGAAGTTGATAATCTATAATGAGTAGATCTGGCTTCAGGTCATGGAGTGTTTTGAGTGCCTGAAAGCCATCAGTGACCAGAAGCGCGTGGTGGGTCGTTTCTTGCGAAATAGCTTGAACAATGAATAAGCCAATATCTTCATCATCCTCTACGACAAGAACAGTTTTCACATAAGCATCTCCTTCACCTTTTGGTTGTTCCTGGTCATCAGGCATGGGCGTGCTCCTAATACTTCGGTTTCGACCAAATTATACCATCACGTAACACGTAAAGGAGACGGAAAAAGTTTCACAGGAGGTTTGCTGGGGAAGTCAGCCTAGTAGTTGTTCAATCGTAGCCAGGAGCTCATCCAGTTCGAGAGGCTTGCTGAGTCCGACAAGCTGACGTTGTTCAATTTCATGTAGATGTTCTTCAAAACGGGCGCTCAAAATGATTGCAGGGAGGGCCTCTAACTCTGAGTTTGCATGGAGTTGGTCATACAGTTCAATGCCATTCATTGTAGACAGGTAGTAGTCTATTATAAAAAGGTTCGGCTTAATATGCCTAACGACCTCCAACGCTCGAAAACTATCAGTAATCAGCAGAACCTGGTAGGGGGTCTCTTGCGAAATCGCCTGAACGAGGAAAGCGCCATTGCCAGGATCATCTTCTACAAGAAGGATTGTTTTCTTTGCTGAATGATCCCTCATGGCTAACTCTTCTTGGTCGCGGAACATATGCCCCTCCTACTCATTGGTAGAGGTCGACTTAGTCCTCAGATATTGTAGAGTATCCGAATAAAAGCAGGGCTACCCGCATCCATCCGCACCTGAGAACGAAAGGGAATATTGTGATAAGTAGTGTATCACCGCTTATGATTGTATAATATTAAAGGAAATAAGACAATACGCACGTAGGTGATCAGCTACTTCACTTGCTCTAAGCACTCAAGGACCCGATCAATTTCGTCAAGAGTGTTATAGTGTGCCATACCAAGGCGCAATGCCCCTCCACGCTCTTCCAGTCCTAAACGTTCAATGATGCCAAGCGCATAGTAATTCCCATCCCAGGCAAACATGCCCTCAGAGGCCAGGTAGTCAGCCAATTCGCCTGGTGAATGTCCCTCTATATTGCAAGCAAAGGTAGGAACTCTCCAGGTAAGTTGCTGAGGATCGGTGATACCATAGACCTTGATGCCTTTGATTTCGCGCAAACCCGCCAGTAACTGTGCTGATAATCCACGTTCATAATCCATTAAAGCCTGCATGGCAATCTTGAGATCACGCTGTCTACCACCATACAAAACCCCTCCTGACCCTCCATCAAACGCATTTCTATACTGCGCACTTTGTTCACGCCCCAATAATGCCAGGTAGTCAATCACACCTACCAATCCAGCCAAACCTTCATGATTCTGTGTACCTGTTTCCCAGCGGTCGGGAGCGCTATTGCTCGCAGGACGAACCTTATATGCAGGGAATTTGTCCAGATATTCGGCTTTCCCGTATAAAATGCCTACATGTGGACCAAAGAACTTATACGATGAACAGACTAGAAAATCGGCATCGAGCGACTGAACATCTATTGGGCCATGTGGAGCGAATTGTACAGCATCTATCCAGGTCAATGCACCTACCTCATGCGCCCAACGAACAATTGTTGCTACATCGTTAATTGTGCCTACCGCATTAGAAGCATATCCTACCGCTACTAACCTGGTGCGCTCGTTAATCTTCGCCTGCATATCTTCCATGTCGAGTGTCACATTTTCCAGGTGAACTTCAACTGTACGTATCACTACTCCTCGTTCCTGTAGCGCAAGCCAAGGTGCAACATTCGCATCATGATCCAGAATAGTCACGACAATCTCGTCACCCGGGTTTAGCGTTTTACCAATAGCACGACTGAAAGCAAAAGTCAGTGTAGTCATGTTTGGGCCAAACACAATCTCTTTAGGGCTGGCTGCATTTAGAAAATCGGACATGGCACTGCGTGCGGCAGCAACTACCTGATCGGTACGCTTGCTGGTGAGAAAGGCTCCATGCATATTAGCATTGGCTTCTTGGAAGTAGGACACCATCGCATCTATAACTTGCTGTGCCACCTGTGTGCCACCGGGATTGTCGAAATAGATGGCTTGTTTGCCATTGACATCGAGTTCAAGTGAAGGGAAATAACGGCGGTAAGGTCTCAAATCAAGCACTTGCATTTTCTGTGAACCTTCTTTCTATTCTCATTGCACTTCTCTCCTTGCTTTACACATTATTCTACACTATGTTAGACGTGCTATGACAGTTGTTTTGGCCCTCCGGGTGCGATGCATTTTGTTGCGCAGCTCAGTAATTCCGAGCTTAAGACGAAGGCGCAAGGGAGAAAATATCCTGTTCTTTACGTGCTTAAGCAAGCAGGTGGCGCAAAAAAATGAAACACACCTTGGCCTCCGTCAATTCTGGTGATTCAGAGAGGAAATGAGTTCTCTATTGCTCCTTTGCATCCTTGTTGAGAGTATCTCAGCAAGCTTTCAGAGATAACCTTTCCTATTGTCATTGCAACTCCTAATAGTAGGAGTAGTTGCAAGAACAAAATCACAGGAGGCAGCAATGGCTCAAGACAAGAATGAAATGCATACCCTGGTATCCCGCGAAGATCAGCAGCAGGAGGAACCACGATGTTATTTACCTACACGACCGGAGAACCAATGGCTCCCGCCATCGTTTTTTTACATGGAGGTGGACTCAGCGGACGCCAATGGCAACTGCAGATGGAGCGTCTCCCAGACTACTATTGCCTCGCCCCTGACCTGCCAGAACAGGGCAAGAGTCTGAACCTTGGTCCGTTTCGCCTCGAAGATGCCGCCAGACGAGTGATCGAACTGATTGATGAACGGGTTCCAAGCAAACGTGTTCATCTGGTCGGACTTTCCCTGGGAGCGGACCTGGCACTCGCCATGATGCGGATTGCGCCAGCCTCTATCGATCATGTGATCGTGAGTGCAGCTGCTCCTCTTGGCAAAGTCTTTGGGAAACTCGTCTTAGCGCTGGCTAGCTCGCCGATCAGCTTTCTGTATCTCGAAAAGCAATTCAAAGCAGCATCTAAACTGCTTGGTATTCCAGAGGCCTATCGCGCTATCTTTTGTGAAGATCTCCTGCTTGCGGTCAATCCCACATCGACACGACATTTTATCGAAGCGTTAATAGAACTGCCCCTATGGCTTCCCAGCGAATCAGCCATTCCCACCTTGGTGGCTGTCGGTGAACGGGAAGGAATTGTTGCCAAACAAGCAGCCAAGAAAGTCATTGCCTGTCTCAAGCACGCACAAGGTGTGGTGGCACCAGGAGTCAATCACGTCTGGAACCTGCAAGCCCCCGATCTGTTCACCGACACCGTGCGGGCCTGGATTGAGGATCGTCCTTTGCCAGGCGTCTTACGGCCACTGGTGAAGACAAGAGCGGCACAATGAAGATTGGATGCGCATGTTCATCCGTCATTCCTCAGCAATGGAGCGCAAGGGACTGGCTAGAAGAAGTTTTCGGCGCTTGACTTTTCTTTGCGGCTCATGTAACTTATAAGCAACAATCTACAGGAGAGAACAGTGAGAACTTTCTTCTAATCTATACCTATATTGTGGAACGCATCTGACTGTCTTTGATGCCATATAATCGGTGGCATCAGGCATGGTGTTTTGCACTATGGTATGTGGTGAAGTAGGCCATTTTACTGTTACTGACTGTAGAATATGGAATCTACGCCCACAACTTCTCCTACTGCACCGTAACACTTAAACCGCTTTTTTCCCATGAAAAGATGTGTTCCCAAACAAACTCACCTTATTCGCAATTCAAATATCATGTAAGGAGCTCAGTATGCAGGAACACTCACTACCTTTAACAAATGAAGAAAAACTACCAAGTACCTTGCTCTCCCGTGCTCCAAAATATGCCATCTTGGTAGGCGTTGACATAACCAGCAACGATTGGCCTGTAGATGAATCGCTGGATGAACTGGCACGACTGGCGACGACTGCAGGTGTGACTTGCAAGGATCGTGTCATCCAAAGTTTAGCACATCCTCATCCCGGAACATTGCTGGGCTCAGGAAAAATAGAGGAAATTGCCGACTTGGTACGTTTCCATAATTGTGATGGAGTCATCTTTGATCTTGAATTAACACCTGGGCAACATCGCAATCTGGAGAGAGCATTAGAAACACTGGTGCTAGATCGCACGGCGTTAATTCTGATCATTTTTGGTCAGCGCGCTCGCACACGCGAGGGCCGCCTGCAAGTAGAACTAGCTCAGATCGAGTATGACCTGCCACGTATTGCCCGCCAGTGGTCACACTTGTCGCGTCAGAAAGGTAGCGTGCAGCAGCGCGGTGAAGGTGAGAAACAGATCGAGGTAGACCGTCGTTTGCTTCGCCGTCAAAAAGATCAGCTTGAGGAAGAGCTGGAGCATGTACGTACTCATCGCCAGCTTCACCGTGAGCGGCGTAAAGACAGTGGCGCTCCGGTAGTGGCGTTGGTTGGTTATACGAATGCAGGTAAGTCAACGCTTTTGAATCGGCTCGCGCATGCGAACAGCTTCGCTGAAGACAAACTCTTTATCACCCTCGATCCAATGACACGCAAGGTGCGACTCGAGGGAGGACAAGAGATCTTACTGACCGACACGGTGGGATTTGTACAGCGTCTCCCAACGACGCTGATAGCTGCCTTCCGTGCTACTCTGGAAGAAGTGGCAGAGGCAGATCTTTTAGTACACGTCGTCGATGCATCAAGTTCCTCCATGCACCGTCAAATCGAGGCCGTAGAACATGTGCTGGAAGAGATTGGCGCTGGAGGTCGCCCAATAGTACTGGCCTTAAATAAAGTAGATGTCTTGCCGTGTGATGCAGCCTTGCAACTGGAAGGTATGGCAGCAACTTTACCTATGGTGCGAATATCAGCATTGCAGGGAAAAGGAATTGATGACCTTCTACGATGTATCAACGAAAATCTCCTCTTACAATTTGTGGCGCTAGATGTACTCATTCCTTACAATCGCGGAGAGCTAGTGGCAATGTTTCATCAATTTGGCACAATTGAGCACGAAAATTACGATGAGGCCGGCACCCACTTGCGTGGTCATATACCAGGAAATCATAGTCATCGGTTTGCTGCATTTCGATATGAGTCAGCAAAAAATGCCCATGCCTAACTTTTCAATTTTGTTGGTGATAGGTGGTCAGTAAAATGCAAGCGCAACCATGACCACCCAGTTTAAATAGTGGGAGCTTTCTCATGAGCACAACAAACTTCGATGTAATTGTAGTTGGAGGTGGCATAATCGGAAATTCGATTGCCTACCATCTGTCACGGCAGGGAAGGCAGGTGCTAGTCATTGAGCGTTCAGATATTGCCGTTTCTCCTGCTGCCTCCTGGGCCAGCGCTGGCGGAGTACGACGGCAGGGACGTCATCCTGCCGAGGCGAAGTTGGCCATAGAGGCTATAGAACGCTGGAAGACACTCGAGCAGGAACTCGAAGCTGATCCGCACTATCATTGTGGAGGGAATCTGCTACTTGCTGTGAGCGATACCGAGGCAGAACAGCTTTCGACATTTGTCGCTTTTCAACAAGAGCTAGGTTTCAGCGATGTACGATTGGTAGATCGTACAGAAGCACTTTCGCTCGTACCGGGGCTTAATGATCGAGTCGTGGCCGGAAGCTTCAGTCCCAGCGACGGGCGGGCTGACCCTGTGCATACAACACGCGCGTTCGCAACTGCTGCTCAACGCCATGGTGCGACTTATTGGACTGGAACCTCTACATGGGGCTTCTTAGTTCACCCTGAACATATCATTGGGGTACAAACCGATCGGGGTGAAGTTCGAGCAGAGCATATCGCACTGGCCGCTGGCGCCTGGAGCGACGAGTTGGCAGAATCTATTGGTTTACGCATCCCGATACGAACTCGCGCCTTACAGATGATCCTCTCCACCCCTGCTCAAAGAAACCTACTACAACCAGTGATCAGCGCAGTGAACCGCCCACTCTCGCTTAAACAGCTCTCGGACGGCACATTCCTGCTGGGTGGTGGCTGGCTCGGCAATCCAACGTTGGATCGTCGCTCATATACCATGCGCCCGACCAGCATACAGGGTAACTGGGTGGTAGCTTGTGAACTTTTGCCAGCAGTGAAAGAGCAACGTATCGCCCATAGTTGGTGTGGCCTGGAAGCTCAAAGCATTGATAATATCCCTTTCATTGGCTCTATTCCAGGTTCAGACGGACTGACTCTAGCAGTTGGATTCTCTGGTCATGGATTCGCGCTCGCTCCAGCCGTTGGTCGATGTATAGCAGACCAGATTAATGGTCATCCAGTCCCAGAGTTAGAAGAATTGAGCCTTGCCCGCATAGCAAACTTTCAGCCAGATAAGGTTGAGGCTTTCATTACTGAGGCCAATCGTGCAGATTTCTTAAAATAGGTGGAGGCTTGGTCGAAACGATTCATGCAGCCAGAGATACTTAGCCGCCTCAATGCAATTGCAAGCATAGGACACTAGTGGTAATTATACATTTATTGACTCTCCAGTTCTTTTTTGACATACTCGCATTTGGTATGACACAATTAAGACACTCATTTTGTATTTCTATCCAGGTGAGAGATAACTTCATGCAGCAATTGCCTATAAAAGAGGAAACAGAGCGAGATTATCAGGCGGGGTATAACCGTGCGATACAATTTGCCAATTATGCTCGCAAACAGGGCTGGCGATTAAGCGACCGACAGCTAGTGCATGAGATCGTGCAACGCGAACGAGCAGCCCAGATTCGAGAAAAGAGTTCGTTACCCATCCTCGGACCAGGAGTACGTTCGGCAGCCTATAATCGTGGGCAGGCCGATGCATTACGCGAGATTTTATGGGAACAGCGCGCGAAGAGCTAAGAGGCTTCTGCATAACGCTACAATTGTCAGCCGTCTCATAGTCTCATTTAAATTTACTACGCAATAGGCTATAGTATTGTCGTGGTGGGATATTAGGAATAGGTACCCTCTACTTTGCGCAAAGATGCGCTTCTCTGTTTGCATCCCAGGAAGATACAATGTTGTATGCGTAAATAATGTGATAGCATACAGCATTGTTCTCTAGAATAGTTTCTATGGAGAAGGTATCATGGATTCAGCAGCACTCATCTTTCGAATATGGTATGACACTACTATTTTTCATTGGTGAAACATATGAATTCTTTTGCAGTTACGAATGATATCGGGACGTCTTCTAAAGTACATCTCTCACGCGTGATGATCGTTGATGATCATGAGCTATTCCGCCATGGTTTGAGTGATCTTCTAAACAATATAGAAGGTTTCCAGGTTGTAGCTGAGGCAAGCTCTTGTAAGGATGCTTTATTACTGGCAGAACGCCTGCATGTCGACCTGGTAATGCTTGATATGTATTTACCGGATGGGGAGGGTATAGAACTTACTCGTCAATTAAGACTGCTACTTAACCCCTCTCCACGTGTAGTCATCCTTTCTGCTATGGTATTTGATGATATACTTGTCGATGCAATATTGGCAGGGGCGCATGGATATCTAACCAAAGATATGCCATCAAGCGAGATCACAAAAGCCCTTAAAGGGGTTCAACGGGGAGAACTAGCCCTACTACCACTAACAACAGCGAATCTAGTACACCTACTTGTGCAGAAATATAAGGAAACCGTAGCAGAACTAGCCATCTACCGTCAAAGTGGAATCCATACATCCATCACTTCACAATCTCAAGTAGGTGAGTTGAACCATGCTACAGCAACTTCAAGCGCAACCACTCCCATATTTACTCCACAAGAGGCAAAAGTCTTTCAACTTTTGCGTCTTGGACAGACTAACAAACAAATCGCAACCAATCTGATGATTTCGCCTTATACGGTGGGAAAACATGTCCAAAATATCTTGCGAAAACTAGGTGTCTCCAACCGCACTCAAGCTGTCTCATATACTTCATTTGAGGGGGGTGACAAATATTAGGATGGGCTGCATCTCTGATAAAACTGCAGGAACATCTACCGCATCTGAGGCATTGTAAATCAGCAAGTTAGATGCTTTAATAATGGTGGATTTTTCAATCGTCTACTCATAGAGGTCTGGAAGGAATGAAAAGCATTTAGAAGGAGAGGGAGCGAGATGAAATTACTGATCGTCGATCCTGATCGTGATCTAGTAGAAATGTTAACAAGTTGGTTAAAGACCCTGGGATACGAAGTCTATCGAGCCTATACGGGAGAGCGAACGAAGATCGAGTGGGAGGAACAAGAGCCAGACCTGGTACTACTGGACACCACATTGAAGGATGTGGATGCATTGTCAATGTGCAGGGATATGCGGCACAAGCATGATGCTTTGGTATTAGTGATAACTGATGGCAAGGATGTGCAGGATGAGGTACTTTGTTTAGAGTCCGGTGCCGATGACTATTTACGCAAACCTTTCTATCCTTCACAACTTTTGGCCAGAATACATGCTCTGAGCCGAAGAGGGCGTTCAACCCTCGCACAACGGCCATCCTCCATCATCACTGTTGGTCCCATTCGAGTTGATTCTCTCCATAATGAGGTAAGCATTGATGAGAAAACCGCTCGGCTGACACCTACAGAAAGTAAACTCCTACATTTGTTAGCTGTCAATGCGAATAATGTATGTACAGCAAGCCAGATTGTTTCTCATATCTGGGGATTTGGCAACGATGGAGATACGTGTTTGATCAAAGCCCATATCCGTCACTTACGACAGAAGATCGAACCGGATCCAGGTAAACCGAGCTATATTCTTACTGTTCCGGGTGTTGGCTACACACTAATACGCCATTCTTCTGAGGATGCGAAGTATAGTGCCAAAGAGGTAACACGCACATTGCGAGCCATTTCGATATAACATAGTTACTTTTCTAAACATCTGGTTATATCTGTTCTTATATATGTTATGCCAATTCGGCGGGCAGGCAGAGACGCAGAGATCGAAATAGAAAGTTTCTCTTCGTCTCTGTGCTCTATTAATTAAGAAAAGTTAAGACTTCAGCACAACCAGAGACATACCGACACCATATTTTCGTATGCTTCACTATCTTGTCTGCACTTTGGACTTGTACAATAGAGTTAGGTACAAGCCTCCCGTACAAAGATACTCATGGGGCTGACCTCTTTGCTGTAAGGTAATCAGAGACTTACACACATAAGTGTAAGCACATGATGCGAGGGGGAGATCACGTGCACTATGGGGACTATGAAGGATATTGCAGATAATGTGCGTGGCAGCCTGATTCCTCAATTGTACGTTTTACGACGTGTGCCGATGCGATATCGCCGGATTTTGCCATTGACCGTCATGAAGCGGTTCCAGTGTATTGTAGTAGGCTCTGCGCCAGGGGTATTAACGGTAGCAATAACAGATCGACAAAACACATCAGTTATCGAGTCTCTCAGGAGATTCACTGGACAAGCTATTTTCCCCGTTTTGATTGACCCGACAAGGATGCGCCTACTCATACAACGTATCGAGCGTTACGAACAAAGCAGGGGTGTTTTTTGTTCAAGGGCAGGTAGCGATACCAGGAAGGTAGGATATTATCAATTCTCGATGCTTCGCATTCAGGTAGATTCGATAGTGATGCTACTTTCATGTCAAAAAAAGAGACGTCTATAACTAATTACAGAACGTCCAAAGTATTAAAAACTACCTGGTAATTTTCATACACCCCCACGACCCTGTAGCATCACTGGAAGAGTCAGAGCGATCAGTTTGAGATCTAGCAAAATAGATTGTTGCTCGAGATAATTTATATCCATTTCCACCATTTTCTGAAACGGCACGCGGCTACGCCCGTAGACTTGCCATGTCCCTGTTAATCCCGGTTTACCAGAAAGGCGTTTCCAGTCGCGAGAGCTATATGCTTCAACTTCATAGGGAAGAGGTGGACGCGGTCCTACCAAGGTCATTTCGCCGCGCAAGACATTGAAAAATTGAGGCAACTCATCGATACTGGTTTTTCGAATAAACCGACCGATTCTAGTAACACGAGGATCATCGACTAATTTATACAGGTTATCCGTATCTACCTCACCATTGAGTGTTGTTCCATTTATGTATTGCTTGATGGCTTCACGGTGAGCAGAGTCATCGGAATTGACATACATTGAACGCAACTTGAACATATCAAACTCAACACCATTAGGCCCTACACGCTTTTGACGGAAAAAGATAGGGCCTTCTGAATCTAGACGGATCAAAACCGCAACGAACGCCATAACGATGCAAAGAGGTAAGAGGATAAGCAAGGTAAATAGGATGTCGAGCAAGCGTTTGACTCTGAGGTAACCTGGATCCAAACTAATAGTATTTTGATTTGGTGGTGAAAGAATAGCCATTATGCCATCTCCCTTTATTTAATTTTTAGATAGTAATCCATTGATGGTGAAATTTCTCTTTTAGCTCAAGATAGATCATAGCTGATGTTGGTGTATATCTGGTGAGTATTGGTATGTAAATCTGGGTCAGAAGTGGAGAGAAAGGTTATAAAAGCTTAAGGAAGAGTTTCTTTTTATATCTTTATAGCTGGTTGGTTTGATATTCTGAACACAAAGAGAAGAGTTCAACCCATTCTTAACCTTTACTGCTATCATCTCGGTACCCCTAACATTTATCATTTATGGAAGAGTGCTTTCCTTTTGCCCATATGGGATTTGATGAAGGAGCTATATTTCATATGCAGATACCATTGGTAGACTTGCAAGCACAATACCAATCAATTAAGCAAGAAATTATGGCGGCGATTGAAGGTGTGCTTGAGACCATGCAACTTTATCTTGGCCCACAAAGCCAGGCGTTTGAGAACGAATTTGCTCAGTACTGTGGATGCAGTTATGGAATTGGTCTCTCAACAGGAACTGATGCTCTCGCTCTTGCGCTACGAGCATGCGATATTGGTCAAGGTGATGAAGTCATAACTGTTGCCAACACATTTATCGCAACTGTGGAGGCAATCACCATGGCAGGTGCAACACCTGTCTTTGTTGACGTTGATCCAGATACCTATACGATGGATTGGCAGCAACTCGACCAGGTCTTGACGCCCAGGACCCGTGCAATTATGCCAGTCCATTTGTACGGCCATCCTGCACACATGCAACCAATTCTCGATTTTGCCCGGTTACACGGCTTACGTGTGATTGAGGATGCCTCTCAAGCCCACGGCGCTACCTACAGAGGGCACAGAGTTGGCAGCATGGGGGATATTGGTTGTTTCAGTTTCTACTTCAGTAAAAACCTGGGAGCCTATGGTGAAGCGGGTATTTGTGTGACGAATGATGCAAAGCTTGCAGAAGCTATACGCATGTTGCGGGATCATGGTTCACTCATTCGTTACCAGCATGAGACATTTGGGGTCAATGCTCGCCTGGATGAAATACAAGCCGCAGTGCTTCGAGTGAAGCTGCCTTATCTGGAGCAATGGAATGCAGCTCGCCAGGCTCATGCCAATTTCTATACAGAGCAATTACAGGGAATAGTCGAAGTCGTCCCGCTTGTACGATCTTGGGCAACTCATGTCTATTATGTCTATGTTGTTCAAGTTCGAGAACGCGATCAATTCCGTAGGATGTTGGAACAAGCAGGAATCGCCACCGGCATTCACTATCCAACTCCTATCCACTTGCAGCCGGCCTGCTCACAATACGGCTACACGCAGGGTAGCCTACCTGTGACGGAAGCCGTCACAGCACGCATTATCTCCTTGCCTATGTATCCAGAACTGACTACAGATCAAATGCAGAGGGTTGTGAATGCCGTTAAGAGAAGCATTGTATTGGCATAGCTGGTTTGTAACCGAGCATGAACATACACACAACTTGAAACTGGGGGAATAAAAGATAATGAAGGATATACATTTTGGGGTAATCGGCTGGGGATACTGGGGGCCAAAGATTGCACGCAATCTGGATACATTACCGCACGCAATGGTAACAATGGTGGCAGACAGCGATGTCCATCGCTTAGCATCGCTGCCATTGAACCAATACCAATCATGGATACGCAAGACGACCCAGGTCGAGGATGTCTTTTATTCAGATGTTGACGGTGTGGTCATTGCAACACCTGTAAGGACTCACTATCAACTGGCGAAAGAGGCCTTGTTACATGGCAAACACGTGCTCGTTGAGAAGCCGCTCACGACCAGCGTTGCAGAAGCCGAAGAATTGATTGCATTGGCAGAGAAGCAGCAATGTATCCTGATGGTTGGACATACGTTTGAATACAGCCCTGCTGTCAATGAATTGCGCAAACTGGTGCAAAGTGGAGACCTGGGAAACATCTATTGTATCGAAACAGAACGAGTGAATTTAGGATTGTTCCGTAGCGACATTAATGTGATTTGGGATCTTGCTCCACACGACATATCGATTCTTCTCTACCTACTTGGTAAAAAGCCAGAACAGATCAAGGTACAGGCCCACGCCCATCTTCAGCGACATATTCATGATATTGCTCATCTTGACCTGCTATACACAGATGGGATGACAGCGCATATTCATGTTAGCTGGCTTCATCCTTGTAAAATTCGCCGTGTAACAGTGATTGGCGATATGAGAATGGCGGTCTATGATGACACCAATCCTGCTGAAATGATCAAGATTTACAACAAGGGAGCAGATGTTCATGCTGACCCTGTCGTCTCATACCGTTATGGCGCAATCACTATTCCTCATATTGATTGGGTTGAGCCATTGCGGCTGGAGTGTGAGGATTTCGCCAATGCTATTCGCACAGGTGGACGACCACGTGCTCATGGCCGTGTTGGGCTAGAGGTCGTGCGAATATTGGCGGAAGCACAGGAGGCATTGGAGAAGCAGAAATGGCAAAATGTAGTGGAAGCGATATAAGTTTACGAGATCATAGATTGGCTACAGGATATGTTTCTATTCCTTTCCAAATGTAATCTGTAATCAGGCAAAGATTCTAGTGGCTGGTATGGTTGCTCAGTTAGCATCAATGGTGTATCATAACGAAGTTACTGTGGCTCGGAACTCATCCCATATGTGTGCTCAGAAAGGATATTGTAGCGTGTCGCTCACCGCTAGACTGATGGGCAATCGCATAACGACTGTATACAGTCAATGCACAGCACGGGTAGGGATGTTTGTGCTACTCACTATACTCGTTGGATGCGGTAGCTCATCTCCCTCGAACGGGCCATCGGGGAGTATTAATTCTGCCACCATGCCAGCTAAGACGACGACGCCCAGCGTTCCAGCCTCGAATAGTTCCAACTGGACCACCTATCACCTTGACAACGCCCGCACTGGCTACGTGGCAAGCGAGCATGACCCACAACAGCTTGCGCGCGCCTGGAGTGTGCAATTGGATGGTGCCGTATATGGCGAGCCGTTAGTTGTCGGCGACCGTGTGCTTGTTGCAACGGAGGGAGACTCATTGTACTCCCTCGATGCACACTCGGGGCAGGTGCGGTGGCGTACCAACATCGGTAGCCCTGTTCGGCTGTCAGAGCTTCCCTGCGGCAACATCGACCCACTTGGGATCACCGGTACGCCCGTCTATGACCCGGGAACCGGTCTTGTCTTTGCTGTCGCTGAGGTCAGCGGACCCGCGCACATCCTGGTGGGCGTCGATGCTGGCACCGGTCAAGTGCGCATACGCCGCTCGGTCGACCCGGCAGGGATGGATTCGCTACCTCAGCAGCAGCGTGCCGCTCTCACGTTGTCTCAAGGTATGGTCTACATTGCCTTCGGCGGCCTTGACGGGGACTGTGGGGACTACCATGGATGGGTAGTTGCCTCGCGTACGGATGGACAGGGGTCACTACTCACCTTCCAGGTTCCTACGCGTCAGGGTGGCATCTGGGCAGCCTCGGGACCAGCCGTGGACGCTTCGGGTAACCTCTACATTGCTGTGGGCAACGGCGCGGCGACCGAGGGCGCCTGGGACCATAGCGACTCGGTGTTGCGGCTGTCGCCAACGCTGCGGCTTGAGGATGGCTTCGCACCTCAGAAATGGCAGGAGGATAATGCCAACGACGACGACCTCGGTTCGATGGGTCCATCACTGTTGCCAGGAGGGTTGGTCTTTGCCGATGGTAAGTCCGGTTTCGGCTATTTGCTCCACGCGGACGCACTAGGTGGAGTAGGCGGTCAAGCCTTGTCGATGTATGTTTGCATCGCCTACGGTGGGGCAGCCTCGCTCGGCTCGGGCCTGTTCGTGCCCTGCAGCAGCGGGTTGCAAGAGGTGCAGGTCGGGCCTGGGGTTCGTTTGACACTCGGCTGGCGCGCACCTGAGCATGTGACTGGTTCACCAGTTGTAGGTGGACATACGGTCTACAGCCTCGACCCGAAAGGCACCCTCTACGCCCTCGACATCGAGAATGGTATGACACGTGCTACCCTCGATGTGGGTCCGACATCGCGCTTCGCGACCCCGACCCTGTCGGGAGATAACGTGTTCGTGGGTACCTTAACAGGGGTGGTTGCAGTGGTCGCATCGTAATCTGAACCTCACTGGCATCCAACACTCTAGAAACTAAACGATCATGGGAACCGATTCCGTCCAAGAATCATCGGTTCAAGTGGCTGGCAGTGTCCCTGCGTAACGCATCCAGGGTTCGGGCTAATCCCTCACGAAATCTAATCGTTGGCTTATAGCTTAGCAGTCGTTGAGCCAGACTAATATCAGCGAGACTGTCGCGTACATCTGCTGGCCGTGGCTCGCGGTATTCCGCATTAGTGGCGACGCCTAGCAATTCCCCCGCTACGCGTAGCACGGTATTGAGAGAGATTCGCTCTCCGCAGCCGATATTGAGGGGATGGCCTACGGCATCTAGTGAGGTTGCCGCTAGTAGATTGGCCTGCACGACATTAGCAATGTAGGTAAAATCGCGTGTTTGCTCTCCGTCACCGAAGACGATGGGCCGCCTTTTCTGGAGGAGTGCCGTTAGGAAACGTGGAATCACGGCTGCATACTCTGAGGTGGGGTCTTGCCGGGGGCCAAATACATTGAAATACCGTAGGGCGACCGTCTCAAGCCCATACAGACGTGTAAACATTTCACACAGCAACTCTCCCGTGAGCTTATGAACGGCATAGGGGGACATCGGGTGCGGTGGCATCTGCTCGTACTTGGGTAGTGTCGGCGTATTTCCATAGATAGAGGAAGAACTGGCATAAACCACGCGTCGTACACCAGCATCACGTGCAGCGAGCAACACATGCTGCGTCCCGTTGATATTCGTCTCCAACGATTCAATGGGGTGAGCAATGGATCGTGGTACTGAAGCCATAGCCCCTTGGTGAAATACCACCTCAACGCCTGTCATGGCTTCCCTTACAGCATCAAAATTCCGAAGATCGCCTTGTACAAATTCGGCTCTCCCCTGCAGCACTGCCAGATTGGTTTGGCTACCAGTAGAAAGATTATCGAAGATGCGCACGGATTCGCCACGATCAAGCAGCGCCTCTGCAATATGTGAGCCAATGAAGCCCGCACCACCTGTAACGAGATATCTCGCTGTAGTCAATCTAAATAAAGCGTACGCTCTAACCCTCACAAGACATAGGTAGAAAAGCGTACTCCTCCTTTCTTGATCATCACTTGTTTCGTATCCTTCTACCAGAATTATTGCGCTTTGAACAGTGAGGTAGTACTCGACCACTGGTAAGCTCCAGATTTGGGTTTGAAAGCGCGGTCCACAGGTCTAAATCTACATTCAGCCCAAATGCTTATAGAGGCGACCTCCCAGTGATCCTGCTATTGAAAGCGGGAGACGCTTCCAGCATGCAGTAAGTAGGCGGTATTTCCAACTGCTTTCAGCTGTGGCTGCCAAGCCTGCTATGTGCGGATAGTAGTAGTAAGGCAGCGGTTCCATAGTAGCTCCCCAACGACGCTTGAACTCCATCAGTCCCTGATTATCGCAAGCAGTTCGTCCAAGGTCAAGTGTTCGATATCCTTGTGCACAACCCAACCTGATAGCCGTCCAAATTAGCAGGTTATTAGGAGCCAGGTTGAGATATTGTTCATCAGATGCACCATAAGCATATCTTATGGTTGTACCAGACGCCAGTAGAATAATACCGGCGATAGTGGCTCCCTGGTACTCAGCCAGCAATAGTTGCATCGCACCACTTGCGGCAAATGTATCCCATAACCCGAAAAAGAAGCGCTGTGGTTGCACAGGCATGCCATGCTTCTTGCTACGCGTCTGCAGGTGTAATCGATAATAATGAGCCATTTCTTCACGGGATTGGGCTATACGAATCTGCACACCGAGCTTCTGTGACTTCTTAATCTGGTGTTGTACAGGTTTTCGTAGTTCTGACCAAACGGCATCAGGATCGGCAGTAAGTGGCATTAGCCAGCGTACATATAAGTTTCCCTCCACAAAGTCGGAGCGTTTAGAGAGCTCGGAATTAACCCCGGTACGTAGCTCCAGGTATTTCGCTCCCTGCTCTTGAGCAAGACGAATGGCTTGGCTAATAAGGCCATTGGCACTGACATCATCCTTAGCTAGCAATGGACAGTAGTCGGAGAACGGTAGTGCTACTAAACGCCGTCCTGTGAGTAGACTGTGCATAGAACATAATGGAAGGAATCCGGTGATCTGTCCGGTTGTGTCTGCAGTGGTGAGTGGAATCATCGAATATCCATAGAGCTGAGTAATCAGATCAAGCCATGCTTGACTATAGTAAAAGGAGTCCTTTGTTTGTTGTTCAACGAAGGTACTCCAACGGGAATCTGAGAAGAATGTCTGTGTCATAGTACCTCAACTTGTAGAACCTTCCCTGCAAAAGCCTCAAAGGATCTGCAGTATAGAGGTCTAGCATCTTATCATCGTATTCTAAAGAGCAGATTGCCATGAGCCTTACCCCCTTGCCATTGCCTCTGCAAGAGCTACCGCTGAGACGATCATTTCTATGTCCTGTGCACTAACCCGCGGGTTGGTGGGCAAGTTGACCAGGTGTCTGACTGCCGACTCGGCACGTGGACAGGAGCCCATCTCATAATCCCCGCAAGCTGGTGAATCCGCCTCCTCAAGGACAGAAGTGAACCAGGTTCCAAGCGTGGCATGCCGGGCAGCAACAAGCCTGGTTAGATCCGGATCTTCCACCCAAACAGGATAGCGAACGAAGGCAGAATCTGCCTTCGCAGGAGGGTGAGGCACATCGAAGCCCTCCTCGAACAGTTGCGCACTGTACGCCGTAGCAGTCGCACGGCGGTGAGCGAGATTCGTTTCCAGCCGGCGAAGTTGGCGCAGGGCGAGGGCAGCCTGGGCATTACTGATACGCTGCTCGTACTTGGCCGGACGATTACCTGACGTCTCCTCGTCAGTCGTTGCTTGAGGCAATGGGTTGCGCTTCCCAAAAAGCTCGTAGATCGCCCGTGTGAAGAGATGCAGGTGCGGCTCGGTCATCACATGATACAATACCAGCTTCAAAATGTAGCGAGCAGTCTTCCAGATAGATGGGTAGATACAACTCTCTTGGAACGCCTGTATACGTGCTGCCAGTTCCGGATCGTCTGTCACAACCATTCCGCCCATCGTGGTCGAGATCGTCTTCGTTTCCTCACTGCTGAAGAAGGCAGCACGACCAAAACTGCCAACTTGTCGTCCTTCGTAGGTAGCACCCAGGGAGTGCACGCAGTCTTCGATCAGGTGCAAGCTATATCGATGTGCCAGATCAAGCGCGGCGTCAAGCTCCACGGGTATACCGAAGGTATGCTGGAGAAGTAGCACCTTCGTTCTGGGTGTAATACGTTGCTCAGCCTGTTCGAGGTCCATATTGTAGGTATCCAGTCGACAGTCAACGTAGACTGGTCGGGCACCCGTATAGCGGATCGCGTTAGGTACTACAATGTGGGTCGGCACCTGGAGAAGAACCTCGTCACCAGGCCCAACTCCCAGTCCGCTTAGAAGACCATATAGTCCCACCCGTCCATGGCAAAAGCTGTATGCGTAGCGAACGCCAATGTACTTGGCGAAGGCCTGCTCGTACTCGGCGATGGCTGGCCCCTGGATCAGTTCGCGCGGATCAGCAAGGTAGCGCAGTGCAACCAGGCAATCAGCAACGGTTGTCGTCCCACCGAGGAGCGCTACGCGGCGGGTTGAAATCTTATGGTGAAGATCTCTTGTTCTCACATTGGTTGTCCGCTCGGCGACAATTTGTTTCATGAAGACGTTCTCCTAAAAGTAGCGGTGCGCCCACTCGCTCAACAGAACAGTCGCATTAATCGGCAAACGCCGCCAGGCTGCCCTCGCGAACTGGTGGGCACGGCTGCTCGAATCGAGAATGCTGGTCTCTAATTCACGTGGCGCGGGGTAGTAGTAGCGATAGAGCAACTTTTGTTCAGTGCCCCATTTACTCTTGAACTCAGCGAGGCCCTGGTTGCTCTTCGTCACCTCACCAAAGTCGTAACAGCGAAAGCCCTCTGTGCAGGCGTCTTGGATCGCCTGCCAATGGATAGCATCGTTAGGCCGTAACGATAGATCATCCCGTCGCCATCCAGTAAAAGCATAGAAGATGGTCTGGCCAAACATCAGAAAGAGCGAACCTGCCAGTAACCGGGTGCATCCCACCTCGTACTGTTTAGCTAGTAGCAGCCGCATTAGACCACTTGGCTGCAGCCGTTTCCAAGCAACTTCAAAGAAGCGGTAAGGCCTCGGCGGCACAGCGACCCAGCGCATGGTATCCAGGTAGAGCTCGTACCAGGCCAGAAGCTCGCGTTCTGTTTCTGCTGGATAGACCTGTACGCCTAACCTGGTCGCCTTGTTGACCGACCACTTGATTCGAGAGTGATTGCGGGAGTTGCCGATGCGCAGGAGTTCTGGCCGCTCGGGTAACTGGAGCACGTACGTCTCCCTCCATGGTCCACCAACTACGCCGTCTACGCGTCCGTCGAGTGTATTCGACGATACCTTGAGTTGGAGCTGAGCACCCTGTTCGTTACGGGTCCGTTTAACGGCTGCTTGTAACAAGGCGATCGCCGCCTGGTCGTTGCAGGCTAGCGGGCCAGCCACTGGAGTGCGAGGCAGGGATGAAAAGCAGCGACCTGTGAGCAGTCTTCGTATATAGTAGAGTGGTAGGACGCCTTGAAGTTGGCCACTGGCGTCCTCGCAGGCCAGGTTAACGGGCTTATAACCGTACGCCTCTTCGAGAACCTGCAGCCAGGCCGGATGATGATAAATCGAGCCATTCGGCAGACTGCTCACCAGGGCCTCCCAGCGCGGATCCGTCTGTGGATCAATCTCGACGATTCGTAGAGTTGAAACTGGTTCCGCATAGTCGATGGCATCTTTGATCTTCAGTTCAACAACCTCCTCATTTCACAATTGTGAAAAAAGAATTAAGCCGGTTTTTTCGTGTTTTTGCTTCCTCACCTTTAGAAATACCATCTCCATGTGCTTAAAAGATGTTCATAGAGGTTAAGAATCAAGAATGTTCTTTGGAGAAAGTACATAGAAATAACCCATCAAGAGACATAAAGCAAAACAGCATCCAATAGCGCATAGCTAGTTGTAGTTACGTGTATTGATTGACTTCGAGGATGCGCAGAAAGAAATCCTGAACTGTCACAGAATCAATATCTCCACTGATTGCAAGTGCCGCACGGCTACCTTTGGGCCAACATCCAAAGTGGAGAAATGGCGATTCTAACTGTTCGATCTGCTGCACGAGCGCGCTGCGCCGTTGTAACTGCTCCTGATGAGTGGTACCAAATCCTTCAGACATATCAAGATACAATGCATACATATGGGCATTTTCCTCAGAGCAACGGACAGAAGGGTATCCGTGTTCATCGAGGAAATCAACTACTTGTTGAGCTGTTTGTGGCGAAAGACCAATGCATGGGCACTGTGCCGCGCTCACTATGCCGCTATGAGACAGTACCTGGCTGTCAGCACCGAACCAAGAGCTCGTGTGTTGGCCCTCCAGGATGAGATAGCGTGCAAGCAGAGTAGCACGGGAGGTGCAGGTTGCTTTAAACCGCCACCGATACGGGGCCTCAGAAGTAATATGGAGCCTGAACTGGCTGTGTTCATTCCACCACTGAGAAATATCCTTCAGACGAGCCAACCAAACTGGAAGCGGTCGATTATGTGCATCGGAAAGTAGTATATCAAGGGCTAGTTTACAGGAAACGGCACGTTCTGGATGAAGATTGAGGACGTAGATGCCACCAAAGTCATAGATACGCTCCATAATCCTGCTCCATATGCGCCCAACCTGCTCTAGATCAGTGATACGCAGACGATCAAAAAGCATCTCATCATCTGGGATACTGGTTGGAATACGCAACAATGGCCCTTCAAAATGAGGACGCAGAGTGTATGTGTTGCATGGAAGTGCCTGAAAGAGCACCAATGACTTTTCATAACCGTTCCTCAAGAGTGGTGGGAAGTGGTCAAGACCAATAACATCATGTAATATGGCTTCATTACTATCATAGTTAAAACCGAGCGCGGTGAAGACGCGGAGCGATTCTTCTGTCCATCCAAGGTAAGGGTTACGAAATCCTTCATAGGGAGTTCGCGCTTTCCGAAATACTGAGATAGCTCGTTCTGTTTGCTTATACTGCTCGGCTTCACTCAAAAATCGATAATCGTTGTGAACGTAACCATGGATACCGATCTCAGCACCAAGGTTAGCTATTTCCTTAATCAGTGCAATGTGTCGACTAAGAACGATCGCTGGGATGAAGAACGTGGGTGCCCCGTCGTATTCGTGAAGAGCATCTATGACTGCATGTAATGCTCGTCGTATTCGCGCTTCGGAAATGCCAAACCTGGTGAAAACCGTCCAGAGCCTCCGGGCAAAATTGTGCAGCCCCTTGGTCTTGATGGAGAAGGAGACAAGATTCATAACAACCACCTACATTTTTTGATATTTAATAAAGTTTTTACACAGATGGGGTATATTCTTGGTGTTTTAAGGAGGGCCTAAATGGTGATTATATCCTCATATCCGTTAAGATATATATTCCGGCCAACAGAAAGGGACTATACTGATTGAGTTCTCTATAAGAGCAACCGGATCAGTACAAATATTCAAAAAGATTTTTCTATTACTGCTTTAGTATTTGGCAAAAGCAGACTAACGAGCAGCCAACCAGTAAAAAATGGACGTATGATCTTGCTGCAAATAAGATAAACCTGCAAAGCTTTTATAGATTCACCCTTATTTTACACAGGAGAATCCTGACAATTGGGTACACCATAGGCAGCCCAAGTTGAACAGCTGGATAGGTGCATTTCTGTGCACTTTCTCCACAGAGTATTACTCATTTTCTACCTCTACGAATATTGCGTCAGCACATACGGATGATATTTATTATACTTAGGGGCATTATATGCTGCCGGGAAAGAGTCTGACCTTATGTTAGTGGGCCAAGAGGTACAACAGGGTGAGCAATTTCAACGAATTTAGAACTTCCAGTTGCATTTTTCCAGGGGAGGTCAACGAGGCTATAACTCACAATTCATCGCTCGCAACTCGTAATGTAACCTATGACGCACTTGTACTTGATGGGGGGTTGCGGCAATCGCTAGTCGCGGTGCGTTCGCTTGGTAGCCGGGGGTTGCGTGTTGCTGCACTGGAAGTCTCCGGTGGTAATGTGCCTACTTTCTCATCACGCTGGTGCCAGCAGGGGTTCGTCTGCCCAGCAGAACAGGCTACAGAAGAATATCTTACCTATCTGGAGCAATTGCTTGACCGTATAAATGTACGGGTACTCATCACCTCATCAGATGCCACGATAGCATTAATACGCCAATATCGTGAGCGACTTGAGCAGCGGGTACGTATTGCGTTGGCAAAAGAACCAGCCCTGGGAATTGCCGTCAATAAAGAGCAAACACTGGAGATTGCTAAGCGACTAGGTTTGGGTGTTCCTCGGGGTGTCACTGTGGGGACAGTGAGTGAGGTGGAGGTGGCACTGCGTGAGATTGGGCTGCCAGCAGTTGTCAAGCCAGTAGAATCGTGGGTGTGCGGTGAGCAACAAGGAGTCAGGGTTGGGTCGCAGTTAGTGACGACTCCTGAAGAGGCGCGGCGTGTCGTCGAAGAATTTGCTCGCCTTGGGATGACTACGCTCTTCCAGCAGTTCCTCTCGGGTAGACGCGAGTGCATAAGTTTCTTGTATGCGCATGGCCAAATCTATGCACGTTTTGCACAGTGGTCTAAGCGTTCCCAGCCGCCCTTGGGAGGCCAAACCGTTCTGCGCCAGAGCATTGCCATTCCGCCGGATGTCGATGATCAAGCAGAACGTCTGGTGCGCGAAATAGAGTTGGAAGGCTTCTCTGAGGTAGAATTTCGGCGCGATAATGCTGGAAATCCTTACTTGATGGAGATCAATCCACGTCTCTGGGCATCAACAGAGCTCGCTGTGCGTTCAGGGGTCGACTTCCCCTATCTTCTTTATCAATGGGCAAGCGGCGAGAAGATCGACATGGTGAAGAGTTATCATGTGGGTGGCTGGCTGCGCCATCTGGGGCAGGATATGGTCACAACGGTACAAGCACTGAAGCAGCGCGGTAGACCGGGAATCCCTCATCCTGCTCGAATACTACTCGATTTTTACATTCCTTTCTTCACCCTTACGAGGTATGACTATGTTGATTGGAAGGACCCCTTGCCTGCCTTCGTTGCGACGACAAATTACATCCGTCATGAGCTAAGAGGAGCTATTATGAAAAGACTGTCTCGTTTAACAGCGCTTTTTTCGTCGTAGACACCATAGTGCAGGCATAGGATGCGACAACTGGGGTAATAGTACTAGTTGTTGTATCAGAGTAGTAGCTCTGCTACCTCCTTCACTACCTGACCACGCTCAAAGCGGTAGACTTCGTCAAGATCGTCGATGTGTGTCAGGATGTATTCGAGATCCCTACTCTGACCAGTGTTTCGGAGATAGTCGGCACTCGCGCCATTGGCGATCACATCAATGGGCACGCCGCTCCACCGCTCGACGATTGCAACCGTTCTCCCGTTCTGTGGCTCATAGCCAGCGGCAAGGAGACCCTCTGCGATCCACGCACAGCATAATTGATCCTCTTCGCGGAACTCGCCTCGGGACCCGGCACCGATTATAGCGACTATAGGGTGGCGCGCCGCCAGATAGGCTATCTGTGCACTGAAGTTCCGGAGGCAGGCGACATACACCGCCTGCCACTCCTCAGCCCCGCAGATGACCTGCGTACCCGAGGTGGAGAGGAGGATCATCGGGCGGTGGACATCGGTGCGGGGCTCGAGATCGGCCGGGCTGTTGTTCATGTCGAAGCCGTACGGCATAGATCCGCCGAGTTCCCCGACGAGGAGCGGATTGGTCAGCCTCGCGGCTAGCGGAACTGCCGCCTCAAGCGAGGGGACAGGAAAGCACCTTCGACCTAGGGCGACGCCAGTCATAGCGGTCGTTGTCGCTCTGATGACATCAACAGCCACGATAGCATAATTGTTCCGATAGGCCTTCACGCTCTCAGGAAAGCAGTCAATCACTACTGACTTCCGCATCATGGACTCCTCTCTATGCTGTCTCACGACTTGGGCGAGCTGGCCGCAGCTTGGCTATGGAGAACGCATCCGAATGGAGACCGCGCCGAAAGATCTCGACGCGCAGTAGCTCCTCCAAACGCACGTTGCAAAGATGGACATGCTGTCCGAAATGTTCGAGAAACGCGAACTGGCTTGGTTTATTTGGAGCTTCAAACATCGCGATGTCAAGCCCGAATTCCTCGGCAAATCGATCCGCAAAGGCTGCATTGAACGATCCGTCGTTGCCGAAAGCTCCCACCCCGCGTGCGCTCTCACGGGCCTCGACGACGAGTTGCACAGCCCCTGCATCGAGCCAGGCATGCCCGCGTGCGATTGCCTCGTCAAGCGTCTCCTCTGTAAAGGGGCCATCGTGCTTCTTACCCATCTCGTACTGCACGGTAAGTCCCCGCTCATGCGCCATCTTCACTATCGTTCGCGGCTTGAGTGGCAACTCTGTGAAGCCTTCTCCGCATTCGATCCGTGTGACACCCAAGTCCGCACAGAGGTCGAGGTATGCCTCGAGTTGTCCCTGGGCTACAGCTACCTCAAAAGGGCCTCCTCCCGTGACTGTCGGCACATTGCGGGATCGCGCTGCCGCTATCTTCCGCCGAGTCGCGGCCTCGTCAGCGATCTGCCAGCATGCCATCGAGATTTTCAGGGAAGCCATCAGATATGCACTTTGGTCGATATGGCTTTCGAGCGTGACTGGGTCATAGCCTGGGTCGAACGGGCTCGTCAACGGCGGGAGTTCCGGAACACCGATCAATCGCAGATATTCCTGTGTGCTGAGCCGTCTGCTAATATCTCTCATCAATGAATCCTCCTTTTCCTGGCCGTGGTGCTTTTATGGTGCCGGAGACAGGTTTCTCGGTGCTCGTTGATCACCTGAGAGGCTGCGGCGTCGCCTTCTTGATCAAAACAACATAGGACATGCCGAACGTGCTTGGAGGCTTGAAAATGCCACTCGTCGTGTATCCGCTAGCAGATCACAGGTTCGATGGATTGCCTGCTTCCTACAGCAGGGGTTCCCCCAGGCTGGCGATATAACTACATAAGTAGGATAACAAAAGTTAGTTATGTATAGGTTCAGAAATATGTTACAATTTGGTTTATAATGGTGTTTACTGGTAGACACCAGGTGCGGAAAGGTTGTGTTGCAAAAATTCGTTGAAAACGCAATGGGTAGGAGCCTATTTCTATACGACTTCCCGCACAGCAACACTGATTCTTTACCCCCATGTACATCAAATCGGCACTTGCTAGTGATATCGTCTTAACCACCTAGGTACTTTTCTTTATTTTACTGATGAAGTAGTATACTGTACTTAGTGCAGAATCAAGAGACCATTGCGGGAATGGGAGACGTCCTAGATACTCTCCCCTTGTTAGGCACGAGGCTCACACAGCGATACAAGTGATACAACCGATACAACTGATACAAACCTCCCTGGAAGTACATTAAGTATGGCTTTTGATTTTAGCATCACTGGTTTCTTAGCTCTTCAAGTCGGTGATATCACAATAGATCAGGTAATGGATACGTTGCCAACTAATGGATTCTCTTGGAGTGGTAACAGACCTACTGATTCGGGACATAATATCTCTCTGTCTTTTGACGAGAAGGAACTCCATGAGATGGATACCCCTAATAGTTACATCCTTGTCTTTGATGTTAGTGGTATACCTGCCTCAACTTTTCCAACAAACACAGTTATTCCATCTTCAATGCAGTCCAACCAACCAATACCCCAATTCGAATGGGTAAGCGCATGCACAGGCTTGAAGCGCGAAAAGGGAGAGTTATTACTTCTTAGAGAGGAAGCTTCTTGTGGAACCAGTCAACGTTTTTGACTATGAAAACCTTGCTCAGGTGAGTATGGAACGTAGCGCGTGGAACTACTATCAGAGTGGTAGCGACGACGAGGTGACACTGCGTGCCAACCGCGCAGCATTCGAGCGCATTCTGCTTCGACCACGCATGCTGATGGATGTGAGAGCCTGTGACATGCGTACCACCGTGCTGGGTACTCCTGTAAGTATGCCCATTCTGATAGCGCCAACTGCATTTCATTGTCTTGCCCATCCTGAAGGTGAGTGTGCGACTGCACGAGCTGCGTGTAAAGCAGGGGCTCTAATGGTGGTCAGCACCTCTTCAACTCGAAGCCTTGAGGACATTGCGAGAGAGGCGAGTGGTCTACTCTGGTTCCAACTCTACGTCCATGATCCCAAGAGTGCGGAGGAACTGGTCCATCGAGCCACAGAGGCTGGTTATCGTGCGCTAGTCATCACGGTGGACTCTCCACGCTGGGGACGCAAAGAGCGAGCAATTCGCAGCCATTTTCGCCTACCATCGCACCTGAACAAGGCAAACTTCACAGATGAAGATGTTGCTAAAGATCATGTTTATATCACCTGGGAGTCGCTGCCTTGGCTGCGGTCATTGACCTCGTTACCCATTGTCCTCAAGGGGATTCTTACGGCAGAAGATGCAGTGCTGGCTGTGAAGCATGGGGTAGACGGCATCATTGTCTCCAACCATGGCGGTCGTCAACTTGATGGTGTTTCAGCTAGTATCGAAGCATTACCAGAAGTTGTCCAAGCCGTCAATAGGCATTGTGAGGTCTATCTAGACGGGGGGATACGTCGTGGCACTGATATACTGAAAGCTTTGGCTCTAGGGGCGCGGGCTGTTCTAGTTGGCCGACCAATTCTTTGGGGGCTCGCGGTAAACGGTACGGAAGGCGTAAGCGATGTACTGGAGTTACTGCGTACAGAACTTGAACTTGCTATGGTACTCTCTGGTCGTCCCACTTTAGATAGCATTGATAGTTCTCTAGTCAAGATGATTTGAAAGATTAGCTTATGGCTTTTATTGTCTATACAAGGAGTACACCTTATGGTTAATCGTCTTCCACAACAAGAAAAAGTGAATGCTTACTTCCAGTCTCGGTTGTCGTTTTGGAGGGAGATCTACGCGAGTGGGGGCGTGTTTGCCGAGATTATCCAGGATCGTCATGCCACGGTGCTCGCCTGGGTTGAGAGCCTCGCCCTGCCACCAGGTTCCCAGGTGCTCGAGGTGGGCTGTGGGGCCGGCTTCATGGCTCTTGCCCTGGCTCAGCGCGGGTTCCGCGTCCATGCCATCGATTCCGTTGAATCGATGATCGAGCAGGCGCAGCGGCATG
>WNGD01000082.1_pt1 | contig 100438 bp, 103 predicted proteins | sample 5400671 | NCBI WGS metagenome assembly WNGD01 (sample SAMN13153369, study PRJNA577476) | soil metagenome | isolation source: 40 cm soil or saprolite under grassland replicate 2 | place: USA:California | collected 2016-06-15 | reverse complement strand
CAAGACAGCCCTATTCCCGCTCCAGGCCGCCTTGGGGTATGCCCTGTCACGCGGCTTGTACACTGGACAGTACAGCCTGCTCGTGGAAAACATTACTGACCTATGGATACTCTCGACGATCTCGCAGCATTTCAGGGAATCACGCCATGGCTCCATAGACGATGATATAGTAATCACGCCCTCTGGTGGCGGCCAGAAATCCGCTCTATTTGCCACAATGCTCAGTGGGCAAAATATGGGCGTATCTGTTCTGCTGAACTCAGACGTCGAAGGAATCAGCGTCAAGAAACAGCTGATTGAGAGCCCGATAGCGAGAGAAACAAACGTACTTTTCGTGAACGATGCTACCCAGGAACCAGGACGAGTGATGGAGCTGGAGGACCTCCTGCCCCCCAGCCTCTATCTCAGATTCGTAAACGATGCTTATTCCGGAGAACTGGGCAAGAACCGGTTGGGCAACGAGGCACTCGCAAAAGATGTGCAAATCCGGAGATACGTGGAGGCAGAGATGGAGAAGAGAGGATTCAGCTTCTCAAGATTCCGGGTCGCCAGGCAGATCATGAACGATTTCCCGAACATTCCGGTCAGCCAGCTTCCCCCGGAGTTCGTCGAGAACATGGAACGCTTGTTCTCATACATCAATAGAGTCAAGCCGGAGCACACCGTCCAGCCAATCACAGCAAGATCTCCGCGTCACTCTCCCCTGAGAGCAATCTTCTCCAGAAGCCGGTCATGACCCACACCTAGGACGAAATAATGGCTGGACAAAGCAGCGTCGCTGATCGACTGATCACACCCAGAGCCTCGGACGCTGAAAATGGAATTTGGCGCCGGGAGTGGGATTTGAACCCACGCGGCCCGCAAGGACCACAGGCTGACAGGAGCCTATTTTTTCCAGGCCTAGGCCCACATTTCTCTGCGTGGACTGCCCTGTACCAGGCTCAGGAATCCCGGCCCAATCTTGCCCTTTGACATTGGGACTATTTTCCCCTTTGGACAGGTACAAGAAGACCGGCGAGGCATTGATCGATTGAGAAGTAGGAAATAGAGTGGCGGTGGGTGCGGGCCAGCCGTCAACCCTTAACGGGCGAATGGCAGTGTCCGCATCCGGGGGACGCCACCCTTGAATCGGCCAACTCGTCAGATTCGATTCTAAGCCTCTCGTAACCGACCGATACAAACGGTCGTTACTACCGAGTACTCCCTCTTGCAGGCACGATTTTAAGTGGGCAAGCAGACAATCACTGGACAATCATGGAACGTTGCGCCGTATGCGGGGCGGAAGAATTCATCCCCTACGTGTGCAGATACTGCGGCCGCGTTCACTGCGTCTACCACCGACTCCCCGAGAACCACGAATGCCCCAACATCCAACAAGCACGAGCACCAAAACCAATCATCCGAGTCGAGCGACGCTCATCTGGGACAAACCTGAGACTGATCAGGGCTCCAAAACTATCCTCAGTGTCGAGCCGAGAACTTTACGCTCTGACCGCAGCTCTCCTCGTCCTAGGCCTCAGTTTCTCGATGAGATTCGTGTTCGAGGGTCTTAGACCACTTGAGATTCTGGAGGTTTTCATGCTCACTATCTTGGTGATAGGTACTGGATTTCTGGGACATGAGCTTGCTCACAAGTTCAGCGCACAACAATACGGATGCTGGGCAGAATTCAAGCTCTGGACGGTGGGAGCGATCATGGCTCTGTTATTCGCAGTAATCTCGCAGGGGACCTTCATCTTCGCTGCCCCTGGCGCGGTCTACATCGCCTCCAGGTCAAGCTACTTCGGGGAAGGAATCGACCGGAAGGCCAACGGAATAATATCGCTTGTCGGACCACTTGTCAACATAGCGGCCGCGGCGATATTCGGGCTTGCCCTCTTGGCGTCCACTGCCCTGGGTTTCGGAGACATCGTCATCGGTCATAGCTTCTATTTTCTTCAGGAGGGAGTTCAGATCAATCTCGTGCTTGGTGCATTCAACATGATTCCCTTCTTCATCCTGGATGGTCAGAAGGTTTTCACCTGGGATCGAAGAGTCTGGGCGGCAGTCGCGATTCCGCTGTGGATCGCGGTTGCGGTCTCAGTGCTCCGTGTCTTCTGAGCCGCTTCTGAATCTCAACACGCTTTGTCCAAAGAACCGGTATTGCTGGCCGCACTTTGGACAAACCACATCGTTTTCCTGGTCAGGATTGACCTCTACCAGGATCTCGTCCCCGCAGTTGCAGACAAAAGTAATCTTGTTCTGGCTCAAGCCTGTCAATTGAACTGGCTTACCACGGCACGACTATGCTTTGGCTTCCACAGTTTTGGATAAGTATCCGTGGGCATGATCACCCTGACGGTCTTCGCAGCCAGCCCGCGTTCATCCTTCATCATCTGCTCAGTTCCCATAAGCGCTCTTGATAACGCGACAAGTTCCCCCTTTAGAGTGAAGAGTGCCGTCGAGGTTTTGGGACGTATTCCCTCGCTCAACTTGACTATCCCAGGAACAGCAAGGTCCGCACCATGGCATATTGAACTCACAGCGGAATCGCGAATGCAGATTCGCGGAACATATTCGAAGGCGTCCTCCATCGGTCTTACGATCTGTCTGATCATTCCTTCTCTCTCGTCTGGGGAGGCTTGAGAGACTTTGAGGACATCGTAGAGGGAGTGTATGTCTCCCTCTGTGAACGATCCTGATCTCGTCCTTCGAAGCTCTCGCATGTGTGCTCCTACTTCCAGAACTTCTCCTACGTCGTAAACGAGTTTGCGGATGTAGGTTCCTGCCTGACAGGCAACTCGGAAGAGCACCTGTCGTCCATCAATTTCTACGTCGTCGATAGAGTAAATTGTTCTTTTGCGGACTTCCCTTTTTACCGCGGCTCTCACGGGAGGTTTCTGAAATATGTCGCCGACAAATTCCTTCATTACTCCGCGGAGTTTGGTCTCGTCGACGTCGCCGTGCATTGTCATTAGGCAGACGTACTCCTTCCCGGTGAGGAGGAATGCCTGGATGGTCTTGGTAGCGTCTTCTAGAGCTAGCGGAAGCACGCCTGTGACCATTGGATTACTCCGGCCCCAAACGGGACCTCTAGAGTTCCGCCATGGCCAGCGTGATGCAGCCGCAGTAGACGTTTGACCCAGGCGACGACCTCGTGGCTCGAAGGGCCAGAGGGCTTGTCCAAATTGATCAACCCGAACCTGATGTGTTGATCAATCGTCCTCTTCTCTGGCGGACAGCCTAAGGCGGGGTCTGTTTCCTCGTCGATCTTGGTGAGCAGTTTCGATGGCCTATTCCAGGGAGCTTGTTGTGACATCCGAATTTTTCTCCAGTAGAAGCAGAGCAGTTTCTGGTTCTTAAACTGTAATAGCAAAGGTGCTTGACAGCGAAGGTCCGACTAGGACCCGCTGACCCTCGTCTGGTTACAGCTAGGCTGCTACGCTAATCTCTTTGATTGTAACGATCTCTTTCAGATAGCTTGTCTTCTTCGCTTTCTCGGCAACTTTCGCGACGTCCTCGTCGGCTGCGCCCTTCTTGATCTCTATCGTCTCCGACGTCGGTTCGACATGTTTGACGTTGGTTCGACGGCGGCGGACTCCGTTCAATTTCTTAGGTCCGGTGATAAGAACAAAGTTCTTGTCGATAACGTCGACTATGACGCACTTGCGTCCGGCTTCTCTGCCGTTGAGCTTGACGCAGACACGTCCGACTTCGATGGTTGGCACAGTCTCACTTCTAGAGCTTCGTCATCGGTCGGTGGAATTCGTCATTTAAGGTTTCGTTGTGGTACGTAGCAGGGAAGCAGATAGAATCGTGATTTTGGGAGGAAGAGTCGTTCTCGGCCGCTCTAGTGTTTTAGAGCTGGTCGCGATCTTGCCACGATCTCTCTCGCGGCCATGACTTGGCGTGGGTACTCTTTTCCTCTTCCGGAGAGTCTCTTATCGGCCTTCTGGGCCTCAAGCTTCGATGTGATGTAGTTGACGGCTTTATGAATGTCGAATTGTTTGCAGCTGAAAATGTCCATGAAGGCGTGCTTGTTGTCGGGGAAGGTGTGAATGCTGATGTGGCTCTCGGCGATGATCACGAAGCCACTGATTCCCCACTCGGTTGGATTCTCCTTGGGTTTGTAGACGAACACGTATGGTGCCGTGATCTTGTGCATGTAGATCACGTTCGGAAGCTCGTCTAGGAGATCGTAGATGTAAGAAAGGTCGGAGAGCTTTTCAGGATTACACTCCGACAAATCCAGTGTAAGATGTGGTCCGAACATTTCTGAAGTTGATTTCTCTTTTTCGCGAATATTTTTCGGATGAATGGCCAATAACGCGCGTGGCGTATTTAAGAATTGTTTACACAACAAGCGAGTTCGTCGGTAAATTTTTCCAGTGAGAAAAAAATCCGCTGTCGTAGAAAATATTTGTTGCACGAACTTTTTCACCGAAAAAAATTTTGCGACAGATCAGAAATTTCCAGTGGAAGAGAACGAGTTTCCAGTCGGCGAGATCCCGAAACAGATCATGCATAGACGTGCTAAGTGCTTGTAACGTGAGGCGCAAAGCTGTCGCAAAGTCGAAACGTTAAATTAAGCGATAAGGGAGGCTTCCTCTTCCTCGTGTAAGCGCGATGTCAAGAGAGTTTAGGCTCCTCCTCCGCGTACTTGGAGCGGATGTCGATGGGACCAAGAAGGTGCCGTTCGGGCTGAGCAGGATACGAGGAGTTGGGCCGAATTTCGCCCAAGCCGTCGTGAAAGTAGCTCGGATCAGCCCTGAAGCAAGAATAGGAGGCCTCAGCGAGGCGGAGATATCAAGATTAGAGGACATCATCAAGGACCCTGCTAAGCACGGAATACCCTCACGACTGTTCAACCGCAGAAAGGATATCGAGAGCGGACGAGACATGCACTTGGTCGGGCCAGATCTCGCGCTCAGAAACAAGGCCGATATCGATCTGATGAAGGACATCAAAAGCTGGAAGGGAATCCGGCACTCTTTGGGACTGAAAGTGAGAGGCCAGCGCACAAGAACTACAGGTCGCTCAGGAAAAGCTGTAGGGGTCAAGAAGAAAGTTCTCATGGAAGCCGCACGCGCTGCGGCGACAGGGAAAAAGGAAGAGAAGAAGGAATAGTACTTGGGAGACCCCAGAAAGCCGAGAAAGACATACCAGACTCCTCGCCATCCTTGGCGAAAGGAACAGCTTGAAGCCGAGCTCCATCTTCTCGGCGAGTATGGTCTTAGAAACAAGCGGGAACTTAGACGTCACGAGACGATGCTGTCAAAGATACGAGGGATAGCAAGAACTCTCCTCGGTGCGTCAGAGGATCAAAAGTCCCAGATTGAAAGTCAATACCTAAAGCGCCTTGCGCGGCTCGGAATTCTTCCCGAATCCGCGAGCGTTGACAACATTCTCGATCTCAATGTCAAGGATTTGATGGAGAGGCGCCTGCAGACGATCGTTTACAGGTCAGGATTGGCAAGAAGCATCCACCAAGCCCGCCAGTTCGTCAGTCACGGTCACATCAGCGTCGCAAACGCGATCGTTTCAGTGCCAAGCTACATTGTAAAACGTGATGAGGAGTCAAGAATCGCATTCGATCAGAGAAGTCCACTAACCAATGCTCAACACCCGGCTCGAGCGGCGCCGGGAGGCAAGAGACTCGCAAGGGTCATAGAAGAAGCGCCGATAGCCGCGTCACCAGCGATGCCCGCGCTCCCGGTGGTTTCACCTGAGATCAAAGAAGAGGTCGCTGCGGAACAACCCTTGGAGCTCATTGAGCCTGAGGAAGAACTCGCGGCTGAGCCCGAAGCAGAGAAAAAGTAGCAAGCCACTTAAGCCCGCTCTCCAATCGAAACCGGGACAGTTCATGGTCTTCTCTGCAGGCATAATTCTGGTTGTAGGAGGACTCTGTGCCTGCGCGCCCCTCTTCAAACGCATTTCGCAGGGGCTCGGACGCGCGCTATCTGTTCTAGGGTTCCTTGTCGGAATCCTCGTACTCATCGTCTCGGTTGACTATGCTCTTGGCCTAGGATTTCTTTCAACCTCGATTTCTGACGCAGTCGCGGGCGCGTCGACAAGTTCGCCCTATCTGAAGTATTTCTTGCCGGCCATGATCCTGCTCGGGATTCTGCTCATATCCCGCCCCATTCGAAACGTTCGATGGGCATCTATAATCTCCCTAGCTTTGGGGTTGCTCATAGCATACTTTCTCAGAACGTTTCTCCCATCGCTGTTTACAAGCACCACGGTTCTCGTGATTGCCTTCCTCATCGCAACTCTCGCGATCTACACCTTGCTGAGGTTTGTGGAGGACCTCTTTGAGTTCATAGGCTCGGTGCTAGCCTTCCCGCCGATAGCAATCGCCATCGGGCTGGTCAATATCTACTTCGGAATCCTATTCTTCTCTATCTAACAATTCACAGTCTGACTAAGCTGACAGGGTCAATCGCCGGGGCTGTTTTCGTGGCGGTTGCGGTTTTTCGGGCTCATTTTCTCGTCAGCTTTAAATAAAGTCCGGACCGCTTGCCCGGTCCACCTTCGCATTGGAAGCATGATCGCTAGATGGACATTAAACTCCTGAGCAAGGAACAAGAGACACTCCGCTTCGTGCTTTCAGACGTACCACCTGCCTTCGCCAACGCGCTGCGTCGGATAATGATCTCAGAGATTCCGGTAATGGCAATTGACGATGTCATGATCCTTGAAAACAACTCCGTTATGTATGATGAGATCCTCGCACACCGTCTGGGACTGATCCCAGTTACGACGGACAACGCCTATAATCTGCCGGAAGAATGCACTTGTAAGAGCGAGCTGGGTTGCGAAAAATGCCGAGCGTCATTCTCCCTAGAGATAGAAGCGTCTGAACCAATCGAAGTTGTCTATTCATCCCAGCTCAAACCTGAGAACCCGGAGGTCAAGCCGGTCTCCGACAAGATCCCCATCGTGAAACTCACACAAGGTCAAAAGATCAAACTCGAAGCATACGCCAGGCTCGGCAGAGGAAACGTCCACGCAAAATGGCAATCTGTCTCGGCCGCGACCTACAACTACGACGAGAAAGCGAGAACCTTCACGTTCATGGTTGAGTCGACAGGAACGATGCCACCTGAAAAGATCGTCTTGGAGGCCGCGCGAATCATCAACGCGAAATCCGCCGGCTTCAGCGAAGGACTTGGAGGAATGACCGAGAGTTGAAAAAAATAGTCGCTAATCTCTCGCCTGAAGAAGAGGTTGTTGACGCGTCGAATCTGATTCTTGGAAGAATGGCAAGCTACGTTGCGAAGCAAGCCCTCGAAGGAAAGAAGATGGTTGTACTCAATGCTGAACAAGCTATCATTTCTGGGACAAAGGCTAGAGTCGTTGCACGAGCTAAGACAAAACTGAAAACCCGAACACTCGGGAACCAGGAAAAGGCCCCGACTCATCCTAGACGGCCTGACAATTACGTCCGGAGGGTTATCAGGGGAATGCTTCCTTGGAAGAAGCCTCATGGAAAACAGGCCTTCCACAGAGTCATGGTATACATCGGAGTTCCCAAGGAATACGAAGGCAAGACCTACAACACGGTGTCCCATGCAAACGCATCAAAACTTAGAGTTCCTTTCATCACCGTTGCTCAATTAGCAGAGGAGATCGGGGGCATTCCCGCCTGAGCGAAAAGAAGAAGACCGTACTCGAGACAGGTAAGCGAAAGACAGCGATAGCACGCGCTGTCGTGAGACCTGGAAAGGGCCGGATCTACTTCAATGATCATGAGCTAGACTACGTTACTCCCGAGATCGTTCGGATGAAAATCCAGGAGCCGCTAATCATAGCCGGGGACCGGGCAAAGGGCGTAGACATCCGCGTATCTGTCAATGGTGGTGGTTACATGGGTCAGGCTGAGGCGGCGAGAATCGCGATCGCACGATCACTTGCCTCGTGGACCAAGAGCAGCGAGCTAAGGAAGAATTTCATCGCATTCGACAGAGTAATGCTAGCTGGAGATCAACGAGTGACCGAACCCAAAAAGTTCGGCGGGCCAAGCGCACGACGAAGAAAACAGAAATCGTACAGGTAAGAGACAAGAAGAAATGATCATACCAGTAAGATGCTTTACCTGCGGTAAACAGATAGCCGACAAATGGGAGACATTCAATCTGCGGGTCCGGGCTGGCGACAGACCCATCAAAGTACTAGACGAGCTAGGGATTAGACGATATTGCTGCCGAAGAATGCTCATAACCCACGTAGAGATAATCGACGAGTTCCTAAAGTACCCCCAAGTCTCAGCCAAGAAGCGAGCCGAGCTCATCTAGACGAGGAACCATGTTGGAAAGCCAAGACATCGAAGATAGAGAAGCGATACCAAGAGCAGAAAATCTGCTTCTCTCTCTAGAAGAGCTCCTGGCGGCCGGACTCCACATTGGCACACGAATCAAAACGGTGGACATGGAAAAGTACATTTTCAGGGTCCGTCCTGATGGCCTGTTCATTCTCAACATCGGCGAGACCAACGAGAAGATCAGGATCGCTGCCAGATTCATGGGTAGATTCGACCCGGGAAGAGTGCTCGCCGTTTCTTCGAGACTCTACGGTAAGACTCCCGTAGAGAAGTTCGCAGAGATCACGCGCACCGTTCCAATAGTTGGCCGATTCATGCCAGGACTCATATCGAATCCTCTACAGCCGCATCACGCAGAACCACAGGTCGTCCTGGTAACTGATCCCAGAGCCGACTGGCAAGCAATCAAAGAGGCCACTTCCGTAGGCGTGCCTGTCATTGCCTTGTGCGATACTGACAATGTCTTTTCCGGAGTTGATTTCGTTATCCCGGTAAATAACAAAGGACGAAGGGCTCTGGCTGTGGTCTATTGGCTGCTCGCCAGACAAGTTCTGCGCGAGAGAGGAGAACTTCCCCAAGATGGAACAATCCCTCTAACGGTGGATGATTTTGAAACGAAGCTTGCCGCCATGCCCATGGGACGAGCTTCCGGTGGAGAGGCGTGAAGACACGTCATCCAGCACAAGCAGGCACCTTCTACCCCGATACTGAAGGCGCACTACGAACCCAGATACACAACTGCTTCTTACATCCTCTCGGACCAAGATCAATACCATCCGTTCCCGCAGCACGTGACAACCAGCTCGTGGGAATTATCGTGCCCCACGCGGGATACGACTACTCCGGACCCGTGGCTGCCAACGGCTACTACCAACTTGGCTCGTCAGGCTTGAGGGAATCTGTGATCATTCTGGGACCTAACCATACCGGCTACGGTAGCGATGTCTCAACAATGACAGACGGGCAATGGGCAACTCCTCTCGGGGAAGTTCCTATAGACCAACTCTTGGCTTCCGCGATTACGAGATCATCGCGCTTGATCGATGTTGAAGAGGAAGCCCACAAGAGCGAACACTCGATAGAAGTCCAACTGCCTTTCCTACAATTCATCTATCCAAGACGCTTCAAGTTCGTACCGATTTGCATGATGCTCCAAGACCTTGAAACAAGCACGGAAATAGGCAACGCCATCGCCAAGGCGTCGGCAGAGACCGGAGCGATGCTTATTGCCTCATCAGACTGGACACACTACGAACCCTATGAATCGGCGAGAAAGAAAGACATGGAAGCCATCGGGGCCGTTCTCGAAATGGACGAGAAAAAATTCCAAGACGTGATCGAAGAGAAAAGTGTCTCAGCGTGCGGATATGGCCCTGTCACGGCTGTCCTGCACGCGTCCAAGATTCTTGGCGCAAAGCACGCCAAGTTGCTGTCATATCAGACGAGCGGAGACATTGCGGGAGACAAGCGGTCAGTAGTCGGTTATGCCGCGATCGCATTTACGAAGTGAGATCGTTCTCGCCAACAACCTTCACAGCTACTGTCTCATCCCGAGCGCCTGGAAAGATCATCCTGTCAGGAGAACAATTTGTCGTCTTGGGTGCACCAGCTGTTGCTATGGCTGTTGATCTCTATTCAACGATCGATGTAATGCCCTCTCAGAGCGGCCGGATCGAAGTAACAGCTGACATTCCGCTTCATCTAGTCGGTGACGCCGCCAAAAGGTCATCGGTCACAAAGAATCAGGAGCTTCTCGAACCATTACGCCTCGCGGTGAGCGCTACACTCGACCATTTAGCAAGCAAAGAACGAAGCATGCATGTAGATGCGAACTGCGAGATTCCTATAGGCGCGGGCCTAGGATCCTCCGCGTCCACGGCGGTCGCAACCATCTCAGCGGTAGCCAAGTCGAGAGAGACTCTACTCGACCGACGAGAAATTTTCAAGCTCGCTTTCATCCCTGAGAACTACCTTCACGGGCACCCTTCCGGGGTCGACCAGGCAACTTGCACTTATGGCGGAATTATCCAGTTCAGAAAGCCCTCGAAGATCAAAGCGATCAACGTCAAACGACCACCCATGATTCTTGTATGCGACTCAGGGGTCCACCGATCAACCAAGGCCTTGGTGGGGTCAGTTGTAAAGCGATCTCGGAAACAAACAGATAGGTTCCGAACACATCTAGAGGAGATTACTACATTATCGAATGGGGTGGTCAAGGCTCTGAGAGACGAGGACGACAACGAGCTGGGGTCCTTGATGAACAGAAATCACGAATTACTCCGTCAGATTGGTGTCTCAACTCCCAGGCTCGACAGGCTGGTAGCCAAAGCCCGGAAAGCAGGAGCTCTCGGCGCTAAACTCACCGGCGCTGGAGGCGGCGGGTGCATAATCTCCCTATGTGCTGACAAGAAAATTCAGTCCAATATCGCGAGGGAATTGCGAAGAGAGGGGGGAACGATTTACGACGTGTCCCTCGACAAGAGGGGAGTTCTCTAATCCTAGATGACTTCGTTCGGAAAGACAGAAAAAGAACGTTTCATGTCTTGATGAATGGATAGGAAAATGCCCGAAATCATCGTTCTAGTTGATGAGAAAGACAATCCGATCGGGTACGAAGAAAAACTGGCGGCCCATCGCGACGGGGGCAAGCTGCACAGAGCCTTTTCCATCTTTATTTTCAATTCCAAGAACGAGGCGCTTCTACAACTCAGGGCGAAGGCTAAGCACCACTTTCAGTCTCTTTGGAGCAACCCATGTTGCAGTCATCCGACAAAAGGCGAGAATCTAGAGGCCGCAGTTCACCGAAAGTTGAAGCAAGAGTTGGGTTTTGATACTCCATTGAAAGAGACCTTTAGCTTCGTATACAAAGCGACAGATCCGAAGAGCGGCTTGACGGAACACGAGTTCGATCATGTCTTTGTAGGGCAATACGATAGAGACCCGAAACCAAATCCCGAAGAAGTAGACGACTGGAAGTGGATCACACTAACCGCGCTCCAAAAAGACTTGGAGAAGAACCCGAACAAATATACTCCATGGTTTCCAATTGCCTTCAACAAGCTAAGAAAGGAAAACCTAGGTCTACCAGAGGCCTAGAGTTGGAAACATCCGTTCTAAAGAGAAGCTCGACCATCGCCTCTTTCTACAAACTTGCCCTGGAAGAGAGACGCAGACTCGTCAAAGAGTTTGCCGGCCTAACCTCTGAAGAGGCTCAGACGCTGGCCAATGGAACAATGCCCAGCGCAACTGCTCAGCGAATGATCGAGAACGTCATCAGCATGTTCCCGATCCCTCTCGGAATCGCCACGAACTTTCTGGTTAATGGAAGAGATTACCTGGTGCCCATGGCCATAGAGGAACCATCGGTAGTCGCGGCTGCAAGCAACGCAGCGAAGATGGCAAGACCAACAGGCGGTTTCACGGCGACCAGCACTGAGCCAGTGATGATTAGTCAGATCCAGATTGTGAAGTGTCCTTCGCCTAAGGATGCTGAGAAGGCGATCCTCTCAGCAAGGAAAGAGATTCTCGAAAAAGCCAACCAGCAGGACCCGACCCTAGTCTCAATGGGCGGAGGGGCAAAAGACCTCCGTGTCCGAATCCTACCAAGCCAAGTCGGAATTCTAGTCATCGTGGAACTTCTAGTTGACTGCCGCGACGCTATGGGTGCAAATGTAGTCAACACAATGGCTGAAGCCGTGGCACCGATTCTTGAGAAAATCTCGAAGGGTCAAGCCCGACTGCGTATCATCTCAAACCTTGCCGACAGAAGAGTTGCCAGGGCCACAACAACCGTTTCGAAGGAAGCTCTTGGCGGCGAGGACATTGTTGACGGGATTGTTGAGGCGTACGCCTTTGCTGCGGCTGACCCGTACAGATGTGCAACCCACAACAAAGGAGTCATGAACGGCGTAACCGCCGTCTGCTTAGCCACAGGGAATGATACTAGGGCGATCGAGGCTGGGGCTCATGCTTACGCGGCCCGGTCGGGACATTACTCTCCTCTGACAGTATGGAAGAAGGATTCCAAAGGAAACCTGGCCGGGACGATCGAGATCCCGGCTGCCGTTGGTATAATTGGGGGCGTCACAGCGGTTCACCCGATGGCGAAGATATCCCTGAAGATTCTTGGCGTAAAGACAGCTCGCGAACTTGGCGAAGTCATGGCCTCTGTGGGCCTGGCCCAGAACATGGCCGCTCTACGAGCATTGGCCGCGGAAGGGATTCAGAAGGGACACATGTCTCTGCATGCTAGAAATATTGCCGCTATGGCTGGAGCGCAAGGTGATCTGATCGACTTGGTGGCAGACAAGATGGTCTCAGAACGGAAGATCCGCCTTGATAGGGCTAGAGAATTGCTGCTCGAAACATCAAAGTCAAAGGAGAGCAGCCCCGCCCAGAAGAAAACCCACAAGGCCTAGTAGCATCCATATCAGAACATGACCCTTGACTGATCGAATGTTGTCCGGCGCCTGATTACCGATCAACCTGTGTGCCGAATACAGAAAGCCAACATCTGCAACTATCACAGGAGGATAGTACAACCAGGAAACATTTTCAAGAAACGGTGGGAGGAAACTAGACAGAACCGCGCTAACAAACAATCCTGCGGAAGCTATTGCTGCAACCTTTGCCCCCCTTAACACCGCCATGGTACGGACGTGACTGATGCGGTCGCCCTCCACATCGGCGATCCCCTTTGCAACCTCTCGCCCAAGGTTTGCGAGAAACGCGACAACTGAGAAGATGAAGAGCAGAGGACTGATCTTGCTTACGGCGAGTCCGCCATAGAAGAATGGCAGCGCGACGTTGAAGCTTACAACTGCATTTCCCATCAGTCCAGTCTTCTTTCCCCTCGTGTTATAGTATATCATCAAGGCCAGAGCGAGTAACGCGGTCAAGAAAGTCCACAGGCCAAGGAGCGCAGAGAAACCTATCGCAACACCGGAAAGAACTACGGCCAACACGACAGCGCTTCTTGTCTTCACTGTTCCGGAGGCGAGAGGCCGTTGTGGGCTGTTCACCTTGTCAATTTCAACGTCGTAAACGTCGTTAGCCACCATTGTCCCCGCCATCATCAGTGAGGCGGTCAGAAACCCGAAAACGGCCTCCGAAACTTCCGGGAGTTTGCCGAGCCCGATTGCTTCGCCAATAACCACAGCGAGCCCTATCATTATGGTGTTTGGAGCCCGTATCAAGGTCAAGTACGCCCTCAGGCGAGTTGACATGGTGCGGTTAGACACGCTCAGAGCGGTTTACCTCGATTGCGTTCTGTCTTGTGATTTCCACAACATCTGGCTGTTGGAATAAGGCTAAAAAGACTCCCGGAGGCTAGACGATAGTTCGACCAGTCTTGTCAGTCAAGAAGGAACCGACGCTTCTCGATGATCTCAACCAAGCTCTTGCCGGAGAGACTTTGGCTGCATTCCGATACTTGTACTTGAGCAAGATAGCCACCGGAATAAGCTCGTTGCCCTTATCGAAGCTCTTCAAGGAGATGGCTGACGGAGAATGGGACCACGCTTCGAGATTCATGGAGAGAATTATCCAGCTTGGAGGAGTACCCGTATCGAAACCGGTTGAATGGGAGAAGAAAGCCTTCTTCTCTTATTCGGACCCGCCGCGAAGGGGAAATGATCTGAAGGCGATGATCAAAGAGAGCTTGAAACTTGAGAGGTCGTCTCTCGAATTTTACCAGAGGCTCGCAACTAAGACTCGGGACTCTGACATGGTTACCCATAAGATGGCCATGGATGCCATGGCTGATGAAGCCCGTGAAGAGCGAAAGCTCACCGCGCTGTTGGACTAACTGTCAAAAGTAGTGGTTTAGACCCAGCCTCGGATCTGCATAGCGTCCCGGACTTTTCCAATAGCGTAGACGTACGCGCCAGTACGCATGTCGACGTTCTGCTCCTGACTTGTCTTCCAAACCTCGGCAAAAGCCTTCTTCATTATAGCGGTTAGACGGTGGTCTACTTCTTCAGCGGTCCACCAGAGGTGTTGGAGATTCTGCACCCATTCAAGATAGCTTGTGCTTACCCCGCCTGAGTTTGCCAAGATGTCTGGGATCAGGGTGACGTCTTTCTTGAAGAGAATGTCATCAGCCTCAGGTGTCGTCGGCCCGTTGGCCCCTTCAGCGACTAGCTTAGCCTTAATGTTTCGAGCGTTGTTTTCAGTAATGACGTCCTCTAGTGCTGCGGGTACGAGTATGTCTACGTCTAGTTCGAGTATCTCTTCATTGGTAATGTTCTCGGTCCCGGGCAAGTTGGCCATGCTCGCATTCTTCTTCTTGTAGGCTGCGACTTCATTGAACCAGAGACCAGTTTTCTTGTGAATTCCTCCCTTTGAGTCGGAGACGGCGACAACTTTGACTCCGGCCTCTTCAAGAAACATGTGAGCGAAGGAGCCTACATTTCCCCAGCCCTGGATCGCGCAAGTAGCCTTCTTCAGGTCGATCTTGAGATGTCTCGCAGCTTCCTCAACACTAACCGCGACTCCCTTCCCGGTGGCTGAATCTCTTCCGAGCGAGCCTCCGATTATGATCGGTTTGCCGGTTACCACCGCGTTCGCGTTATTCCTCTCGGTCTTGCTGTATTCATCCATGAACCAGGCCATAGTCTGAGAATCGGTGTAAACGTCGGGCGCGGGTATGTCGCGGAACGGACCTACTATCTCGCTGATGAGCGAGAAGAATGTTCTGGAGAGCCTTTCTAGCTCGTGTTTGGATAGAAGTTTCGGGTTAACTGTGACGCCTCCCTTCGCTCCGCCGAATGGAATGCCTGCAACTGCGCACTTCCACGTCATCCACATGGATAACGCCTTTACTTCTTCGATGGTGACGTTGGGGTGGTATCTGATTCCGCCCTTGTAGGGTCCCAGGGCGTTGTTGTGCTGGCTTCTGAATCCTTGGTAGAGAAGAATTCTACCATCGTCCATCTTGACGGGGAAGTTTATGCTGAGTATCCTTCTAGGCTTTCGAAGAATCTCTTGAACGTTCTGGTCCAGCTTCATGAGATCAGCGGCGCGCTGGAACTGTTCTACTGCGATGTCGTACTGGGTTTTCTGCATGCCGAGGCTTGACGGAGCGGCTTCGTGCTTAGAAGTGGTCTCTAGCAATCATTATGCCTTCGAATCGAACAAGCCGCGAGAAACTTCCCATTTAGACCTTTCTTCATAATTCAGGGAAAATCACAGTTCTAGATTTTTCTTCGATTTGAAGAGTGGAAACCGGAGAACAAGCCTTTTTATAAAGAAACCGGGTGTTTGCTCTCTTCGTTTCGAGAAAGGAGTTTGAACTAAGACAATGTCCGCAAAACCCCATCTCAACCTAATTGTGATGGGTCATGTTGACCACGGAAAGAGTACGCTGACAGGTCACCTTCTGTTCGATGCAGGATACATCGATCAGAAAACGATCGAGCAGTATGCGAAGGAGTCTGAAAAAACTGGAGCCGGTGATACTTTCAAGTACGCCTGGGTCCTAGACACGATCAAGGAAGAGAGGGAAAGAGGAGTTACTATCGATCTCTCTTTCCAAAAGTTTGAGACTCCGAAGAATTTCTACACTATAATCGACGCGCCCGGACACCGAGACTTCATCAAGAACATGATCACCGGCGCAAGCCAAGCAGACGTCGCAATTCTCGTCATCTCAGGTAAGAAGGGCGAATTCGAAGTCGCCGTCGGACCTGGCGGTCAAGCGAGAGAGCACGCTTACCTTGCAAGAACCCTCGGAGTCAAGAACCTGGTCGTCGCCATCAACAAAATGGACGACCAGACAGTCAAGTATTCCGAGGAACGATACAAAGAATGCCGGAAAGAACTCGAAGGATTGCTCAAGACTGTAGGCTTCGACATTACAAAAATCCCGTTCGTCCCGACTAGCGGATGGCTAGGCGACAACCTGTCAAAAAAGAGCACCAACACCCCGTGGTACAAGGGAGTTACAGTGTTCGATGCGCTAAACGATTTCATTCCACCACCGAAGCCATTGGACAAACCACTGCGCGTCCCGATACAGGACGTGTATACGATCACCGGAGTTGGAACCGTCCCAGTAGGACGTGTTGAAACAGGTGTCGTAAAGGACGGCGACAAGGTCATCTTCAATCCCTCTGGAAAACTCGGCGAAGTAAAATCTATCGAAACCCATCACGTGCGCATGACAAAAGCGGAGCCGGGAGACAACATCGGCTTCAACATCAGAGGCGTTGCAAAGAACGAAATCGGACGGGGAGAAGTCATGGGCCACACAGATAAACCGCCGACGATCGCGAAAGAGTTCATTGGACAGATCATCATCATCTACCACCCGACAGCTATCGCCGCAGGATACACGCCGGTCTTGCACGCGCACACTGCTACAGTCGGTGTGACATTCGAGGAACTGATCAAGAAGATCGACCCACGAACAGGTCAGGTGGTAGAGGAAAAGCCCAGCTTCCTCAAGGTCGGAGACAGCGCCCTTGTAAAGATGAAACCCTTGCACAACATGGTCCTGGAAGCTTTCTCGGATATTCCAGAGCTTGGAAGGTTTGCTATTCGGGACATGGGCAGCACCGTTGGGGTCGGCGTTGTCAAAGAGATCATCACGAAGGGCTAGCTCGAAACCATTGTAACAATCCAGGGAATACTCCAAGACTCTGACCGGGAGTATGGGTTGTCTGTCCTGACTGAACGCTCAGTTGTCTAGCTGTCTTTCGATCTTGTACGTCGTTGTGACGTTTACTGACGAACTGAGGCAGACTGGTCGTCTAACACTATCGAAACCGATAGGCTTTTCTTGGCAAAAAGTTCACTCAAGCGCTGCATCTGGTGTTATTATCTCCCGGAATGCTCCTCATCCTATAGCCCGCCTCGTGTACAGCAGGAAGCAGAGATGGACGCGGGCTTGGAAGCTTAGGCTAGGCAACAATTGAGTGTGTCGCTACCCGCCAGTAACTGTGGCTCACTGTCTAGAATATTGTCTTTTCTTCAGGGAACGCATAAGTTTCACTCCCTCGGTTTGCGCGGGAGTTTACACCAAGGTTTTTAACCGCACCGGACCCGCGCTGACTCTTCGCTGCAAAGGTCGACAATGAAGGTATCTTGGGTTGGTTTCCAAAGCTAGAATTCGCCTGTCCAGCACAGACCCACAGGACATCAACACCATCTGTACCGAGATCAAAGACATAGCCGACAAGACGGGCGTCAAACTGAAAGGACCGATACCACTCCCGACCAAGAAGCTAATCGTCCCCTCCCGAAAATCGCCGGCGGGACAGGGAACTCATACCTTCGACAAGTGGGAGATGAGGATTCACAAACGCCTCATCGACGTAGACCCGAACGAACGATTCTTGAAAAGACTGATGAGGATAAGAGCCCCGGACGATGTTTTCATCGAAATAGAACTTTTGTAAGAACTACTTCCTCGCCCGTCCCACAGATTTCGCTTTTGGCTTTCGTTGCTTCACGTATATGGCGAAGCTACCGAGTATAATCGTTGACACGAACCCAACGGCAACATATGACACCGACGAATCAACGACATTTACTCTTACAAATACGTTGAGACTTACTTGTCCGTTGAATGCGGTCAATGCCACATACCGTTGCCCTAGCGTCGCGTTCCAAGCTGCAAAAACCGTGATGCTCGTCGAGTACTGGTTGCTTGCGGGTACAATGTCCATTTGAGAGGAGCTGTAGATTTGTGGAGGATAATAAAGCGGTGAGTCCTGAGTTACTGCTGAAGAATTGAGTGAGAATTCTCCTTGGTCCATTGAGTTGACAACGACCGGTACTCGTTGATAGCCACCCCTTTGAACAACTACGTCGGATGGCACGCTATTGACACTGATTGCGACGGGTACACTAGCGTTCACGTAGCCTATCTGGCCCAGTGCCCAGGCGACAAACCATACGAGGTTGTTCGGCCCAGGCATCGCCCACCACATTAGCGGAAGAGAACTCCCTGGGACTTGGTACTCGGTGAGAACGCCAGTCGACGGATCATAACGAGCAACCCGTCCAGCAATGTGTTCGGAGAACCAGACTGTATTCTTATTCTTCGGGTCAACAAAAATGGCGTTAGGAAGACCATAGACACAATTGTCGTGACAGTAACCAATCGGAAACACCTTCCACTGCGTCGTCTGAGGACTGAACACACCAAACTGGTTGGTGCCATGATCCGTGAACCAAACGTTCCCTGAAGCATCAACAGCCACCTGCTCGGGGAAGGCCAAGTTAACGGAGGAAGGTGGGGAAAACTCGCTAAACGATGGAGAAACTCCGAGAATGAGACGGCCGATCTTTTTCGACCCGCCCTCGGCGAACCAGATTGCGTTACCGGGAGGAGCAATGGCAAGTCCTTGAGCTATCGCTCCGCTAGTTGGGACTGAATAGGTCTGGTTCGAGTTGCTCAAGGGGTCGTACACCGCGATGCTACTCGAACCCGATGCTCCCACCATCGACATCCAAATCTTACCCTGAGGATCAGCAGCGAGGTATTGGATGCTTTGGTTTGGAAAGGTAATTGCTTTTGTCTCGCTCGCCTTGCTTGTATCATAAAATGCCAGTGTCGAGTTTTCAGTAAACCAAACCTTGCCAGAGGGGTTTGATGGATCGGCGAGAATCGAGCTGACTATGACATTTGTTAGATTAAGGACTCCTTTCGAGGTTCCATCGATGAAGAACTCTCTGATCTGCGATCTGGGAGGGGTGGCTATGCCGGCAACCCAAACTGTCGAACTGGTTGGATAGATGAGCCAAGGGCTCGGGCTCGAATCAGGGACCTTCGGCAGAAGAGTCACATATGGCTGAGCGCTGGTTTGAAGAGCAACTGTTGGGCCGACCGTGTGAAATGGCACGCTTGGCATTATATCGAATGAGGAGAAAACACAGAGAATCAGGAATGGTCCGATCACGTATGATAGTCGCATGGTATTCCTTTCTGGACGAGGCTTAGGTTACATTCAGAAGACCATTTTGCATTAGGTAGTGAACTGTGCACTTGCTGGTGCAGTAAATCCTGAACTGTCCAATCCTTGTTGCTTGAAATTGCAATTTCTGGTGGTCCCCCCCGACAAGCTCCAAACCAACGTTGGAATAGGAGGCCACCGCGAACCCGTGAGCTTGAGTATCGTTATTGATCACAGTGAAAACCACTGTGTCACAACGCTGAACCGAAATAACTGGCCAAGGCCCACTTTGTGATCCACTCCCATTATAACCAGTCAAATCTATGATAATGGTGAAAGCGCGAATTGTTCCTGTCACGCTGGAACAGGGAGACGGGGGAGGGCTGAGAACAACCGCGAACACTCCTCCTGCTCCGAGAGACACGGTAACGAGCGCGACTATGATTATCTCGCTGGTTCGCAACAACTACACCAAGGTCTCGTTCAGACGCAACTAGCCGGCCAGAAATCCACATAGACCACGCTAATAGAGCCATCGTCAATAGGTTCCACATGGTTGGCGTTGGTCGAGACAGTCACAGAAGATGGCCTTGCACCCTTCGGTGCCGGACGGGTCAGATGGAAGGCTCGTCCTAACCTTAGTCTTTTTCTTCGGCTAACTGTATGTTATTACTATGTCATCTTGCACGCAGGGCTGGACAACGCAGAGAGCTGTTGAGGGTGCGGCGTTATGAGGGAAGACGTGTTTGTCAAACTTTGTGTCGGGACTGCCATTTACTGTCATCGTTAGACTATGTGTTCCTCCGACCGGAGCCTTGTCGTCAAAGATCTGTGTTGAGTTGAATATGGCTCTTGTAGGGTTGTTTTCCCGATGTCCCCACAAGAGGAACCAGTCCCCCAGAGTGTAGTCTCTGTTTTGATCCGTCTCGATATGGAGTACACCTGTCGCATCATGGGTATGAATGGGCTGTTGGCACCCGTTGTCAATTGTCCCTGAGGGCGGAAAGGGAAAGTTTGCTCCGTTTATTGTGATCGTCAGATTAGGATGAGAGTGGTAGATGGAGCCGGTTACACAATGGCTCAGGTAGTCCGGTAGAGGTACAAGGTTCGGGGTCCCGTGAAAGGTCAGTACAGCGACCACCACTATTGCGATAAGAGCGATTAAAATGATGAGAGTGGTTAGCGTTCTCTGTCTCCGTTTCTTCTTGACGTCCCCGAGGATCTTCTGCTTTCGGGTTTGAGACATCGAGATAACCCTATGAGGGTGATAGGTGCATTCGAGCAATAATATCTTTCCCGCGGACGTCGAATAGAGAGCAGCAGGCCCTAAGCCATCTGTCGAGAGCGCGAGCCTCAAGGCATATTTGAGAAGGCTGACGAGGGATTTTTCCTGCGGGGGTACCAGAGTCAGGTCAAATATCTGACCAAATGGGCGGGTCGCGCCTAGCACGCGCGCGCTACACTCAAGACCCAACACGGCAAAGGCATCGATACGATTGATGCCCTGGCAAAACGCGGGTGTGCTATCCCGTGGCGTAGGCCTTCGTGGGTTCGAATCCCACCCCCCGCACCACTGATCGGGTAGTTATTGGAAGACATCTTTCCAAGGAGAGATTAAGGAGGTCCAGCGATATGAGTGAAAGTGTCGGGGGCAGGGCTCGCCTTGACTTCTCTCCAAGTAACGATCATTACGGGAATGATCACACCTATCATAAACGCTAGAACTATCAGATTCCCAAAATCCAGCGGGATGGTGTTTTGTATGCCAGTTCGGAAGACTGCTCCCGCGATGATGAATATTATTCCACCGTAGAATAAGCTGCGTGCTCCTGCTCTTGTGCCGAAGAGCTGGACTCGTTCTGGACCCCACCTCTTTGCAATTTGGAGGACACCTCCAAACACCGAACCGATTGCAAGCAACACGATCAGCGTGCCGAACCCGAATGCTGCGCCAGGCGCGAACCCGAGATACGCAGCTGGCATTGCTGGAACAGCGACCAAATAAATGAATGTAGTGAATAGCCCCGTGTCGACACCGAACCCGGCGATGAACCCGTGGATCACGCACCAATGTGTAGGGACCTGTCTCGAGACTCCTTTCTCGTCATAATGCGTTCCACCACGAGTACGCAGGAATCGGGCCAGTGGATGCCAAGATGGCAACTTCCCGCGCAGTATCAAGTATCCCGCGATAGTCATGGCGATTCCGACAGCTACGTAAACGAGCGCGTTCAACCCTTCATCGAAGGCGAGATAACTAGCGAGTGCAAAGTAGACGAGCTGAGCCATGATCGAGCGTTGTAGTGTAAAGGCCGAGGCGAAGAATATGCCCGAGAGCATTCCCCCTCGCCCGGTAGCTGAGCCCACGGAGTAGCTGAAAGTGATAGGCCACGTGTGCTCGTCAGGAATAACTCCGTGCAGCATTCCAAGCCCGAGAGAACCTAGCAGAAGAACGATCCATTCTGGGAGAAGAGTGGTCACAGCACGCGAGGTGGAGATGGAATTATTAAGTATTTTCTGGATTTTAATAATGTTGATATAAGGGAATGGCCGAAAGTTATTACACGTACGCGGTTAATCAAATGCCCATCGTAAGCGTCTCCCTACCCAACGAGCTGGTCGATTCTATGACTGCGATTCAGGAATCCCAAGGATTCGCAGGAAGATCCGATGTGGTGAGAACTGCAATCCGCCTTCTGCTCTCTGACTCAAAGGAGAAGGCGTCACTCACCGGTCGAGTAGCTGCAATTCTAGTAGTTACACATGATGAATCGAATGAAGAGCCAATCACCCGGTTGAAACATGCTTACGATGATATCGTGCGAACACACATTCACAACAAAATGGGCCAAAACAACTGTTTCGAGCTCTTTCTCTTAGAAGGAGAAGGGAGGGAGGTCGCTTCCATGACTAGTGCATTCCAGAAGGAGAAGAAGCTGAGAAGCGTTAGGCTACTCGTCGTCTAAGTGAGAATTAAGGAACCGTTCCCAGCTGATCTGCGAGCCAGGGGTTTCCAGGTGCTAGACGATCGCGAGACACTTCCATCTATTTGGGTTGATAGCCGCAGTCGCATGACTCATCGGCGGGAGTATAGGAGCAGCGCTCGATCTTATCCTGAGTGGAAGATAGCCGCGAAATAAATCGCTAGTAGGCCGAGCGCGATCAGGATGGCTATTCTGATTGATTCCTTCGAGCTTGTTGGTTGAGTGTTATCGAATAGTGGTCCTGCGAGTCTGATGAGAGCGTAGACCGAGGTGCCCGTGCCCAAAGCGTAGAAAAAGCTGCTATCATAAGTCAGGTAGAAACCTGTTGCGGCACCGAGGAGTGATGGAATTACGAATGTTATGCTCAACAGGAGAAGGTCTCTGAGCCTGCCGGTAGCTCCCATAGCGTGCTCCTTTGCATATACGCAGTAGCAGGCGCCTATCATCATGGGTTCAAGCGCTTTGTGCAAAATGTACGCGACTCCACCGGGGTATCCTCCAAACGCGTCGAGCAACGACGTACTCGATGTCAAAGCAGCCGTCCCGCCAAACGCGGCCCCCTCGCCTAGCCCGTGGATCCCTACCGCTACCGCCACAAGCCACGGTATCGTCGATCCGTACTTTCCGATTGCTAGCTGGGGCGAGAGGAGGTTTCGACTCCGGTCAATTATGAAGAAGAGTAGCAAACCAATTACAAAGAGCCCAGAGAGTGCAAGCTGACCGCCGCCTCCGGAAAAGCCGGAGTTGACATCCAGCCCTGCCGCTCCGCCGATAGTATCAACGAAAAACCATAGAAAGACCCCGATTGCAAAAGCAGCCAGATACTTTGCTTTCAAGAAATTTCCGGCCACGACTATTATTAGTAGTCCTACGAAAGCAGGAATCAGTGTAACTGCAGTCCAGGGGAGGAAACTGTCAGCAAATCCTAACATGAAGAACCTTTCTGAGGGTGAAAGTTTCTAAGAGTATTGGCTCAAGTTACGAACAGGATCTCGTTCGGACATCCCAGATGGTCAGATGTGCACCACGGCCTTTTGTTCGCAGTTTGAGCCATAACTCTGTTGATCAGACGGTCCTATGGCATCTCTAGTCCTAAATTCACCCTGCTGCTAGGGTTCCATGCAACCTACCTTGCCTCTCAATTCCGAAACCAACAACGATGCTGAGACCGCTCCGGGGTCATGGAAGACGAGTTTTCATAGAGCAAGGCGTTCAAGATTAGTTTTGTCGATCTTGGTCATAGTAATTGTTCTTACAGGTTTTTTCACTGCCGCTTACACGTTTCATTTGTTCGGGCTTGGGATGGTTAGCTGCGCAAGTCATCCCACCAACGCTCCGAACTCGGCTTTTTTCGTCGTTGTAATGGCTGACGAGGGGATGAATATCGGATTCAACGGCAGCAAGTTCCATAGCGGCTTCTGGCCTATAATGAATGTTACAGTGGGAACCAACGTCATAATTCACGTCGTGAACAACGACACGGTCGAGCCCCATGGGTTTGCAATAACCACTTACTTCAACAAGGGTCTCATACTGCGTCCTGGCGAATGCAGTGACGTGATGTTCAACGCCAGCCAGTTGGGCTCGTTTCGAGTCTACTGCTTCATCGAGTGTTCAATCCATGTGCTAATGCAGAGCGGAGAAGTCAACGTGAACCCTTGAAATCGTCATGGAGCAAAGTGATTATCGATGTTTGGCACAGACGCAGTGGTGCATATCTTGCTCGTCGCCTTCTCTGGCCTGGTACCAGCAGATGATGCTAAGTATGCTGAAGGCGCCTCTGCGGCTCCGTCGTCTTCGTCCTAGAGTTTTCTGCTTCGAGATAATTGGGGAAGGGGCTTGATCACGAGTTTGTGGGCCCGCTATAGCTTGGAGTACCAGATGTAGCAGATGGTCCCGAGCAGTGCAAAGGCTAGCGAGGGTCCGGCAAGGGTCGCGATTGACCCCAGTGAATCGCCGGCAGGAACTTGGGCAAAAGCAATAGGCGATAGTTGTCGGAATGCCTGAATGGCCCATGTCATGGGGTTCGACGATACTATTGGGGCTAGAAAGCTGGGAAACACGTTGACTCGATAGAACAGCGCGCTGAGAAAGGACAGGTAAAGTTGGATTGCACTTCTAACGGTGACCCACATTTCTATACTCGAAGAGAACGCGGAGATAGCCATTGAAAGGCCAACTATTCCCAGCGAGAAGAGGCCTACTATCAAGTAGGCTATGAAAATCTTCGGAGTAAAAAGTATCCCATAAAGGTAGCATATGACAAGGGTCCCAGGGAACGTGGCGATCACACTTCTAACGACCCCGCCTAGGACCCTTGAGAAAGCGAGAACCGGCCTTTGCACCGGAAGAGTCAGAAGGTACGATGTCAGGTCTTTGATATACTTCTCACGCCAGACATCTCTGCCTGACTGGAATGCTGCAACCATTGCAGTTATGAGATTCGAGCCGGGCGCGATGAAGAGGAAGTAGTTCGCGCCTTGGCCCGTGACTAGCCGGCCGAAGGTCGCAGCCGTCACAAAAAGGTCAATAGCGAAATTTGCGAACATTATCGCGACAAGAAACGCGTCGGAGAAGAGGATCCGCACATCTCTCTCGATGATCAGTGGAATGAGTCGCGTATTGCTCAACCGTATATTCCTCCTTCGAGACGACGGAAATAGAACGCTGCGCCTAGCCCGAGGAAAATTACGACAAACGCTATTAGCCCAGCAAGGGCGGGAAGATCTAGAGTGAACCCGACGAGTGACATTCGTGCCGTATCAGCGGCAAACGAAACCGGCGAGAAGGGGGCGAACAACGAAACATAGAAGGGCATGAAAGTGATCGGGTAGAGAGCCGTGCTTCCCCTTGACATGGCAAGCTCCAGGAGGGCGAGAACCACGTCGAATCTGTTGGCGCTCTTTACGCTGACAGCCACGGTTATCGACATGCCTGTAACGCCGAAGGCCAGGAGGAACAGAGAGACGAGAGCTGTGAGGATCGAGAATGGCTGAGTAAACCCCCAGACGAAAGCGACGATTAGGAACATTGGTATAGTGTAGATTATTGCTCTCATCGCTCCGCCGAGAGCGCGGCCGATGATAAACTGGCGTCTTGGTATAGGGAGCGTTAGCAGATAATCGAGTACTCCTTCTTCGGCTTCTTCGAAGATGTCGTATCCGATGACGAATGAGATCGAAGCGATTGTTGCTACTACGCTTCCAACTGCGTAGTATTCGAAGAAGTTGAGCCCTGGAATATGGATGAGTCCGCTTATGAGGAAGGCGAAGACAAAGAGCTGTATGATGAAGGCCAGAGCTCGGGTTATGATGATCCAAGGAGTACGGAAAAGGACCGATACATCTCTGAGAGCAGTCTGAAGAATGAGATGGGTGGGCGGTTCTGCGGCTGTGGCAGTCTTACTCAAGCCGTTGTCCAGTGTAGGTGAGGAAGACATCCTCTAGACTAACCTCCTTCAGCTTGACGCTTTCGATCTTGAACCCCTGAGTGCTCAGAGTATCGACTATCTTAGGCAGAAGAAGTGTGCCGGAGTTGAGGAAGACCAGGATCTTGTTATCCTGTTTCTTGACATCATGGACTTCGGGGAACTTGGTCAGCATGTCCGGCCTGAATTCTGACCCATCGTTTAGTGTAAGCTCTAACACTTCTCCGCCTTTCACGGTCCCCTTCAACTGTTCAGGGGTTTCACTAGCAACCAGTTTGCCCTTGTTGACTATCGCAACTCTCTCGGAGAGACGTTCGGCCTCGTCCATCATGTTCGTGGCAACAATAACAGTCGAACCCTCATCTCTCAGCCGGCGGATCATCTTCCAGACCAACAACCTGCTCGGAACGTCGAGGAAGGCCGTCGGCTCGTCAAAGACCGCTATACTGGGCCGCTGAACCAGTATCTTCGCATCTTCCACCTTCTTCTTCATCCCTCCACTCATCAGCCAGGTTCGCTTCTTGCGTGATTCCCAGAGATCGAGAGCCTTCAGAGCGTCCTCAACTCTATTTCTTCGCTCGTCTTTGTCTAGCGTCGTGGTCATCTTGAGGTGCCAGTTCAACACCTCGAACCCGCTCAGGATGCCATCCACCCGCGGGTCCTGAAAGGCGATTCCGATCAGTCTCCTAACCTCGTTGGGATGTTTCACGACGTCGAAGCCGTTGACTGTTATCGTCCCGCTTGTGGGGCGGTAGACCGTTCCCATCATGAGCATCAGAGTAGTCTTTCCGGCACCGTTAGGACCGAGGAGGCCTAGAATCTCTCCATCCTTGATAGTTATCGAGAAGTCCTTGACGGCGTCAAGGTTGCCGAAACGCTTTCCGGTTCTCTCGAATGTTATCATGGACAATCAGTCCTAGATTGCGAAACTGCAGGGGGGCGCCAGCATGCAGTCTTACTCAGCGAGTCCCGCGAAGCCGGATAAAAACCCGCGACTCCCCTACTCACACTTTTGAAGAGGCCCAGCGCAAGGTTCGACCAAGATGGACTTCACGAGAACGGTTCTTACCCGAAGAATGATTAGAGCGTTCAAGCCAGACCCTGTCCCCAAAGAGAAGATCGATCGGATTCTCTCCATCGCCCAACACTATCCCAGCGCCGGTTATAGTCAAGAAGTTGCGTTCGTAGTCGTAACTGACAATGAGAGACGAAAGAGAATACGTGAGCTAAGGGATCTGAAAAGCGACGCCCCCGTTCTACTGATACCATGCGTCAGCGAGAAGGTTGTCCATAATCGCTATCATGAACCTGACAAGATCCGGCCGGGAGGAAAAGAGATCGACTGGCCTGTCCCCTTTTGGTACTTCGATGTCGGTTGCAGTTGCATGCTAGTATTCCTCGCAGCTGCAAACGAAGGCCTTGCAGCTTCTTTCGCAGGTAGCGTTGGAATCTTCAAACCTGGTATCCTGAGAAGAGAGCTAGGCGTACCCGAACACTACGAACCCGTCGGAGTTCTTTCGCTTGGCTATCCAGACTTAGCTAGTGAAGTTCCCTCGCCGTCATTGAAACGTGGAAGGCGACCGGTGATGGATTTTGTCCACTACGAGAAATGGTGATGACGCACGAAAAAGGGGACAAGGCTCGCTACTCTTCAAGCGATGGGGCTTTGTATTTCGTAGTAAAGCCGTCTGTTTGTCTTTCCTTTGTTCTCCAGCTTTAACAGCTGGATTTGTCCAATCTCCTTGAGATGGGCTACGTGTAGTCCTCCGTCGGCCTGACGATCAACGCCTTCGATCTCGACAATTCTAAGTTGGGCTTCAGCCGGTGGCGCAGCCTCGGCAAGCTTCACCATGTCCGGGAGCTTGAGGGCTTCCTCCCGTTTCAGAAAATACGTCCTGACCGGTGCATCTTTTCTGATAAGATCGTTTGCTTCTGCCACGTATCCTTCGATCTGGGTTCGGTCGAACGATTCTAGGTTGAAGTCCATTCTAGACCGGTCCACGTCGATCTGGTTTCCCGTTATTCTGCAGTTAGCTCGCGAATAGAATAGAGAGCTGAGAAGGTGGCCGGCTGTATGCATCTTCATCAGTCGATGTCTCCTTTCCCAATCGACTTGTCCTTTCACCTTGTCTCCAGGTTTCAGAGAAGCTGGAGATTCTAGGGTGTGGAGTATCCTATCGTCAGCTTTCGTTGTCTCTCGGACCAGTGCCGTGTTCAGGGCCCCGGTGTCGCAAGCCACACCACCACCGCGCGGGTAGAACAGGGTCTGGTCCAGAACAACCGCTTGCCCCTCGACCGAAACTACTTTGGCATCGAACTCTTTGGAGTAAGGTTCTTCCCAGTACAGCTTCCTCGTAATGGATGATCTCCCCAGGCGATTATCGTGCAGCAGACGGCTTTACGATTAGTGCCTCTTTGGCGCTCTTTGACTGGTTGTAGGCTTCCTGGGCTTCCCTCACAGTCGCGCTTTCATGAACTATCTCACGAATTGCCTTAATCATTGGCACGGGATGCTCAGACTGCCAGATGTTCCGTCCCATGTCGACGCCCACAGCTCCTTCTTGAATTGCGTCGTGCGCGAGTTGAAACGCGTCCAGCTCTGTCTCTAGTTTGGGTCCTCCAGCAACGACCAGAGGCACTGGACAGCCTTTGACGACTTTTCCAAAATCCTCGCAGTAGTATGTCTTGACAAAATGGGCACCGAGTTCCGCGGCGATTCTGCAAGCTAGCGCGAGATAGCGCGCGTCTCGTTTCTCCAGCTCCTTGCCCACCGCGGTAACGGCGAGAACGGGAATCTTGTGCTCTTCGCCTTCGTTCACAAGTTTTCCAAGGTTTGTCAGGGTTTGGTGCTCGTGGGCCGAGCCGACAAATATCGAGAGGGCCATTGCGCACACGTTCAACCGGACTGCGTCGCGGACAGAAGTCGTGATCGCCTCGTTTGTTAGAGAGTCTCCGATTATGCTAGCTCCACCGGAAACTCGAAGGACAATCGGAACGTTTGATCTAGGATCGACAGAGGTCCGGAGCACTCCGCGGGTGCACATTATTGCATCGGAGTAAGCTAGAAGGGGTTCGATGGTTTTCCGAGGCTCCTCCAGCTTGTGAGTAGGACCCATGAAGTAGCCATGATCCACGGCAAGCATCACGGTCTTGCCCGTTTCAGGCTTGATTATTCTTGAAAGGCGGTTTTTCATTCCCCAGTCCATAATCTGTCAGCTCAAACGGTGTTGCTGCCGCGACCGGATATTACAGTTTCTCCTTCAGACCATTCTAAAACCCCGAATCCCAGAAAGAATCGTAGAGCGTTCTAGAACGCTCAGGAAACCAACTTCGGGCAGGGGTCAAGAATTCGATACCTCAAGCTAGCGCCACGAGCTACTAAATCCCTATATCGCAACTGGGCGGCGCATCTCGTCAACAGACAGGCTGCTTTCAAGAGGCTTGTAGATGATCCGACAAGGCTGGCCGTACTTTGAAGGATGGCCCTTCGCTGAGAGGTGGGTGCACCTTGACGGGCTGGCAATCCACTACGTAGACGAGGGGTCCGGTGCGCGTCCAGTTGTAATGGTTCACGGCAACCCGGCTTGGTCCTACATGTGGAGGCGTCTGGTTCCCGCTATTACCGGTTCCGGTCATCGAGCTCTCGCGTTCGATCTGATGGGCTTCGGAAAATCAGAAAAGCCCAACCCGGACCTGCACGATTTTCCACACCACGCAAGAATAGTCTCGAGCTACATCGAATCCCTAGGGCTAAGGAATCTGATCCTGATAGTGCACGATTGGGGAGGACCGCTCGCAATGCAGTACGTGATACGACACCCGCAAAACGTTGCGGGCCTTGTCGTCATGAACACTTTCCTCACATCTGACTATCGCCTTCCTCCTCAAGTAGCGGCGAAAATCACACCCGCGATCATCAAGGAATCATCCGTGCATCCTGAGAACGTCTCTGAGAGTGCCATGGAGGCCTACTGGGCACCGTTCCCGGACGACGAAGCGAAGAAAGCCTACCAGGCATTTCCAAGAATGTTCCCGGACTCACCGACACATCCTAGCTTCAAGCCGATGAAGGAGATAGAGCAAGGTCTCCCTCGGCTCAAGATTCCGACCCTGGTAATTTGGGGAACTGGAAAAACCGCCCCAACATATGCAGAGAGAGTGACTAAGATGATTCCGAATGCAAAGTTGACTCAGGTGAAGGCCGGCCACTTTGTACCGGAGGACGTACCTGACGAGGTCGAAAAGCTCGTACTAGGCTTCTTCTCCGAAAACCTTCTCTGACTTGCTCACTACGGCCGCTCCAAAGCAGCTACTGAGACCAAGCCAACCTACTGTGGACCTAGTAGCCCCCCTCGTTGCGAGAATAAGTTAAAAGGTCCAACAATAGATTACCGAACGTCGATCCCAAAATGAAGAATGACGCGTTACCCATAGAAGGAATAGACTATGTCGAGCTCTACGTTGGAAACGCGAAGCAGGCAAGTTACTTTTACAAGAACGGGTTCGGCTTTTCACCCGTTGCCTATAGTGGGCCTGAGACTGGAGTCAAGGACAAGATCTCCTATCTCATGCAACAAGGCGATATCCGACTTCTACTAACCTCCTCCCTCATACCCGACCATCCAATCTCTAGGTACGTCATCACCCATGGAGATGGAGTGGCCGATGTTGCGATGCGAGTCAAGGATGTTGACTGGACTTACAAGGAAGCAGTTCGGCGTGGGGCCAAGGGAATACAAGCACCTAAGATTCTCAAGGACGAGCATGGAACGATACGAGGCGCAGCCATAGCAGCCTATGGCGACACGGTCCACACGTTCATAGAGCGTCACGACTACCGCGGAATCTTCGCCCCGGGATACGTGCCATTCCAGGGCAAGGCCGAGTCTGTCGGGCTGAAACAGGTGGACCATGTCGTCGCGAACGTGGAGGAAGGAAAAATGGACTATTGGGTAGAATTCTACGGCAATGTATTCGGATTCACCCAGCTCATCAGCTTTGATGACAAGGACATCAGTACCGAATACTCAGCCCTCCGATCTAAAGTCATGCGCAACCCAACCGGGACGGTCAAGTTCCCGATCAACGAGCCGGCGGCAGGAAAAAGAAAATCGCAGATACAAGAATATCTCGACTATTTCAAAGGAGCTGGCGTCCAACACCTCGCCATCTCCACAGACGACCTCGTTGCCACAGTCGCAAGATTAGCCGAGCGGGGAATCGAATTCTTGCGGACACCTGACAGCTATTACGCGGAGCTTCCTAAGCGCGTCGGAGGAATCTCGGAGAGAATAGATGATCTCAAACGGCTCGGCATATTGGTGGACAAGGATGAGAAGGGCTACATGCTCCAGATATTCACGAAACCCCTCCAAGACCGGCCCACACTGTTCTTCGAACTGATCCAGAGAAAGGGAAGCGAATCCTTCGGAAAGGGCAACTTCAAGGCCCTGTTCCAGTCCATAGAGGCGGAACAGGCGAAACGCGGAAACCTCTAACCTCAGATGAAACTGGTCGCCTACACCACAAAGAAAACGCCGAACAAGACCCGTACCGGGCTGTTGTGGGGAGAATGGATACTAGACATCGACCGAGTTACTAACGTCGCCGAGAAACTGAACATTCACCCTCCACGTTCAATTCGAAGTCTCCCAGCAACTCCGACAATTCAACAGATCTTATCCAAGAGTCCCAAACTCCTGGACGATCTTCAATCCCTGTCGTGGCGGATCTTCAACAGAGTCCCACCCGAACATGTTCACCGATTCATGACCCGAACCGAAGATGCCGGGATCAAGGCTCCAATTCCAAACCCACCCACCCTACGAGATTTCTATGCGTTCGAAGATCACGTCAAAACTGCACGAGCACGGCGAGGCCTGCCGATGCCGCAAGAATGGTACGAGTTTCCCGCGTTCTACTACTCAAATCCGCACGTAATCTATGGTCCCGAGGCGGACATCCCCTATCCATCCTATACTAAGACGCTTGACTACGAGCTTGAGGTTGCGTGCATAATCGGGCGAGGGGGAATCGACATACCCGAAGCTGAAGCCGAGTCCCACATTGCCGGCTACACCATAATGAACGATTGGAGCGCACGAGACGTTCAGGTGGGCGAGATGAAAATTGGGCTTGGCCCGGCAAAGGCAAAGGATTTCGCTACCTCTTTAGGACCATGGCTCGTCACGCCTGACGAGCTACAAGACCGGAAGGCCGGACCGGGAAAGTTCAATCTCAAGATGACCGCCAAAGTCAACAACAAACAATTCTCAACGGGAAACATGGACAGGATGCACTGGAGCTTCCCCCAGATGATCGCTCGCGCCTCCCAATCTGTCCAACTTCAGCCTGGAGAAGTGTTCGGATCCGGTACCGTCGGAACAGGCTCTCTTCTGGAACTCGGACTTGAGGTTCATCCTTGGTTGAAACTCGGAGACACAGTGGAGCTTGAGATCGAAAGGCTTGGAGTGTTGAGAAACAAAGTTATACGCCCCGAGAAAAGCTCAGAGTGACAGAATTGCCCAGTTATTACAGCATTGGCAAACTTCCTGCCAAGAGGCATACCCAATTTCGAAAACCAGACGGCTCGTTGTACCAGGAAGAGGTTTTTGGGACAGAAGCATTCTCAGGAGTGTACTCGACGCTCTACCACATCAATCCCCCTACAAGAGTGTCTCACATCAAGAAGCTGAAAGATCTCGCGATAACTCGCTGGCAACCTGACCTCCATCGTCATCATCACGTTCGCACCAAGAACTCGGAGCTGGCAAAGGACCCTGTCGAGGGACGCCAGCCCCTCTTCTACAATGATGACGTATTCGTCTCGACAGTCCGACCTTCCCACGGAATGGACTGGTTCTTCAGGAACGCCCAAGGAGACGAACTATACTTCATCCATGAAGGAAAGGGTAACATCGAATCCGTGTTCGGAATCCTTCCATTCCATGAGGGCGACTTCATCATCGTTCCACGGGGAACCACCTATAGAATAGACCTGGATGGGAGAGAAAACCGGTTCATGATAACCGAATCCGCCGGGCCCATCGAAGTTCCCAAACGGTACAGAAACGATTATGGCCAGCTGGTTGAGCTGGCGCCCTATGCGGACAGAGATTTTCGTCGGCCCGAGAAACTTGTCCCGCACAGCGATTCTGGAGAATTTGAGGTCCGAGTCAAGATCGACAACTCATTAATGTCGTACGTTTTCGACTATCACCCTATCGACGTTGTCGGATGGGACGGCTACCTCTATCCCTGGATTTTCAACGTTAACGATTTCGAGCCTCTGACCGGTCGCATTCATCAGCCCCCGCCGATCCATCAAACGTTCGAAGCGCCCGGGTTTGACGTATTGTCCTTCGTCCCGCGGAAACTCGACTATCACCCTCAAGCAGTACCCGTCCCGTACAACCACAGCAACATCGACAGCGACGAGGTCCTCTACTATGTTAGCGGAGACTTCAGCAGCCGCCGAGGAATCGAAGTAGGATCATTCACACTGCACCGTAGAGGAGTACACCACGGACCCCAACCAGGGGCCGTGGAAGCAAGCCTAGGAAAAGACTCTACAAATGAACTGGCAATTATGATAGAGACCAAGAAGCCGTTGAAGGTGACCTCGATTGCTGAGAAGCTGGACGATCCCAACTATCCCTTCAGCTGGCAGACACCAGCCAAGAAATAAACTGCCGTAGCCTTCCGAATCCGAAGCTGACATTCTTGTCTGATTTGCAGATCGTCAGCGGCGAGTACTCCTATCTGCCGATCGAGAGAGTCCACTTTGGACCCGGCTCAATTGCACAGTTATCTGAAGAGCTTGGCAAGCTAAAATCACATCGTCCATTCATAATAACAGGACAAACCATCGCAGAAAAGACAAGACTCGTAGACACAATCGAAAAGGCATCTGGACGAAAGCTTGTCGGTGTCTTCTCAGGCATCAAGCAACACGCACCGATAAGCAGCATAAACCGGGCGATCAGCGAAGCAGAAAAAGCAAGAGCGGACTCTCTCATTAGCCTTGGAGGAGGCAGCCCTATCGACTCCACAAAGATCGCTGTCAAGGAGCTCTCAGAAAACTTCGCCAAACCCATCATTCCCCACCTCGCGATTCCCACAACACTCTCCGCCGCTGAATTTTCCCACTCCGCAGGAATGACAGATGACACTTCAAAAAGAAAGACCGGAGTCCGTGATCCACGGCTCGTCCCACGTTTCGTCTTCCTCGACCCGAAGATCACAGTTGATACTCCGTCGTGGCTCTGGGCGTGTACCGGAATCCGAAGTCTCGACCACGCTGTGGAATCTATTTACTCCCCCAGACACCAGCCATACGTTGACACCCTCGCACTCGAATCCATCAAACTCCTCTTTCAAGATCTCAAGTCATCCACCAACAACCCGGGCGACATCGGCCCACGTCTATCGTGTCAGATGGCGGCTTGGATGTCTTTCGCAGGTGTCCAGAGCGTCGGGACGGGATTGAGCCATGCAATAGGACGCGTCATTGGCGCAACTTGGGACATACCCCACGGCATCACATCATGCTTGACGTTGGCCCAGGTAATGAGGCACGAGGCTCAGAAACATCCCGACAGGCTCGCGATGATTGCCCAGGCAGAAGGACAGGACTTGAAAGGAATGAGCGAAAACAAGCTAGCTCTATCAGCGGCCCAACGAGTGGAAGATCTGGTCAAAGATTTGGGACTCTCCAAGAGACTCAGCGACTATGGAATCAAGAAGGAAGACTTACCGTCGATTGCAAGAGACGCATCCTCATCCGGAGAATATTCAACTGCGTTACAGATCCTAGAAGCAATTTTCTAGCTGTTGAAAAGTTGAAAGCCTTAACGCCAAGGAAGTCAGAACAGCTAGTCCTCCGCGTGCAAGCGTTCGGGGTTCAATAGATGCCAGGGATAACTGAAAGACTTCTCTACCGTATCGCAAAGCGATGGATAGCAGGATATTCGCTCGACGACGCGATCAAAGTCGCCCACGATGCGAACAACAGAAAACTGAGAGTAATCCTCAACCGACTGGGCGAACACACCCCTGACGAGAAGCTGATCCAAGGTTACACGGAAGAATACCTCAGACTTCTAGATCGGATACGAGCGGAGAAAATAAACGGAACGATTTCAGTAAAACCATCTCAGCTAGGGCTTGCCGCAAATCCTTCTCTCTACAAGACGAACCTGCTACGAATTGTAGAAAGAGCCGAAGAATATGACCAGTTCGTCTGGATAGACATGGAAAATTCTCCTTACACCGGGGAGACGCTAGAGACGTACAGGGAGATTCTTCCCGGTCATCGACAGTTGGGAGTCTGTTTGCAGGCAAACATGAAACGGACCGAGTCTGATCTCAAAGATCTTATTCCTCGCGGCGGGATTGTCCGGCTTGTGAAAGGTGCGTATCCTGAGCGCGGAGAGTTGGCTTACAAGAAGCGAAGCGAGGTTAATGCGAACTACGTTAGACTCATGACCATGCTCTTTGAGAGAGGAGGTCGGTTTGCCATCGGGACCCATGATGGAAAGCTCATTGACATTGCAAGAGAACTTGCAAAGGTTCGGCAGCCAAACTTCGAGTTTCAATTGCTGAAAGGAATCAGAGATGACATCAAGCCAACTTTGATCGAGGAAGGATATCGAGTAAGCGAGTACATCCCCTATGGACCAGAGTGGTACAATTACAGTAAGCGGAGGATGCGCGAGCGAAAGCGGAACATTCTACTCCTCCTACGATCCATCACTGGCTAGTCCTAACTGGGAAGATGGAGCAGAGCTTATCTACAGTTTCGGACTGCCCGCTGAAACATTCCGCGAGATGAGGATCAGAAACAGGGGACTGGTTGTTACGGATCAGGTGGACAAGAACTTCATCGCCGATCTACTAGTACTACTCGTCATCCTCATGGTTGTTGTCGGAGGCTTCGCGTTTCTCCATGCTACAGCAATCCTTGTTGGCGGAGGCCTGGCACTAGTCGTCGCTGTTGCTGCCGAATTTGCCTGGTCTCGCTGACGCTCCAGCGATTCTTGCAGCCCTCTTTCTCGCTCTCGATCTTCTTGCTTGCCTTTCCCGTTTCTTCTTGGAAACTCTCTCTCTGCTGATACGGGACCTTAGGGAAGTGAATAGCTTTCTCACTTCTCCGGCATAGGAGTCTTTAGGACCTTTGATGTGTCGGTCAGCGAAGACAGCACAAAAGAGACCTACCCAAGCGATCCAGAGCGGAGGTCCAAGACTTCCCGATGCAAGGGATGGTACTGAGGTCAAGAGGTCAACTAGTCCAAAGGTTGTTCCGAACCCGACAAGTTCCTTTCCGAGCCTGAGATGGTTTGCATAGCAGAGAAGGCCACCTAGAAGAATCGTGACTCCCCCGATCTGCACGAGTACCGAGAGAATGCCAGCTAGAATCCAGAAAACGGTTACGCCATTGCCCGAGAGGTTGGTAAACAGAACAGCCCAGGGATTCGAGGCGTTGCCTGGCACTAAGTTCGATAGGACTGGCCTCGTCAATGTGAGAATGACTCCCGCCACCATGGCAAGGGCGCTGGAGTATCTGTTGTCAATGTTCACAAATGCCAAGGAAGTGTCCCCTCAGTTCCGCTCGAATTCTTCCGCTAAAAGGGTGCAGATACCGCTTACGGGTGTTGTGGCGCGGTTTTCGTTTTGACCCATTCGATCCGGAGCAGCTTGGGCATATTGTCCTTCAAGATCTGCTCAATATTCGTTCTCAGCCTACCAATGTCGAGACCTTTGAAATGGTCGAGTGTGCCCAGCTTCCCCTTGGCCCTTCCAAGAATGGAGACGCAAACATCATTCTCATTCTTCTGGTAATGAACGAGCGCCGCAGCAGTTAGGATCAGGCCTTGAATCATATCTCGTTCAACACCTGTTGCTGGATGCCAGATCTCCTCAAGGAGTTCGTGGGCTTCCCAAAACCTCTCCTGATTGAACAAATCAATTCCTTCTCGCAACGTTTGCATTTCTGCTCTCGCTGAGGCAGCCAGGGGTTCTATGGGTCTGAGCGTTACCACTTTTGAGATCTTGGCTTCTAGGAGACTCTTGGATTTGTTGAGGTCGGTTTGCTCTGTGAAGAGGTCGAACTCGATCGCGCTCGTGCTCATTCTGAGGTTGCCGATCTTTTCTGCGGAGCCCAACAGTTCTCGAATCTTCGCTTGAAGCACCTTGACGTCTCTGGGCGTGTAGCCTTGGCTGTTTGTCAGCCTCACGAGATATCTCATCATTCTTCTCCGGGTTCAGGTGGGCCGATTAAGCGAATCCTTGATCGCGCAGGAATTTGATCCGAAGAAGTTCCTCGCCCGTCAATGGAGGAGATTCCGAGGAAGCTAGGTCCTCGTCCACATGCTCAGGAGTTTTCGCTCCTGGGATAACTGTCGATACCTCTTTGTGGTCTAGCACGAATCTCAACGCTGCCTGCGCCAGGGTTCGACTATTCGACTCCACGAACCTTAGTTGATCCACTGCTGTTGTGAGCTGTGAGACGTAGTTCCGAGGAAAGCTATGGCGAATATCTCCTTGATGGAAAGTGGATTCAGTCTTCAGTTTGCCGGCGAGGAACCCGTTCGCCAGAGGCTCTCGCGCAACGATTCCGACATTGTTCTGAGTTGCTTCTCGAAAGAGTTGGTTCTTAGCCTCCTGTCGCAAGATGTTGAAGACAACTTGAACAGCTCCTATACCGCCATTCCTCATCGCGAGTAGCCCTTCCTGTGGATCGTGGATCGATATGCCATAGTGTCGGATTTTTCCTGAGGCGTTGAGCCTTTCAAGTGTCTTGAAGACCCTACCGTCCTTGATCAGTTGGACTGGCGGGTTGTGCAACTGGTAGAGGTCAACGTAGTCAGTGCCTAATCTTTCACAGCTCTTCCCTAGCGCAAACTCGAGATAGTCAGAGTTGAAGTTCATTCGAGGAGTTCCGTGATAAAAGTCTCCACCTACTTTCGTGGCAATGATGACCTCCGATCGACAGCCCCTGAGAGCTTGCCCAAGCAATTCCTCGCTGTGGCCATGACCGTAGACGTCGGCAGTGTCGAAGAAGTTGCATCCCAGTTCTAGCGCCCTCCCTATTGCTGCCAGGGACTGCTTGTCGTCGGCGGGCCCGTAGCTGTTTCCGAAGGCATTACCACCAATTGGCCATCCACCAAATCCTACTTCGCTGACCTTGAGCCCAGTCTTGCCTAGAACTCGGTACTTCATTCTATGTTTCCAATGTTAGGTTTACGGGGCTGAATAGATTAACCTTGAATGACATGTACTGAGAAGATCTAGAGTTGTCCCGTCCCTGCCATCTAGGGGGGGTCCGCACAAGGTTCTGGTGGCGGCGCAGCGGCTTGAGGGCCACCTCTAGCTAGTTTCCAAAAAAAACATGCTTTTCTCGACCCCCCGGGGTGGTCGATTTTCGCGCGTCCCCGCCCTTCATGAAACACGTTTTCTAGACCTACAAACCCCGTCCGGAAGCTGGACAGGGACGCTTTGCAGAATCTTTGTTGTGATTGTGCATCAAGGTGCGTCGCCCACAAGATCGGGGGTTACAGTTCGTTGATAGTCTACAAGCGTGGCTTACCTGTCAGGATGAACTTTGGCAGTAAACGTATCGCCAAAGCCAACAGCAGCCTTTGCTCTGTCAGCGCTCGCGGGGCTAATCACCCTGATCAGTGCCTTCATTGCCAGCACAGTCAGCTCCTTGCTGATACCAGGCATCGACTCGACTATGATCCTGGTATGGGGTAGCATCGCAGGCATACTGACACTCGTCGGTTCTTGGCTGTTGTACAACAACGCGGCTCAGAGGAAAATAGGGTCAATACTCGTGCTCGTCTTCTCTGTAATCTCACTGAACTTTGTCGGATTGATCCTAGGCCTCATCGGAGGATTCCTCGGATACACCTTCAAAGGTGCACCCGTAACCACCTCCAACACCTCAAGCCGGTAGCCTCAATCCGCCCTAGGCAAAGGGCGGACCTCCTTTCTTTGTCTACAGAAGAAACACGATAGCCTCTCTTTTTGGCATAGGATACAGCACGCTTTTCAGAACCGCTTCCGTAGGAGGTTCTTAGGAAATGGCTTTGATTAACGACAGAACAGCGAAGCTACTCACACCAGACGAGTGGATTGTCCGAGGCAAAGTTAGGGGCAGAATACAGGATGTCTCAGTTAGCACACAGTACAGCCGTAGGGCATTCTTAGCGATCTTTGCTAGAGCAAACGGAACCAAGACGGCTAGCGAAGTAATCGCTGGAATCAAGTCTACCACACAACTCTACAAGTCTGCGCAGAACGTCGTAGAGTACTGCAAGAATGTGGCACACCACAAACCGGGAACCATTGCTGACTACAGAAACATGATGCCTGGGTTTTTCACAGAAGTATTTGGGAAAGACTTCGACCGGAAAGCGTTCGAGGAAGACGTGCCTTCGGTCAAGAGTATCGTTTCGACAGTTAAGGCAGAATTCGACCGGGACATGCTAGTTAGACTCTTGAAAGAAGGGTCTACTCCAAGGAGACAAAGCACTACTCTACTTCTTGAGCTACGGGTTCCGAATTGGCGAGATACTCAGCAGGAAGTTCAGTGACTTAGAGGATAAGGGGGAATACACGATTGTAAAGCTCTGGAGCGACGAGACAAAAACTAGGGAAAGCCGAAGGCAGTTTGTTTCGAAAGAGTGCATGAACGTACTCAGGTCTTACCACGCTACATTGAGAGAGAAACAGAAAAACAGCCTCTACCTCTTCCCCGGCGAGACCTCACCAAAGACCCACGTAGCAGGGCACCTAAGCAAGGTTGCGGCGGGCGACAGCCTGAAGAAACTCTTCATCTCGCATGGACTCAAGGACACAGCACGTGAGATATTCAGCCCTCACGGACTCAGAACGTTTGCAGAGAATCAGATGAGGGAAGCAGGACTGAACGACACATTCACCAAACAAATAGTGGGGCACAGTGCTAAGACTGAGGACAGCTACAAAGGGTGGCAGGCTATCGAGAAGGCTTGGGTAGCTAAGTGCCTAACAAAGATGACGTGGCTTCGTCCTACTGAAGTAGCACTCGTGGAGAATCCAGAGACCCGGAAAGAGCTTGATCTTCTCAAAGCCAAAGTAACAGAACTAACTACGCCTGAGGGGTTGCTAAAGGCACTGAAGCAGGCCTATCTAATCGAAGGTAGTCTGCCTTGGGAGATACCGAACAAGAAGCTCGAACTGGCCAAGAAGATACAGAAGGAATTGGAAGACGATCAAGGCCAACCAGACGTAGAACAAGTAGACGACGCATCTAGCAAAGTAAGTAACTAACCCCGCTTTCTAGGGGTATCGTTCTCTTTTCTTCTAAGTCGGTCAATGACTTATGGTTATGAGAAGCGAAGCCGTGCCTTCCTTATTCGGCATTGATCCCTCCAAGACTGTGATTCAAATTTGCTCGAAGGGTCACAAGTGGCACGTATTTAGAAAACTACCTTAAGGCTGTCGTGGACAAAAAGTGTCCGGAATGCAAGTCAATAGCGGAGAAAGCCCGTAGCCTGAAGAGCGCACTTAGGCGACAAAAGAAGCAAGAGAAAAAATGGCCCGAAGAGGGGAAGTTGGAGTAATGCTATCTAAAGCAGATCAGTTACTGAGCAACACAAGAAAGAAAATAGGAGCTAACCCGAGTATCTCCCGACACAAGTAACTGAGCTATGGGTCAGCTTGAGTTCTGCGCCATGACCTTCGTCTCTTTCGGCCTATGGAGGGTCTCTTTGGCGGTATACACGAGATATTGAGCCGGCTCTGGGTACGCGTCCTCAGCGGAGGAGCTAGTGGTCTCAGGCTTAGTAGCCTCCGGCTTAGCCACCTTTGCTTTCTCCGTTTTCGCTTGGGACATATCCACTATCAACCTGTACTCGGCGCTAAATAAGCGTTCATTGGAGACCGAAGGCATACACGAGTTCTATCCCAAAAAGAACGATGGCAAAGACCGAAATCCCTAGGAGATAATACCCCACCTTAATGACTCCCGTCTTGAAATCGTTTAGCCCGTGATTGTAGAGCGTGGCATCAACGACATTGCTCGTTACTTGCCTCATCAAATCGGGATTCTTCAATTTCGCAAGCCCGCCTGTTATCGCAGATGGGCTGGGGTCAAACCTGTATGTGGCGAACCTGTTTGCGTAAAGGAAAACAAGAAGGTCGATGGCGAATAGGATTAGCCCAATGATAAGACTCCCTTGCAGGTAGGCAATCAAAGGATTCGTGTTTTTCAGGTTCGATAGAGCAGAGTTTCCAAGCACCAAAAAGAGAGTCATGAGAGTGCCAGAAACACCCATCCCTTGACTAGCTCTCGTTTGGATGCCCTCGGTTCGGCTCCGTTCCATAGAGAATCGGTCAGTGGCGAGCTGGTACCTTGTCTCGTCGGCATCTTGAACCAAGGCCGCTCCCATCATCCGATTAGACAGAGCCAATATAAGCGCAGGGCAGCAAGTAACTAACCCTGCTTTCTAGTGGCTTTATTCTTACTTTTCGTACACGTAGCGGACGTTCACTTGTCCGGGGCTAACCTGCACCAGAGAAATTGAACTAACAACCTCAGCGCGTCCGTCTTTGTGGACGATTACGACTAATTCCATGATGCTTCGAGAGTTAGAAATCTCGCCTCCCGGAAATAAACAATGTATCGAGAATTCTCCAAAGGTGTCCGGACATAATCGGACCACCTTTACACTCTCTATTTCTCCACACTGAAGCCGTGATCGAGTGCTTATCTTCGACGCAGTAAAATAGGAATGAACTGAACCGCGCCAAGCAACAGAACTACAAGCCTTACCATGATCTCAACATCCGCTACGAGAGCGGAAAGCAGGAGCCCACTACCTAGTAGGATGACAGCAAGCCTCACTGCAGGATCGTCAAGATATCCCAAATACTGATTCCTTCTCACTATAGTTAACTATCCTTGCTGATGAAATAGATTGCTATGTACGCTATATAAGGGAGGTAGAGGTCTACGCTGCAGAAGCAAAGATACAGCGCGACAAAGGTTACTCAATTGTGACTTTTCGAAGTACACTATCTAACATAATCCAATCTCCAGCCTTATACTTTGCCAAGCATGCGGAGCACAGGCTTGAGCAGCACTGGGCACAAACCTACGCCATTATTGCAATTATCAGCAATGCGTTCATCGGTCTTTCTGCCTTGCTCATTGTACCTAGGATTACTGCATTTCGCGCAATCGGTGATTCAGTCTACATTATCCTCGCCATACTCACTTTTTTCATTCTAGTTGAGTACGGAATATTCACTAACAGAGTGCATCGAAAGACTGTTGCACTCTACAATTCGGCACCTTGCCAAGTGAAGCTAACGATTCTCAGAGTTCACATGAAACGAAAGCTATTGACCCAAATCACTTTCGCGACGAATTTCGCCTTTTCGATCTTTGCTTACTTCGGCGCTTCGGTTGCACTGCTTACCGCTGGACTTCCTTATTACATTGCGCTGAATGCCGGCATTCTTCTCGGGTTCAAACTGAACAATGAGCAGCAATTCAGTGCTGTATTCGAAGCTGTTCCTCAATTACGGAAGCTACCAGAATTCTATCAAACAATGAGCATGCGATTTCTAAAAGACAAGATTAGGTCAAAACTGAAGGAACAGGTCCCAATTGCCGGGGACATCAATCCAGACCCATTTCTTAGAGAGTTCTATCTCGAAAACGTGATTCCTGAAACTCCAACTCTAGAGGCAGTCCAACGGGCAACGGACTTGAAGAGTGCTCTCACAAAGAATACTGATTTGATGAAGGTGCTGAATCAAGTAACACCAAAATCTACTGAGAACGCGCCAGTGAAGTTCTGGCTACCGTGGGAGAAGAGGTTCAACTGGACCAGGTGGGGAGTATTTACATTCTCAATAATTCAAGTCGTTGCGGCGCTCTACACACTGCAGGTCTTTGGGTTCGTCAGCACATTCTTGAAGTTCATTGGTCATTAGAAACGTAATATCCTCTGTTCGAGCGAAAGTAAATACTTCCCCCGTTAAGAATCGTAAGAGAGGTCGGATCCGGTATAGTTCCGGGATCCGGTTAACCCCGTACTTCTCGCATTATCGCCGCCCCAAACTCATAACACAACAGACAGCGCGCCTTTCTTTTCACTCGAAATGATCTGTACCCTTCTCGAAGGCTGATAACATGTATTTACAAACACTAACCCGCGCCCAACCAGTAAGTTAACAGAACCCGTTTCTATAATCCTTAAATCCGCTACGAACCGAGTCTAGTCGCAGCCTTGACCAGCACGGTCAGCCTCTCTGTTCTAGACCAGTTCGGTGGCAGCAAGCTCGTATCCCCCGAGAAGATTCGATGGGTAAGACCAACACCACTCCCGACAAAGCCTGTCGAAGTTGCCTTTCGCGAGGCCCTCGCCAGCCCAATAGGGGCGAAACCCTTCGAGAGAGAAAAGTGCTGGAGCCCTGCGATTATCTTCTCCGACTTCACACGGAAACACTCGCCCTTCATCTCACAACTCATCAACCTGATAGAGCCGAAAACAGATGATATCAAGATCATCTGTGCTGGCGGAACCCATATCCCGTCAGAGCCGGACTTCATCAAGAAAGTCCTCGGGGAGGACATCTACAAGCGATACCAGAAGAACATCCGAGTAAGCTCGGTGAAGAACCCCGCAAGCAAGTACGAGTGGATTGGAGTCACGAGTAGAGGCACGCCTGTCGAGCTGAACAAGGAGCTGTTCGACCGCGATCTCCTCATCTCAACCCTCAATGTTCAGCCACACTACTTCGCCGGCTACGAGGGAGGCGCCAAAGCACTTCTTCCCGGTTGCTCAGGTCTCAAGACCATCACAACCAATCACGGATACGTGATCGGAAATCCGAACTGCAGAGAGCTCGCGATCAAAGGCAACCCGACTAGGGAGGACATGAATGAGGTTCCTAATGTTCTCCGGGAGTTCATGAAGATAGAGCACCGGATTCTAGACTTCGTCCTAAACCAGGACGGCACCTTGGTCAAAGCGGCTTATGGAGACCCCAGCCTCGCACACCAACAACTCGCCGAGAACTACTCCCGAAGAGCTCATTCCGTCATCTCCCGGCCGTCCGCGCTGGTAGTAACGGTTGCTGACGGACCCACCGGAACGAACCTGTACCAGGCGCTCAAGGCCGCAACTTTCGGTGCTGGACTCGTAATTCCTTCGAACCAACCGAAGTCCACGGTGTTGTTGCTTGCCTCGCTTGAGACGGGGATAGGGGGAGACGCGTTCAAGGCCGAGATGGAAACCTACGGCAAGATGGAACCCGAGATGGTCATTGAGGACTTGAAAAAGCGCGCTAAGCTCGGAAAGGTTACGGAGGCCTCGCAGAAGCCGAACCGGTTCTCACTGGACGACAAGAAGACAGACTTCATCGTGGTCTCACCCCAAGCACCAGCCGCTGTCGAAGAATTGCTGAACAAGACAAGGGTCAAGTTCTTCAGATCGATAGACGACGCGCTGAGAACTCTCGACCAGAAGTTGTACGAGAAGGATGTTGCAGTGATTCCCTACGGCTCGTCTACTGTTCCTGTGGCTGCATAGATCGCTAATGCGTTGATCTAACTAGCTTTAACCACAACCCGACTCATCGGTCACGATATGATCTATGCCCAACTTGGAACAGACAAGTATGTATTGAGGCTCGAATCCGGAGACGATATCCTACAATCCGTACGACAATTCGCGACTGCAAAGAGACTGAGCGCAGGTCTCCTCGAAGGCATTGGCTCTTTGAGTAAGGTCAAGCTAGGTCATTATGACTTCAAGACAAGAAAATACAGCTACGAGACATTCGAGGACGATCTGGAAATCCTAAGCCTTTCCGGTAACATCGCCACCATGAACCGCGAGCCACTCTCCCACGTACACGTAACCCTGGGTCGCAGAGATTTTTCCGTTATCGGTGGCCACATGGACGAGGGATCATCGGCGAATATGGTTGAGATCGGTGTATGGAAACTGCCGGGAAGGCTGGTCAAGGCCAAGGATGATCAGATCGGGTTGAATGTGCTGCAGTTAGCACGAAGAATATAGCCAGTTACTCTTCCGTTTCACTCGTTCCCCGATTTTCATCCCAGTTTCTTCGTAATCGCACCGACAGGACCACTTAGCCTATTACACGCTGAACATAGTCCCGAACCAAAGATAGGTGTCTCATTGCCGCGTAAGGTTGGTCTACGAATGGTGCTATACCTCTACGTGGCAGTCTTTCTGACAAGGATCGGATTCGGATCCATAACAATCCTCTTCCCACTCTATCTCCAAGCACCAAGCTATATCATCGGGGTAATACTCGCGCTCTACCCAATGTCCGAGGCAGGCTCGGCCTTGCCAATCGGTCGCCTCGCAGACCGATCCAGCCGCAAGAACCTCCACATCATCGGAATGATAATGATCACGATTCTCACCGCGGCAATAGGCTTCACCAGAAACCTGTTGAACGTCTCCATCCTCCACGCAATGATGGGAATCTCGGCTGCGATCACTGCCGTAACGTCGTTGACACTCTTGGGAGATGCGACGAAACTGACCAATCGAGGGAAGCAGATGGGAGGATTCGACCTTGCAAACCTAGGAGGCTACGGACTCGGATTTGGAGTCGGAGGATTACTAGTCAACTCCTTCGCAGATAGGCTCTCGTATGCTTTCTGGATAACCGCAGGGGTCTTCCTTTTTGCAGGAATATTGGCGGCGAAGTTTCTAGTGGAGCCGGTGAGGGTCTGGGAGCTCAAGCAGCCCAAGATAAGACAGAGAAGAATAGGTAGCCGGATACGTCCCGTGATCCCGGTCTGGATCGCGCAGACGGTTATCCTGGGAATGTATTTTCTTCTGCCGAAGGCATTCAGAGATTCTAACCCCCCCATTATTCTCACACGAGAGACTCTGATTTTCCTTGGGGTTCTCGGAGGCCTCTTCGCTTTCGGGGCCATCCTGTTTGGCTATATATCGGATAAGATCGGGAGGACGAGGATAATGGTCCTAGGGGCGTTCGGAGAACTTGGATTTCTGGTCCTATTCGGCTGGTCCTTCCCAGGAAACGGTTTCGTGAAATACGAGCTATTGCTCTGGCCAATGTTCTTCCTAGCATCTGCAATTGCCCCAGCAATACTGGCCTACGTGGGCGATATCTCGGGCAAGGCCAAGAGGGGTTCGGCCAACGCGCTCTACAGCATAGTTCTGAGCATTGGCCTTGCGATTGGGAATATTGTCGGCGGGTTCGTTGCGAGTTTGGGGATCTCGGCGATCTTCTATGCGGGAGCGGGAATACTGTTCCCCTCTATACTGGCGACATCTGCTCTCCTTCGGAGACGCCAGTAGGCAACCGTAAGAATCTTCTAGAAGGAATCCTAGCGCACTCCCTGGCCAAGAAATGCCTCTGGAATATGCCTGCATCACCCCGCATGGAGGCGACATAATACCGCGACTGGCAGTTCGGAAAACCGAGCGCCTGTTCGAGAAGACGAGAGAATCTGTCCGCAAGATTGCGAGAGATATCAGAGACGTTAAGCCCGACACTATCGTTATTGCAAGTCCACACAACCTAAGACTTCGAGACAAGATCGGGATCGTGACATCTGAGAACACCACAGGCCAATTACGCGGTCCGAGAGGAAGAAAAGTCAGCCTTAGCCTAAAGTGTGACCGAGAATTCGCGCAAGACATCCTCCAAGAATCAAGCCGAAACCGTCTACCTGTCGTAGGCGCCAATTACGGAACTTCTGAAGGACCCTCGTCAGACATGGCAATGGACTGGGGGACCCTTGTCCCAATGTGGTTTGTTGCCAGGGAAGAACGGGTTAAGGCGAGAATCGTCATAGTCACTCCGTCTAGGGAGATCCCGCTCAGCCAGAATATCACGTTCGGGATGGCGATTGCGAACATGGCTGAGAAGAGTAAGAAGCGCATCGCGTTCATTGCAAGTGCCGATCAGGCCCACGCGCATGAGAAATCAGGGCCGTATGGGTATCATCGAAGCGCTGCCAAGTATGACGAATTCGTCTCAGGGGCAATTCAGAAGAATCGAATCGAATCCATTTCTCGGCTAAGCAAGCGATTTGTCGAGGAGGCGAAGCCTGACAGCCTCTGGCAAATGGCCATCCTAGCAGGTATCACAAGAGTTGTCAAAATGCAAGGGACTCTGCTATCATACGCTGTCCCAACGTACTACGGGATGCTCTGTGCAAGTTTCGTTCGAGCTTGAACTCCGATCCCAGTGTTAGACCGTCACTCCTCGGTCATTCGGTTCACAATTTTTCTGACCTCACTCTTCTTCTCAGCCGACGTGGTTACCACGACAAGTCCCTCTGAAGGCTGTCCGTATACAACGAGAGCATTGTCAGGGGACTCTAGAACGGCCGGAATCGCCAACAAATCCTCCTCACCATCAACCAGGATCAAAGCCTCCCTATCTTTCAGAGCCTCTCTGATCGTGTCCCACGCTTCCTTTGTCACGACTCCCGCTGGGTTCCTGACTTTGTATGTCCGCTCTACTTTGATCTCGACCGGGCTGATCCGTTTTCGAAGAGTCATGTGATCAACTATTCTCAAGCTGACTTGAATTCCTGCAGCCAAGGTCTCTCGGGACACCACGTCTCCAACCGTCGTGAGCTTAGAGGTCTTGCTTCGCTGAACAAGCAACTTCAACTTCGGCATTGTTTCTGTCGGTGTGCCTGGGAATAGTTGTCCGAGGGGAGTCTTCAGCAAGACGAGGTCGGATGGAGCTGGTCGGAAGCTTGTCAACGCGCTGTTCGTCGGCTTCGACGACTAACACTCGTCTTAGCTGATTGGTCGTTCGCTGAGGATTTTTGGGACGGGATCTGTGGGGTCAAGGCAGGGCGCTCGATTTGTTCGAACGTGTCAATCAAGCGTGTCGCATATGCCCATTCATTGTCATACCAGGCAAGGACACGGACCATTGGACCGTTGGTTTCGGTTGACAGCCCGTCTATTATCGCGGAATACGGATTCTTCTTGTAATCAATCGAGACTAATGGTTCGTTCGAGATTGCGAGAGTCCCTTTCAAACTCTCGGTCGAGGCGTCCTCGTACGCGTTGTTAACGTCGTTCCTGTTCACCTCTTTGTTGCATTCGACGACGAGGTCGAGTAGTGAAACCGTAGAAGTAGGCGCTCTTATCGCCGAGCAGGTAATCTTGCCCTTAAGGCGAGGGAGAACCTTGTCAATTGTCTGGCTGGCACCCGTTCGAGTCGGTATAAGCGATTGGCCTGCGGCCCGGGCCCGTCGAAGATCTTCGTGAGATCCATCAAGTAGCCTTTGATCGCTAGTGTAGGAATGGACAGTCGTAGCAAATCCACGTGATATCCCGAAATTGTCATCTAGGACCTTCAGACTAACTGCGAGACAGTTTGTGGTGCACGAGCCCATCGAGATGATCTTGTGACGATTAGGATCGTAGGATTCCAAATTACATCCAGGTATTAGGGTCACGTCCGCTTCCTCTGAAGGAGCGCTGATCAGAACCACATGAGCCCCATTAGAAGTATAGGTTTCGAGCTCTTCGTGTTGAAGTCGCCGTCCAGAACTTTCAAGCACTGCATCAACATCAAACTTTCCCCAATCAATCATTGACGCTTTCGTTTCGCGGAGACATGGAATTTTTTTCCCTGCGCACGCGATTCCTTCCGAGTCCCAACCGACGTCAAATGGAAGGGTTCCGTAAGTTGAGTCGTACTTCAAGAGATGAGCGAGTGTTCGAGGCGGAGAAGGCGAGTTTATTACAGCCACCTCTACGTCTGAGCCTTTGTTTCCCAAAAGCGCCCGGTAGAAGCATCTTCCGATGCGGCCGAAACCATTGATGGCTATTCGCAACTAACGGTTGACCTCCTAGCCAAGACCTCGGTTTCCCGAGAGCATCGATGAGCTCTTGAGGACAGGTGGAAGCAAAAGGACTTGTGCAAGACGCTGCCTCACTTCTTCCGGAGTTGTGTTGCGGGCCGACGTATTTATTCAACCTTAGGTCTCTAACGATTATGAGGGCAGAGTATATCTCAAGATTTATTTGTCATTATGCCGATTGAAATCGACAATTTTCTCTAGGAAGGGTTAAAACTCACGAATCTGATTCATCCGATAAGGCGGTTTAGACGAGCGGAGAACCCATCCTCACAACGAATCCTGCCAGTCAGGCCCAGACGATCTTGCAGACCAAACCCCGGTTCAATATTGGGCTGATGAGGCCGATCATTGATGAGGAAATGATTGAAGCTGGTGTCTCCGCACTACGAGACGAGAGACTCGTTATGGGTGAGAGTGTCCACAAGTTTGAGGAAGAGTTCGCCAGATATTGTGGAACGCGTTACGCGGTCTCCACTGGTTCAGGGACGGCCGCGCTACAAATCGCTTTTCAGTCAATCGGGGTCAAGAATGACGACGAGGTTTTGACAACTCCCTTTTCGTTCTTCGCAACATCGAACGCGATAATTCATGCTGGTGCGCAGCCAAGGTTTGCGGATGTCGAGAATTTCGGATTCAATTTGGACCCGGGAAAAGCATCTGAAAAGATAACGTCGAAGACGCGAGTCATTTTGCCCGTGCATCTCTATGGGGAGCCAGCCAGAATGGAGGAGTTTCTGGCGCTGGCAGAGGAACGCGACGTGAGTATAGTGGAGGACGCCTGCCAGGCCCATGGTGCAGATTACGACGGAAGAAAAGCTGGATCGCTTGGCTTGGCTGGATGTTTTTCGTTCTACTCCAGCAAGAACATGACTGTCGGTGGTGACGGCGGCATGATAACGACAGACGACGAAGACCTTGCCAAGGCTGCACGGAGCTTCCGGGACTGCGGTAGGGCGTCGAGATACGAAATGTCCCGTGTCGGGTTTACATCGAGGCTGAACACCGTGAACGCTGCTATCGGTAGAGTCCAGCTGAGAAGACTCGACAAGTGGAATAGCAACAGACGAGGAATCGCAGACCTCTACAGGCGGGAACTTGAAGGCGTGGATGGAATCACTCTCCCTCCAGCAGAGAATTCCAAGGAGACCCCGGTCTACCACCTATTCGTGATCAGAAGCCTGAACCGCGACCGTATCATGAAACACCTCGAAGAGAACGGAATAGAATCCGCAGTCCACTACCCTATCCCCATCCACCTCCAAGCCCACTACCGGCGCGAGTATGGATTCTCAGAAGGCTCCTTCCCCGAATCAGAGAAACTTGCGAGGGAAGTTCTCAGCCTACCAATTCATCCCATGCTTTCCGAGCAAGAAGTTCGCCAGGTATCTGAAACAGTGCGAGAGGCTGCCCAACTAACCTCCTGAAACCACAAAAAGAGCGGTTTGAAAATTGGATCCTACCAGAATCGCCATCATCGGCGCGGGTTATTGGGGAAAGAAGGTAATACGCGAGACCCTAGACGTCGGCAAGACTACCGGGCGTGTCCAAGTTCACGCAGTGGTTGACAACTCCCCGACGATGTTGTCCCACTGCCAGAACGAGTTCGGTCCCCTAGACTACAGGCTAGACTATCATGAGCTTCTTACAGACCCGAAATTGTCCGGAGTGCACATCGCCTCGCCTAACGCGACACACTTCGAAGTTGCCTCCGACTTTCTCAAAGCCGGAAAGAATGTTCTGGTCGAAAAGCCGCTCACTCTAAAATCGAAAGAGGCGTACCAGCTAGTACAGCTTGCGAAGGACAATAATCGCGTCCTTTGCACAGGCCATATTCACAGGTTCAACAACGGCGTTAGGGAACTAAGGAGAGCCCTCGCCAGCGACGTCCTCGGCGACCTCTACTATCTCCGATTTGTCTGGACTGGTTTCCTGCCTCCCCAAGGTTTCCGGGAAGTCATAACGGACCTTGCGCCACATCCGTTCGACATCTGCAATTACCTCCTAGACATGTGGCCAAACAAAGTTACATGCAGGGGCAAAGGATACAGGACAAAGGAGAATGAGGAATTGGCTAACATAACAGCGGAGCATGCGGGAGATCTTACCGCCCAAGTCGAGGTTAGTTGGCTAAGCAGAGAAAAGCGGAGAGAAGTAACCGTAGTGGGCAGTAAGGCTGAAGCGTACTTGGATTGCTCTGAACAGAAAGGCGTTCTCCGGACCGCGGAGGGCACCCAGCAGATATCAATAACACCTAGCAACACGTTGAGGGAGGAGGTTGAACACTTCCTGAATTGTATAACCAGCCATCAGGACTCCAGGCCCTTCTCCAACCAGTCAGACGGGGTTCTCGGGGCCCGGGTAGTCAGCGTCTTGGAAGCTGCACGTGAATCAATCCGTCAAGAGCGCACAATGCAGGTCCAGATGCCTTCTGCCACGGAGATCCCCGCAAAGTGAAGACCAGTCGCCCGAAGTATTCCGTTATCAAGAAATCTAAGATAGGGGAAGGCTCCAGAGTCTACGATCAAGTAAACCTTTACGGCTGTACTATCGGCGAGAACACGAAAATAGACGCTTATGTCTACATCGAAGAAGGCGTCACAATCGGTGACAATTGCAAGATCAGACCGTTCGTTTTCATCCCGACCGGAGTAACGATCGAAGATAGCGTTTTCATCGGGCCCAATGTCACCTTTACCAACGACAAATACCCCAGATCCCATGGTGACTGGTCTCTGCTCAAGACTCGGATCAAGAAGTTCGCCTCCATCGGAGCTGGATCCACTATAAACCCTGGAGTAACCATCGGCGAGAACGCCCTCATAGGGTCTGGCTCCGTTGTTACAAGAGATATTCCCAGCAATGCTGTCGCAGTCGGGAATCCAGCCAAGGTCGTCGGCCAGAGAGAACCTCACGGGTAAGGGACTCGCTTTCGAAAGCTCTAGCGATAATTCCAATCTACGGAGAAGCCTCGGCGATAGGGACAGTCCTCGAGAGATTCGAACCGGGGTTCGTAGACGAGATTTGTCTAGTGGCTGACAGCCCATCGCCTACCACGCTTAAGCGGGTAGAGGAAGCTCGCAAGGAAATCAAAGTTCCAATCCACCTAATCCATAATTCTGAGAGGAAGGGAATTGGCCACGCCATCAGACAAGGATACAGTTACGCCTTCGACAACGACTTTGACCTGATCGTCGTTATGGCTGGAAACGGAAAAGACGACCCGAGGGAAATTCCCAGGCTAACCACCCCCATATTGAAAGAAGGGATTGACTATGTTCAGGGATCACGGTTCCTGCCTGGAGGGCGACGGCAGAAGAATCCGTTCCTCAGAAGCATCTTCATTCGCCTCTTTCCAGTCGTCTGGACCTCAATGACCGGGGTCCATTGCACAGAGGTAACGAATGGATTCCGAGCCTACAAGTGCTCGATTCTAAACGACCCTCGAATCAACGTCTGGCAAACCTGGCTCGACAACTATGAGCTGGAATACTATCTCCATTACAAAGCTCTCACACTGGGATACAAGTTCGCAGAGAGACCGGTTTCCAAAGATTATACCGAAATTAGAAAGGGAAAGTACTCACACATTTCTCCCCTCAAAGACTGGTGGCAGATTGTCGGGCCTGTATTCATGTTGAAACTCGGGGTCAAGAAATAGCCTTGAAACCAACAATCACTCCACCCATCTCACTGAGAGGCAACAACGCTAAGGAAGTTCAGATTCTAAGAGAATTTGCTCAATTCTGGAAGGTACCACACCGTGAGAGGCCCTCTCAAGACGGGAAGGAAATTCTGGTATCATCTGGTAGAGTATCCGAGACCGAGGCCAAAACTCATTCTAGTATCATAGTCTTTCAATCGGGACTGGAAGACTCGAAAGAGATCGCTAAAGAATACGGCCTCGCAGTCAAGACAAAGGAAACCCTGGTTCAACTCCCAGTTGCGCCTGATGTCGCAGTCTCGATTAGAACACGAGTGAGCGAGTTCTCAGGACCAGGCATTGAGCCGGTAATTAGCGGTGTCATGACGCCGATATTGTATAGGCTCAGTGGTACACGCGTTCATCTATCGTCCGTGGATCTAGTTTCCGAGTACGAAAGACTCGTCAGCGGGGGACTTGAGGAGGTTCCGAGTAGGAAGTTTCGTCTGGTTACAAAGATTCCATTCTCGTACCGAGCAATACCCTCTTTCATCAGGAATCGAGCATTCAGAGCCCCCAATTCCGTGACGGAACTAACCGAAGACAAGCTCGCTCCAGTAGAATGTCTACGGGTAATATTTCTAGCAAGCCTAGTTGTCGCAGCAGAACGAGCAGTGCCGCGCATAGCCTTCTGGAGGAAAGGAAAGTCGCACGCCCTAGCCATCACTCATGATGTCGAGACAAAACTTGGCCTAGAGGATGGCGCTGGACGTCTTGCCGACATCGAATCCAAGCTGGGGGTTCGTTCGACCTGGAACGTTCCTAGCGAGCGATATCCCCTTTCATCGCAATTACTGATCTCTCTGGCAACCGCCGGCGAGGTTGGAGGACACGATACGAAACACGATGGCAGGCTGATTTTCGAAAGCATTGAGAACAAGGTGGAAAGAGTGGCCAGATGCAAGTCACGACTTGAATCCCTCTCAAAGAAGGAAGTCCGAGGGTTCAGGGCCCCTCTACTCCAGCATGGGCGAGAACTCATAGACGCGCTGGGAAAGGCCGGCTACCAGTATGACTCGTCCGCGCCAAGCTGGGAGCCTCTTTCGCCCACATCCCTCAAACCCCACGGCGTCGGAACCGTCTTCCCATTCTTCACCTCAACGATGCTAGAGATCCCGGTTTCTCTTCCCCAGGACCATCAACTCATCAGGGTCAGCGGTCTCACTGTCACAAAGGCAGTTGAAGAGCTGTTGCGAGTTTCAGGGCTGGTCCGAGATATTGGCGGCGCCTGTGTCCTGCTGGTTCACCCAGACTACGAATTTGGTCAACCAGAGAACAGCGAGGAATACTATCGTCTTCTCGAGAGGTTCAAGTCCGATCCTGAGTGCGAGATTCTGACTTTGGGGGAACTGGCTCGGTGGTGGACTCACCGGGCGAGCTCGCAGATCGAGACGGGCAACGGCGACATTTCGATCCGGTATGGGGACAAGGACTGGTCAGGCGATCTCGAACTTGAGCTAGTGACTAGTTACGGTCCTGATGGATTCAAAATCGTCCGGATCGAGGACAAAATGGAAATCGCCTCGCTCCTGAGGGACGCTCCTAGGGAGGAAGAGTCTTCTTGATCAACCTCGTCCTTCTTGCCTGGCTTCTGGTAGGTTTCATCCATATCGGCATTCCTCTAGCATACTTCGCTGCAATGGGAAGGGTGGCATCTTCGAGAAATTATGGCTTGAATCTCTCCAACGACTGGGAGCCAACTGTCAGCATCATCGTTCCGACATACAACGAGAGCCCGGTAGTAGAGAAGAAACTCCGCAACCTATCCGAGGTTGATTATCCCAAGGATAAGGTCGAACTAATCGTGGTCGATAGTGCATCATCTGATGGTACCGCCAAGCAAGCCCGAAAGGCATTCGACGAAATGGGATTCAAAGGAGCTGTTTTGGAGGAATCAGAGCGGAATGGTAAAGCCTCGGGCCTCAACACAGGTTTGAAACGTGCTTCTGGAGAGCTCATCTGCATCAGCGATGCCGAGTGCCTATGGAACAAGGAGACTCTGAGAAACGCGGTGAAGTATCTCTCCGACCCTTCGGTCGGGTCTGTTTCAGGGGTTCATGCAAGTCAAGCGCTAGACGCAAACCTGGCTGTCAGCATGGAGAATTCCTACCGATCGATCTACCGTGCAGTGAGAATCGGAGAATCCAAAATTAACAGCACTCCCGTCGCCGAGGGAGAGATTCAGCTCTTCCGTCGAGCGGATCTACCTGGATTTGACACTCGAATAGGAGGGGATGATACCGATGCTGCTTTGTCAATGGTGGAGAAGGGTCTCCGTGCGATCAGTGCTGAAGACGTGGTTTTCTTCGAGCCTACCCCCAGCGTTTGGGGCGCTCGATTTCGGCAGAAGATCAGGAGGGGCCAGCACGTGATCCAGGCATTTCTCGCGCACCGACGCCTCTTCACAAAGAGGTCTACTCCCACAGGAATTATCTTTCCAATGGAGTTCTTCCTATACGCTATCAATCCGATTCTTTTCGTTCCCTTCGTGATCTTGACTATCTGGGTCGTCGCAATATTCCCACTGGTTCTCTATCCAGGATTAGCTGGACTGGCTGTGATAATCTTAGTTCCCAGTCTGAGGCAAATGGGAGCGACCTACCTGACGAACAACGTGATCATGCTGGCCGCGTTGTATCAAGAGGCGCGCGGGAACAAACAGTTGACTTGGGAAAAGATCGAAGAGAACCGGCTGCAATGACGAACTTAATGCCGCCGGGTTTTGGCGGGTCCGATTTGTCGTCAGATTCTCTCAAATTCGGACATGTTGCCAAATGCATCCTTGGATATAGGACTGACCATTGTTATTGGGTTAGGTCTCGCTCCTGGTTCGCGTCAGCTTCAGAGTTTATTACGCCCTGTAGCTCTTTCATGATGATTTAGGGTCCAGAGGGTGTCATGGAGAGCATAACGTATGTGAGTCCTCGCTACCCTCCGTACATTGGAGGAGTCGAGACTCATGTGTCAGAACTCACCGCTCGTGCCTCTGCTCGATTTCGCAGGGTTTCGGTCGTGACCACGGACCCTTCAGGAGGCCTTCCCTCCACGCAGAACCTAGGGAATGGTCTGACAATCTTCAGAGTGAGATCCTTCGCACCTGGGGAAAACTACCATTTTCCCACGTCTGCGAGTCTTATCAAGATTCTTCGATCGTGTCGGTCGCCCATCCTACATTTACACAGTCTACACGATGTTCCGGGACCATTAGCAGCGATTCTCGAGAGCAAGAGTGGTAGCTCAATTGTGTTCACTCCCCATTTTCATGGAAAGTTTAGTTCTAACCTTGGAAAGCTATTCTTCGAGGTGTCTCGTCCCGTTTTGAACTTGGTCATGGACCGAGTTGATTGTATTATCTGCGTGTCGAGGTTCGAAGCGGGAATAATGGGCGACGCCTTTCCCGATTCGGCTGGAAAGATCAAGGTAATACCCAACGGCGTGGACTCTGAACTTCTCTCCCAATATTCCTGGTCTCCGCCCAAATCTCCCAGGATTCTTTTTGTCGGTCGACTGGAGAAGTACAAGAACGCGGACAAGGTCTTGTCGGCTTTTGCGATCTTGAGAGAGAAGTTACCCTCTCTCAAGCTCACCGTCGTTGGAAAAGGGCCGGCCAAAGAAGATCTCGTGGCTCTAGCTGGGCAGCTAAAGCTGGGTTCAAGCGTGGAATGGCTCGAGGGGTTGAAGAAGCCTGAGTTATACCGGCTCTACGAGTCGAGCACTATGTTTGTTCTTCCATCCTATCTTGAGGCTTATGGGTTAGTGGTCGCGGAAGCTGTTGCCGTTGGGACCCCTACAATAGTGGCGAACTCGTCCGCCCTATCCGAGTTTGTAACGGCCGGGTTGGCTGCTTCTGTTGAACCTCCAGTGGAAACGGAAAAATTGGTGGACGCAATGTCCCTGGTTCTGGAGAGCCCGAGATCATACTCGTCCAGGTACAAAGTCTCTGACATGATTCAGTCCTGGGATAGCGTGGCCGCGAAAACCTTCGAAACATATGAGGGGCTTCTCTGAGAGGGTTGGGTCATATGCGTACTGATTTTCTAGAGTCGATGGGGATAGTGAAGACGGCCCGAAAAGAGGCCGATTCTATCATCCTGGCTCGGGCTCTCCTTCGAAACGAGCCCCCGCCGGTGAACTCTGAAAAATTCGTGGAACTGGCTAAGCTCAACAAAGTACTTCTAAGGACAGCTTTCAAGTTGAAGATTCCTGCTTCAGTGGGAGAGCGTGCAGAGGAAGGAGCGGCGGAGGCTTGGGAGTTGTTCGACAAGATGAGCAGGGCTTTCGAGGAGCGGGGAATCTCGTTTGTGGTGATAAAATCCTTTGACTCCCTACCTGACATTGGGCATGATCTAGACTTTCTAGTCCCGTCACCGTCAGAATTTCGCAAAGCCAAGGATCTGCTAGTGACCGAGTATAGAGTTCGTGCTCAAGATCTTACGCATTGCGACAAACTTGTAGGGAAGTTCAGTTGCTATCTGCCAAAATTCCTGCATGACTTTGAAATCTATCCTACCATCAGTCAGCTTGGAGAGGAGTACCTGGCACCAGAAGCACTTGTGGATCATCGCAGAAAGGAGAATGTGAACGGTCGCGAGGTCTGGCTCACCTCCGATGTAGACGGGGTTCTGATAAGAGTGATCCACGCGATGTTCCGTCACAACTTCCTCAAGCTCTCCGACATCATCGATTTCGCCAATATGACCCGGAGTTGTCCCAGTCAAGAAATAATCAAGGGGATTGAGGCTGCTGGTACCCAGGACGCATTCCTCTTCTATCTCTCCACCATAGAGCGTTTCTTAGAGGCGTGCGGGGTTGATTTTCCCCAAGTTACGAGTCTCAAATTTGAAGCTGAAAGGAGTTTCGGGAAGGACAGATTGGGCTTTTTTGAAAAAGACAGGCTCGTTCTCCCCTATCGCGTTCCTCTTCCCGCTATAGTAATGGTCTTCCTCTTTAAGGCGGCACGGGATACTGCGAGGGGCCGGGTTGGAAGTGCTGTCAGATGCTTGCTTGCTCCTCCTCTCTTGCTCCTGAACTTTGTCAACGCGGTGTCCGGTGATCGGCTTCTCAAGAAGGTCTGGTGAACGCGAAAAGTGCTGGTGACTCTTAGCGGGACCCATGGAACCGGGAAATCAACGAATGCTGGCAAGTGCTACTATCTTCTGAATAGGCGAGGCCTTAAGTTCTCATATCTTCGGCATCAAGACCTTCTGGACCCGCTCGGTTTCATCTTGAGAAGAGCTGCGAGAATCCTCGGTTTCAAGAGCACTACCGACCTCGAGAGGAGAGAGCCCGTCCGTGTTCTCTCATCAGCCTACCTACTATTAGTCTATCTTCCGACCTTAGCGTTTGGAATATGGGCCCGTAAGCTTCTAGGATACAGTACTATAGCGGACCGGTATCTGTACGATCTCATCGCTGGTTCTTGGGGCAACGGGGTCAGCGTGCCTTTAGAGAGCTTGCTTGTCCGGATGGTTCCTCGGCCGGATGTTTCCTTTGTTCTTGAAGCGGACGAGAAGAGAATTCTCAACGACCGGCCTGAGCACACGTTGGAGTACATTATGAAGGAGAAACGTCAGTACAGCAAGCTCGTGGATGTATTCCAGCTCAAGAGAGTCAGCACCGATGATCCTCCTGAGGTAGTCTGGAACAGGATAGTTCAGGAAATCGAATCAGCGGTTTCAGAGAATGACCATGTGGGAACGATTGTTCAGGGTGATCAGCTTTGAAGGCAATTGTGATCGGCCTAGATGCCGCGTCCCCCCGTCTCATCGAGAAATGGATTGACAAGCTTCCCAACCTAAAGCGGCTTTCGAATCAGGGCGTTCACGGAGTCCTCAAATCAGTCGTTCCACCGTCGAGCATCCCATCCTGGCAGTGTTTTGCGACCGGCAAGAATCCGGCGAAGATAGGGAATCTCGGCTTCCTCTACATTGGCAGGGATTTAGAGATCAAACATGGTAAGACGACTCCTGACATGGGATGTATCTGGGACATCTGTTCAAGAGCTGGACTCACGGTTGGCGTCTTCAACGTTCCAGGCACCCAACCACCTTACCCGGTCAACGGGTTCATGGTCTCCGGGTTTCCTATTCAACGAGGGAAGGCCTGGGCATACCCAGCAAGCCTGATGAAAAAGCTCGATTCGACAGTAGGGGGCTATGATGTAGATGTGCCGTTGGCAAAGCCCTCGAAGATGAAGGGAGGCGAGAAAGCCTACCTCATGGAGGTCGAGAAGCTTCACAGCAAGAGTGTCCGATCGGCTAAGCTGCTAGTCGAGTGGTCTCATCCTGATCTGTTCGTCATGACTCTTCAAGGCTTGGACATGATTCAACATCACTTCTGGCGTTTCATCGACGACCCCAACTCAGAGTACGCGAACGTTGTACAAGACTGGTATGTTAAGATGGATGAGGCAGTCGGAGAACTGACCCGTACCGTATCTGACGACACATACATCCTCGTCCTCTCAGATCATGGATCTGTTACGGTTTCGAGCACTCTCTACATCAACGAGCTACTAAAGTCTCAAGGTCTTCTCACGCCTGAAAATGGTAGGAGGGAAACCAGGAACGGTGGACTTCACAAATGGGTCAGAGAGCTTGCATTGAAACACGTCTCTCCCAAGACAATAAGGGCCGTTTACCGATTTTCTCCACAGTTCATATCAAAACAGCTCACTGTTTCTGCCGAGATGGAGAGAGTTCTCGGGGATCTCGTTCGCAACATCGACTGGAAGCAGACTCAGGCGTTCTCAACAGGCGGACACGAAGCAGCGATCTACGTGAACTCGCGTCCAGAAGCACCGAAGGAACTCTCAGTTCCACAAACGCATTCGGAAGTCGTCCGCAAACTCTGCGACCTGCTAGGCAACATAACCGATCCGGCCTCGGGAGAAAAGGTGCATCCTGTCTTCTACCGTAAAGAGGACGTCTTTCGGGGGCGGTATCAAGCTGAGGCACCTGATCTTTGCGTGGAGCTCTTTGAGGGAGACAAGAAGATCCAGGTGAACCCGCGGCTAAATTCTGGGAGGGTCTGGAGTTCAAGCCCACACTTTTCCGCTATACACTCCAGGGATGGATTCTGGGGGCTGACCGGTCCTCGGATCAAGCGCGGGCTTGCGCTAGACGCAAGCATTCTAGACTTGGCACCGACCCTAACACGTCTTCTGAACGTGAGAGCGGTAGAGGATTTTGACGGACATGTCCTGGACTCAGTCTTCTCACCGGTTGGACCTTCTTAGGCTATGCAGTCTGAGTTGGTTCCATGCGCCGACGCGGACTACTCATAGCCTTCTCAGGTATAGATGGCAGTGGGAAGACCACCCAAGTCAAACTGTTGGAGAGTCGACTAAAGCAGAATGGAGTACGCACCTTGAAGGTGTGGTCTCGGTGGCGCCCCCTGCTCTCGCTTCCACTCCTCCAAGTTCTCCGTCGAACCAGCCAGGTAAGAGTCCACCGCGCCGATTTCCTAACAATTGTAGAATTCCAAAACCCCAAGAACGAAGGAATGGCCTCGCTCTGGTGTTTTGCAACTCAGCTAGAGAATTTCTTGAAAACCAGCCTGAAGATAGTCTTTCCTCTGATGCTCGGACGAACCGTTATCTGCGATAGATACACGCTTGACCTGCTCGTTGATGGCATCTCCGATCTTCATGATCCTACGACCAGAATGAGGTTCGGCTTTAAACTGCTCAAGCTTTTGCCCAGGCCGGACGGGGCCTTTCTGATCGACATCGATGCTGAAACTGCTTTTGGGCGGAAACCAGACCTTCCTAGCGTCGCCCATAACGTCGAGAGAATTCGCGTCTATCTTGAACTGTGTAAGAAAGTTGGTGTGAAGGTTGTGGACGGGAGACGGTCCACGGACGCTATTCACGGTGAGATCTGGACACCCGTATCCTCAATGATAGCTTCTAGCTGAGCGACGAAGTTTGGAAGTGTGTTTCGTCGGAGACGATGCGCATCCACCGTGGAACCACGCCGGGTCGATTCTCACGAAGAGAATTATCGAGTGTCTCTCCCCGAAGGTGAAATGTACCCTAATCACGACGCTGTCACCTCAAGATGCGAGACGTCTCAAAACCGATTGGAGGACGATCACTACAAGTCCTTCTGGAAGGAGAGCGTTAGACGCAGTGAACCTGGGCCTTTTGACCAGTCATTCCTCGGCAGACTTCATTCATCTTGTGGGAACCAACGCACTCGTCTTCTCGCCGGTTTGCAAGTTGCTGGGAGCTCGTGGAACAATTGTTCGTCAGATCTTCACTCCCTACGATACGAGGGACGAATTGGTGCGCCCGGTTAGACGCCTGATCAACAACCTCTTCCTAGGTGCTTACGCATTTACCACCCCATGGATAGGCCGATGGGACAAGGATCTGGGACCAGGGATGCGAAGAATGATCGTCAGGCCGCCTATTGACTGCGAACTATATCGCCCATCCAATGGGGGTCGCGACGTTACGAACGACGGAGGTAGGCACGAGTACAACCTTCTATACATGGGCCCGCTCTGGCCCTCACGGTTTCCGGCCCAGAATGTTCTGGGAGCGGTAAGACTGCTGCTGGAGAAAGGCTTTGATGTCGGGCTCAGGATTCTGACCAGCGCCAGAAGCTCGGTCACTCTCTGCGAAGAGGTCTTATCCCTCGCCAAGCGGCTTGGTATCGATGGAAATCTGTTCTTGGAACGGAGAGATCTCTCGGAGACTGAGAGGGTTCGAGCGTACAATGGGGCTGACGTCATAATTTTTCCCTACGTGGGCCCCGAACCTGAGCAACTCGCCGATCCGCCCTTTGGAATCCTAGAGTCAATGGCATGCGGAGGAGTTGTCCTCTCAACCGGGGTGTTAAGTGTACCAGAGGTTGTGAATGATGGAAGAACCGGGTTCCTTGTCAGAAATGCTTCACGGGACAAAATTTACGACGGGATCGTTCGCGCGCTGACCTCTCCAGATCGGGAACAAGTAAGAATCAAGGCCAGAGAGAGAGTCGTCACGGATTTCAGCTATCCCGTGGTTCGCCAGGATCTGATCGAAGCCTACGAGTATCTGTTGGCGCATTGAGTCCTTGAAGAAAACGACAAGCCTCTTACTCATTACGATCCTCCTGTCCTCGGTCCCCCTGATTCCGGCGGTTAGCCAGACGGTGTCGGCTACCGGCTCGACCTTCCAATTTGCGGCAGCCGGGGATCATTCTCAAGATGTTAACACGAATTCGAGCCTTCAGTTGCTGAAATCTTCGGGAGCGAACTTCTACTTGGCCCTAGGAGACTTGAGCTACCAGAGTGTAGGCGAGGAGGCCACGTGGTGCAATATCGTAAAGTCGTATGTGGTTCCAAACTTTCCGTTTGAACTAGTTTCCGGGTTCCATGATGACGGGCGGGAATCATCACCCAAAGATGGTGGGCTGATCGATAACTTTGTCGGTTGTCTACCTGACAAATTGGGATCCACCGGGATATATGGGAAAGAGTATTATTTTGACTACCCATCGTCCAGTCCTCTCGCACGGATCATAATGGTATCTCCGGACCTGAACTTTACGAACGGCGGATACTACTCCTACACCACGGGATCTTCCCACTACGAATGGTTGTCCAGCACGATAGACGGGGCACGAGCTTCCGGCATCACTTGGGTCATAGTCGGAATGCACAAGCCCTGCATTTCCGCGGGAATATACTCTACCTGCGTCGTGGGAGGAGCCCTGATGAATCTCTTGATCGAGAAAAAAGTTGATCTCGTGTTACAGGCTCATGATCACAACTATCAGCGTAGCAAACAGCTGACTTGCGCCATCGCGGAAAACTTCTCGAGTGGTTGTGTGTCAAACGATGGGTCATCGGGTACTTACACGAAAGATCGTGGAACAATTTTCGTCGTTGCTGGGACATTCGGGCAAGAATTCTACCCGATCAATTATACAAGTCCAAATGCTCCCTACTTTGCGAGTTTGGCAGGTAACAATACAGATGGAATGGGCCATGGGTTTGTCACATTTACGGTATCGGCCGATGAGCTCAGGGCTCAGACAGACTTCTCAGGCACATTCTCCGACTCATTCAGCTTAGTCAAGCCTGGGGTCGGGCAACCAGTCCTTCTCTTTATTCAGGGCAATTTTCTCTTCTTTTTGTTGCTAGTCGCACCGGTCTTGGCGGGCACTACCCTACTTTTCCGCAAACATTGGAAGCGATAGTCACAACTCGTGAAAGACTGACGGATTGTAGCATCTAGTGCAGGACTATCACGACTCAACCACCGCCGAGACATAAATTGACGGAAGATTTGGTGTCTTGTTGTTGTGGGTGCACATGGCTGACTCTCTTTCTATCCCTGTCGCGATCAGTAGGTCGGCGTTGGTCTAGCACGGGGCGCTGCAATCTTTCGAGAACTCAGATACATGACTTCAGGTTCGTTCTAGCCAGCCCCGCTGGCTGAGAGATCTTGCCTTCCGACGCGCAGCTGCAAGTTGGATGCTTGCTCTTAAGTTGAGAAGGGCGATCGATGATGCGAGGCCAATTAGCGCTCCCATCGCAAGTAGCCACACGCTAGTAGTCATTAGCGTCGGCAGTAAGCAGCTAAGGCATAGTCCTCCTCCTGAAGGCTGACTGGCGTTGCTTTGGAAGTTGAATGTTGCATTTGTGGAGTGGACGAGTGATCCGCTGGTCCCAGTGATCGCGAGTGTGTGTCTGCCGGCCGTGGTTGCGTTGCATGAGACTGTTGCAGTGCCTGATCCGGTTAAACTCGTGCTGTTGATATTTCCACAGTTCAGACCGTTCGGTACCGTGTCAGTCAAGGCTATTGTCCCATAGAATCCGTTCAGAGCGTTAACTGTGATAGTAGCCGTGCTGGATTGTCCGGGGTTTACCGTCGCGGGTGATGCGGCCGTTACAGTAAAGTCGGCCTGGTTCACTGCGAATGTCGCGAGTGCGGAATGTGTCAGAGGACCACTGGTTCCGGTTAGCGTTAGCGTGTAGGTGCCCCTCATGTTTGCACTGCAAGACACGGTTGCCGTCCCTGAGCCCAACAGGGTTCCTGGACTAATAGAGCTGCATGCTAGCCCTGGAGGGACCTTGTCAGATAGGGGGACCGTTCCAGTGAAGCCGTACAACGAGGCAATTGTTATCGTGACGGTAGCAGATTGGCCGGTGTTGACCGCGCTTGGTGAAGTTGCAGAGATAGTGAAGTCTGGTATCGGTGGGCCTAAGGGTGCGAAGGCTAGTAAGCATCCCCATCCAATGGGGTTGCTGTTGCACTGTAATGAGCCCAATGTTCCGGCGCCGGGCGTGTTGGTCCAGCTTCCAGCAACCCACCAGACCCAGTTTATCCTCTGAGGAGCATTAGCATCATAGAGATTCGTCAGAGTCTGTGCAAAGTGGAACGAGACCACTGAATATCCCGCTGAGCCTGATAGGACCTCGTCGGGAGGAACCTGCGACCCCGTGCTTGTTCCTCCTTCAGTGTTCAGCGCGGGCCAACCCGTCGTCTTCATGCCCGTGACGACAGCATTGTGGAACTCCTGTGCCAGAGTCTCGGCAGTTGCATTGTTCCACGAGGACGAATACCACTGGTAGCCCATGTAGCTGTGAAGGCTGATGAATATTCTACCGCCTTGCGACAGGTTTCCGAGCGGGTCTGTCACTATCGGATAGCCAGCGGACATGTTGGAATCAGAAAACCCGCACGAAGCGCTGCACATACTCTGAACCACTATCCAGTGAGTATCACCTAGGGCCCTCACCTCGTTAATGAGAGCTTGATACGCGGAGGACAACCCAGCAACGTCTGCGTTGTTTATCATGTGGGGCTCGTTCAGACCCTCCCAGATGATCTGGGAGTATGACGATGTGAAGTTCCCTACCAGGGATTTCCAGAAGCCAAGCCAACACTGCTCGCTAGAACTAGTCTCCAGGTCGGTGTAGCCGTGATAGTCGACTATTATCCAGAGACTGTACTGCTTCGCTAGATCGATCACCTGGCCCAGTTTTGCGGCATCATATCTTCCAAGTATACCGCTATCAGGTGGAGTAGTGCATGTCGGCTCAAAAGCGACCCTGACAATGTTGTATCCTAGCTGATTCAACGTCATCATCTCAGTCTGGATATCACTCATACTCTCACCAATCCCAACGCCACCCCAGCCGATGAGTGCAGGCACAGAACCACCCGTCGAGGCCGGAAGGACAGTCAGAGGCTGACTGGTTGTAAACGTCTTCCCGGTGCTATCTGCAACATTCGGCGTGAGAACATGATCAAAGTTAGGGCCCGTCGGGGCAGCAAAGGCCCTTGCGGGCAGCGAGACAAATATCAGACTGGATATTGACAGAACAAGTAAGAAACCTGCAAGGCTCCTACGGTTTAGATTATGAATTACACTCATCTATTTCTCAATCCATTTGCGTCGGTTACGGCTTCCCTGCACTTTTGGCGAGGGGTGGTCCAGTCTCGAGGGGAAGAACCAGATTCTTTTTGATGAGCGCGTACTCCGACGATAGCTAGTATTGTCTCAGGGTTCCCAAAGGCACTTCTGAACCGGATGGAAACTTGTCGAGTTCTTGAGCCGATCCTCACGTGGACTATGGTGTGGGCAGACTCTACCCAGTTTTTCCTTGCTTTCAGTGCTGATCTCCGATCCTATGATCCCGGTTTTTATTCCTCACATCTCTAAGGAAAACGATGACGTTTGGGCTTCAGGGAATTACGAGTAGTCATGGCCTGTGAGTTTCACAGCGAATTTCGCGTCGGCACTGGCCCGGTGTGTACGGCTCAAAAGAAGGTTGGACTCAAAAGCGCCCACTGTCCTGGCCACCTGCGAACCCTCTTCGGAGTCCAGCAGGAGGCGTAATAGGATGAATCCAATGGCCCACCCCTCGGGTTCTTCCGGGTCGGCGCGGGTAGAGACGCGTAGAATCTCCATCAGTCGCCCCGCTATCTCGGCCTCGGCAGATGTTTAAGAGTCTTAGCTATTCGTGGATAGCCAGATATGTAGAGGGCCGAAGGGCTCGCTGATCTGTTAGAGCCGCTGTCGCGCCACGACTGGAATTTCCTGCGGGGATAGACCACATGAAAAGCGCCGTGAGAGTCATTCCAGGCATTTCTGCGCATTGATACCGGGGTTACCGCAATTCCCCGAGCTACTGTTTCTTGCCGAGGGTTTCGGGAGGCAAACCTTCGAGTCTCGGAAGCGTCTTACGGCGGCGCTTTCTGACAAATGTCATGATACCGATGGCCAGAGTCAGCCCAACCGGGAGACCAATCAAGACCACTGACGCTGTGGGGTTGCTTTTGAAAAAGCATTGAAGGCATATTCCCCCAAAAAGTGGTGCTGTAGCAACGGTCAGCGTGCGCGACGCTGTGAGCGTCTTTCCAGCCCCGTCTGTCACAGTCACCGTCGTCCTGTAGGTCCCATATTTACTGTATGAATGGCTGATGGTTTGTCCTCTTCCATTGCCTCCATCGCCAAAGTTCCATGTGTACGAGTAGGACTGTACTCCTCCGCTGGCCAAACCTGAGAACACTATTGTCTGACTTGCCTGGAGATGACTAGGATTGTTCACGAAGCCAGCTTGTAGCACGCAAGGCGGACCGGCTGCAAAGAGTTCACTCATCGGACGAGCCGAGCCATCGTTTGAAGTCAGATTCTGCAGACCCCAATTCCATTCAAGCGTGGACAGAAAAGAGTAGTGGGAATAGCTGGCACCGCACATGTAGCCCCGCTTCACCTGGGGTCCGGCCCATACGGCATAGACGCAGTCTCCGCGTACGCTCGGACATGTGTCCGAGCCCTTGCCAACGCCCTCGTCATATAGGACGAATAGGGCTGCTCTTTGGGTCGTGAAGATTGTGCTGGCGAGGATTTTCGGAACCACATTCGAAAGATATACGTCTCCTTGGTTGGTTGCGCCGTATCCGGTACAGAGGTGATGCCACTGATCACATGGGGATGGACTCAACCACATGAAATTGGAGGCGGTTGCAGTTGAGCCAAGGTCATTCAGAAATATGTTCGGATTACCCGTATTATTTAGAGGCCATACGGTACTTGCGTTGACGAGGTTCTTACATCGGGTCGCGTTGTTATAGATGTCCTGAAAGTAATTGAAGGGGAGCGGCTGACCTCGAGCGCGGCAACCACCATCGTAGTCCTCCGCGTATGCTTTCCATGTAAGACCAGCCTGATCGAACCTGTCAACGATGTTTGGGGCGTTAATAGGGCAACATAAATGGTCGGAACCACAGGGTTGAATTGGGAAACACTCCGAGCTCATGTTAAAGGTGGAACCGCTGATAAGGGCAACGTAGTCAGGAGGGCTTGGATGCCCAACGGCCGTGTAGTTGGTAGCGAGCGTGTAGCTTTGGGCCAGCGCCGCCTCGTACGGTGCAATGGTGGAGGCAGCACAGCCAATCACCATGTTCCCTGCTATGGAACATAGGGAATGGTTCTCCATGATAATGATGACGACATAGTCAAAGGCAGCGCCCTGCTGAATGGTAGCCGGTGAGCTAGCGAGATTTAGGCTGTTGATCGGAGAGGGGGATCTATCTGCCGCGATAGTCGTTCCGAGCAGGATGAAACAGATGAAAAGAATCTCGAGGCTCTTACTCAACAAGCCCATTCCCTTTGCTACACTGCGTTCCCAAGATTTAGACGCCCATGTTTCATCTCAATCAACTCGATCGGTTAGTCCCCGGAATGTGTGCAAGACTACTGGTCTTAGGCTCGGATCAGGCTTATGCATTGAGGGCTTTAACCCCTTCTTGGAAAAAACTGTCGATTTCTATCCTTTTGGTGAGAAGGAAATCCGGCGATATCGTCCTCCTGCACCGACCTCAGAGTTGGATAAATACCATTATGAGGAAATTCCTTGTTGAAATCTGTTTCGGAGACTTAGCCCACGTGGGCACAATATGATGGCAGATCCAACCCCGATTAAGCAGTGCTTAGACTGGCTCCTGAGAGTTCGGTTCAGGACTAGGAGAGGGGTTCGCTCGGAGTTCATGCCCTTCGGGTGGGTCGGGCGTCGAGAACGATAGTCCAAGGTGGAAAGCGTTTGATGAAATGCATTCTGAGAAGACCTGAATCTCTCGCAGGTTCCACGAAAAATCAGGCTCCGGGGACGGCAAAGTATTAACTCGATTGCGTAGTCGTAAACCTAGAAAACCCGTGGCGAATAATCGACTAGGCGAAGCCCTCATCGACATACAGACTATCATCATTGTTGGACTACTGTACTGGTTGCTTCGCGAAGAACAAGACAACGCCTACCTACGCACTTGGCTGTTTAACAACTTCCCGCTCGGATTGTACTTGCTAAGCCCTCTGACAGTTGTCGCGATCAGCGGAACTCTGTTGATCCTAACCGTGGCTCGGATCGTACTCTTCGTGACTGGCAGCAACCGCACGCTTGTCGAAGAAGTTCTTCAAAGGCTGAAGGGACTAAAAGAACAGCTCTTAGAACTCAATACCGCTGAGAAGAGCAATTACTCAGCCATGATACTGACCAGTTTTGGAACAGTACTGGCGCTCTATTCATACTTCATAGCACGTATCATCCCGCTCGTGGCGTTGGGTATCTCGTGCATCATTCTGGGTTTTACCGCTCTGTCGCTTCCTCGCCAAATCGGTGGTGGGCCTGGTATGAGGGCAATGCTTGAAGGGGCCACGTTAAGTGTGGAAGCCCTACTCGAAGCTAGTACTGTCGGAAGAGCCACATATCTTCCGCCAGCTGACGGCGGAATCATCTTCGCCTACATCCCCCTGGGTCCTCAATCTGAGAACCTTAGCCTGAACGAGATGAGGCAAGCTCCTAAGAGCCTGATCGGTGACCATCAAAAGGGATTGCTCGTCTACCCGGTCGGGTCTGAACTGAATAGAATACCCGAGTTTCAAGACGGACTTTCCCTTGAGGAGGGATTGAGGTATGTTCTCATAGAATCAGCGGACATCTGCTCTCGAGTGATGGTCGAGCAGGCCGGAAACCTCATAGTTGTTGGAATGAAGGGAGCACACGTGGATATCCAAGGAAAGAACTATCAAAAATCCCTTGGCAGCCTTCCCTCAAGCCTCGCCGCCTGCGTAGTGGCTACATTCTACCGCAAACCCGTGACATTGATGGACGAGAGGAAGAACAGCGACAGACTTATTGCCCGTTTTCGCTTGCTCGAATGAGCTGAAAGGAGAGATAGACCGGTTGCGGCGAGAAAGCGGGTTTCTGATGACACTTGCAGTCCTGTTCCTAGTCTCGGTTGTCTCGCTTTCAGCACTGGACGTTCAAAACCTCGCTGCCTACTTGACCCTCTTCACACTGTGCTACTTCGCGAGCTCGTTCGTTTTCAGGCCGAAGAGAAGAACAATTGATTTTATCGGCCTGGGCCTTCTATACTACAGCGCCCTTTTTCTCGCCACATTTTTTCTGGTGTTGTAGATCTCTTGCGTGGCTTCCTCGTCGTACTGCACCTGATCGCATTCGGAGCTTGCTCGCTTGTCATGCTGTTTCAAGCGTATACTCGTGAACTGCCCACTTCTGCCTACTATCTCACTCTTCTCGTTTTTGTCGTGCCTATCGTAACCTCGATTGTTCTCGGGAGCGAAAAGCTTGCCTTCGTCGGTGTTCTATCCTTCTTTCTTGTTATCCGGCTAATGTTCTATGTCTCTACATACTTTCTCGTCTTTCCGTACGGCGACCCCTATGGCCAGTTCGGTGTTCTACGGGTGTTCGACCAGTCCTCGCACATATCGGTCATCTTTCCCAATATTCCCACTTTCGACCAGACTGAATATCTTGCCGTTTTAACCAATCAGTATTCTCAATGGCCCGGATTCCAGATACTAACTCTCAGCTTCTCGAGGGTCACTGGCCTGCGGTTGCTTGAATCGGCAATGGCAATAGTCATGATCCTTGACGTGGGCTGGTTCACGATCGCCTATACGTTGGTCAGGAAGATTCTATCCAGAACAATTGTAAACCCTTTGAATTCCGTAACTCTTTGCATGGCAATCGCTACAGCAGTTCCGCCAACTTTCATTCCTTCTTATTTCAAGTACGATTTTCCAGCGACACTATTCCTCCTCTCCTCTGTCCTACTCCTGTTGCGGGTCTACGACAATCACGACTTCAAGGTTATGATTCCTCTCACGATACTAAGCGTAGCAATCACGGTGACTCATAGCATAACTTCCGCCTTCTGGGTTTTTTTGCTCTTGCCCTTCGCGCTATGGACAACGGCCCCCGGCCTATTTACACGAATCTCTTCAAAGGTTCCCTTCATTCTGGGGAAGTCAATTCAGTGGCCAAAATTTACTCGTCAACCTCCGCTGCACGCACTATTCGTCTTTGCGCTCCTTTCATTCTTGTCATGGTCAGCGTTCTACGCGGTATATCTGGCGAAATACTCTAGTGTTTCCGCGGGAAAAATTCTATCCTCGTTTTCACTTGGAATTTTGTCAGGTACGCGACTCGCGTCTGGTCAATCCGAAGTGGGCAACTTGACTCCCAAATGGATACTTGACGTTTTGTACGTGAGAGATCACGTCTTTCTTGGCCTTCTTCTGGCAGGACTGGCGGCGCTGGTTCTTGTCCCGGCTCTCGTCAGAAGGGCTCATCTGAAAATTCTGCTTCTCACCGTGGCCGCGATTACCCTCGTCACAGAATTCTCCGGCGCCTTAAACTTCGGGGACCGCTCCCTCTTGCTCTTCGCTCCCCTGATCGGGTTTTTCACGATAGCTCCCTTGACGGTATTGGGGTCTCGTTGGCCTAGGCTCGGCAAAGTCGTAGTGGTCTCTCTGATGATCATGCTTGTGTTCGCTGTAGGTGTCGGGTTTTGGGCATCCTCGTACGCTCCCACCGCTCTCTATGTGCAAGGAGCAGACGCGTCGTTGGCGAGTGGAAGGCCTGTCACGTGGCAAGGGGTTGCTTCTTACATGTCCTTTTCCGGAAGACAAGATTGTATTTTGACCAACGAGATCTACCTGACATCAATGAGCATTCCGGTGGAGGAGTGGAATATTTCCAAGATGATCGGGGTTGTCCGTCCCGCACCAGGCTGCCTTGTAGTGGTTTACCCCGGTCTGTATTCAGCTGTCAACTCTAACGTGTCATCGTTCGGCTTCGGCGAGCCCTATACACCGTACAACGGGTTCTCACCCAGTGCCTTCTACAACCACCTCTACAATAACACGGACAAGATCTTCTCAACAAGAGAAGCGACAATCTACTACTATTCCTAATCCTAACAACAACCATTCCCCGTGACCAAGATCAATGTGACGGTAACATGGCCTTGACACCGAGTTAGCCTTGGAACCGGGGGTTTGGTTTTTGAAGGTTGTTATTTCGAGTCTTTAGCCTTCTAGTAGAAGGAAACTATTGAGAGCTTGTTACTTCGCCGTCATGATGTTCGCAAGGCGGTAGTAGGAATACTTTCTAAGGGTAGTGAGAATTAGCAGCCCAATCGTTACCGCGCTGAGTGACAGGGTCACAGCGAACAAGGTAATGCCGAACGGAGTGAAGTTCAGCGCGAGCCCGACTAACGTTGTTATGGCCAGACTCATGACAAAAGAGACCGATATTCGAGTCAGGTAGTCAAGGTCTTCCTTCTTGGAGTAGATGAAGCCGACAAGGGAGTATCCGGGGAGAACTAGGACCAATAGGGAGCCAAAGATGTAGCGGAGGTAGAGCGCTAGACCTGACGATGCAGAGACGAGGCCGATGGAGGCTAGAGTTGCGGCTACGAGTTCCCAGAACCAAATGGAGAGCGGAGAGAGAAGATAGTCTAGAAACCGTGTATACGGGACTGGTTCTCTGATCAGAATTTTCTTGTCAGCTTGCAGTTCTGCAATCTTCGAGATTATCTTGTCATACTCGTATGGGAGTTCATTGGACAATTCTCTCACTAGCCGAGCAAGAGGGATGGGCTTCGTCGCCGATTTCTGCAATACGAGAGTCTCGATCTCCTTCTCCCCCTTCGAATCTTTAGCTGGAATCCTTTCTCTGCTCATGGTGTGATCCGATCTCGCCGCAGTCTTCTTCGCTGGTGAAGAATCCTTGTCCGCGCCTAGGGTGTAACGTTTAGCCAAATCTGGTCCCACAATCCGGTGTATTCAAAGGTGGAGGTTGGGACATCATAGGACCACAACTCGAATATGATCCTCACATTATTCCCGGGCTGGTTCAGCGTGAGGTTCATCGGGAATGTCCAGGTTTCATTTTCCCTGACGATGTGCCAAAAGATCGCGAGTACAGGTGCATCAGCGTAAGTTGCATTGCTCACAATGGTTGACTGATTACCAAGTTTGACCATCAATTGGTAGTTCTCGACATTGCCCTCATGGTTTTCGACAAAACCGTAGAGTAGAAACGATTGGTTGACGGCTAAACTTGTCGGATAGCCCTTGGTTGTCTGGTCGGGGCCTAGGATGCCTAGCTCGGAATATTTTGGTTGTCCCACCGGTATTAGGGGTGCCAGTGCAGCTACTAGGATAATTATGCTGATGGATGCTAGGAAGATTGTTGCGGTCTGTCTATTCATCGTTCTTTTTCACAACATGGTTTCTATAAACGTACAGCCATAGCCGCCTGTAGATTCGGTCTCCCTTGAGATAGGCCAAGGCCGCTATGCCAAGCGTGGCGGCAACGGTGCCTAGGGATCCGGTCAAACGGAGTTGGCGTGCCATGGAACCGCTAGTTGAGACGGAGGTGGAATTCAGGGAAACCATTTGGGCTATTGTAGTTGCGTTAGAGAGGTCGGCGATGGCCGTATTTGGTTCTGTCGCATTTTCCGTGACGGCCTTTTGGATTAGGGAAACTGCGATGTTCAGCTTTTGGACAAGCGTGGTTACGTCTCCACCATTCTGTTCAGCGTAATAGACTGAGGAAAAAGCGCTGTTAACCGAGTTGTTCGCGGGTGCTAATTGTCCTCCAGCAGTTTCGTGTGAATGAATCGGAGTGGTCGAGATCACCAGAACTATCAACGTGATGGTAATTAGGCATCGCCAGAGGGCTGAAAGGCTCAATCGTTTTCCACGTTGCCCCGAATTCTATCGCGCTGGGCTACATATTCTTGAGGATGAGTTTGGATGCAGATGGGTACTCTCTCTTTTGGGAGGAATCTCAGGCACGCACTAGACGTTTCCCGGGCTCTGTTCTTAACTACCTTCCCAGCCTGGTTCTGTGAGAATACTCTCGATCTCGTTTCATAGATCCCTCCTTTGAAATTGGGAAAAATTAGACGTCTTACAATATTGCACTTACAAACCTCTGTTTGAGTGCCCGAGTGGTAGTAAGCACTGCGGTGAAGGTAGTTATTGCTCTAACACGCTTCCGAATGGAATCTGGGAAAACTCCTTCAATCGTGCTGGAACTTAATGTGAGTTCAAGGCAATCGTTGGCAACAAAAAGAATGATTCTGATACCAAACCCTAAATAGATTGGCCCTCGACTTTACTTTTCGAAGCTAATATGGACGCGTAGAATATGGGAGGTGTCAACAACAAATGAAGATAGACTTTACGCCCAAAAGAATCAAATTGACCAGGGTGGCAATAGCATTAGTCGCAATATCGTTAGCCGGTTATGTGGCATACGCCGCAACCCAACTCTCAATCAACAACACTGGTACGGTTGTCCTTGCTAACAAGAACTGGAAAATCATTACATTTAATCCTGGGGCAACTGGATTTCCAACATCGGCTGCTAATTGCCCAACTACCGGTTACACAGACACGGGAACATACACCATTTCCTTTGGTAGCATTGCTCAAGGCACATCGGCGATAGGAGAAGTTTGCGTGCAGAACTCTTCAACAGCCACGGAATCCTATTCGGCATCAACAGCCCTAACACCCACACCCGTGCTTCCAGCTGGAGTAACTGTGACCTACAGTGCAGATGGATCAGCGCCTGGGCCAACAGCAACTTCTGGCCAAATAGCACCGAACGGTATTTCGTTGCTTGCGATAGACGTTTCAGCGAGTTCAACGGCAACCGCAGGGGCACTCTCATTCACAACTACAATTGCTTAGCCTCCTGATGAGCCCGTGAGATTCGGGCGAAACCCACACGCTTTTTTCTGGGTCGGGGCAGCTGGAACTGCGATCTTTGAACTCGGATGCGATGTTTAGCACACTTAGTCCATGCGCCTATCTCCAGCCTGTATCATCTGTTGTGGCCGGGTCCTTTGGCCTGATAGAGTTCGATCGGACGGTGCTCGCAGTTGCAAACTGGTTCCTGGTTACAGTTACCCTAACTTTCCGTTCGAGATAGAGCAGAAAAATGCGAACACCACTCTCCTCTGTCCTGTTCGTAACGGTCATTCTAATCTCGAGCACACTCGCGAGCACTAGTCTGAGCATTAACAATTCAGGGAGCGTGTTGACCCCTCTCGTTGGAAAATGGTTCGATTATGTGGTAGTTATTATGATGGAGAACCACAGCATCAACAATACCTACGGGATACCAGTTCCAGCTAACAGCTGGAATAGTAATAGTAAGACTTGTCTTGGGAATTGTACATTTTTCGACTCGTTTGCCAATTCAAACGGACTTGCTGAGCAATATACTGATGACTCAATAGCGGCCGGTAGCGTCGGGGACTATATCGCGATAACGTCAGGGTATGGAAACACAAACCAGGGGTGTAACTCGAACCCACCCGGCACCAGCGGCTGCGCACTGCTTACGAATTCCAACATCGCTGATCTTTTGGAAAGCGCCGGTCTAAGTTGGAAGGCATACATGGAAGGCTACCCCTTATCGTCCGGGTGCTACAACAATAACGCGGGCAATCCGAACAATTACTATTTCGCCCACAACCCGTTCATCTACTACGCTAATATCCACAACAACGCGACGAGATGCTCACACATCGTTAAAGCCAATTCCAACTCCCAAACAATCAGTCAAACCGCCTGCTGGCCAACTGCCATACCAAATGATGATCTGTTCATCAATGACCTGAATTCACCCGCAACCGCGTCCAACTATATGTTCTTGACACCGAATACCGTAGACGATGACCATGACTGCAACGATATTTCAGTGGGAAATGCGTGGCTGAACCGTGAGATTCCACAAATCCTGGGCAGCGCCTTGTTCACGACGCGAAAAGCCGCGCTGTTCGTAACATTTGACGAACCGGATTGCACGTTCTCGATGCCGACTTGCCCTTCTTCTGGCCCACAATTGTACACGGTTTGGGCATCAAACCCGACAAACCCCACCACTAATGCGGGATTCAAATCTGTCACGACCTACACACACTACTCTGCCTTGAGAACGATCGAAGACAATTGGAAGCTACCTCCTCTCATACCCTCGACTGATGGAAGCGCTAACAACATGACCGAATTTCTAAAAGCTCGGTCCTAAGGGCAATTCTCATGCTCGCGTTCGTTCTATATCCATATCACTCTTTGGACATGGAATTCTACATGGGAATCCTGGCAACGTTTATTTCAACTGAGAACGAATAAGGAAGAGGAGTCAATCGATTGGATTTCAGGGTCAGGTCCGCTGGCATGTTCGTCGTCGTTTTGTTAGGCGCGGGATTGCTAGCGCAGTTGATGATGCCGGTTCTGACGGTCTCGGGCCCTAAAGTTCCAAGAACTATAGCTGAGGCTTCTCTTGAGACAATCAGCTACATTGGGATCGGGCCTACGTCAATAAGCCTTTCTTGGACTGAGAGCACTGACCTTACGTTTACCAGTTACGCGCTGCGAGAGTCAACGGATGCTGCCATTGGGCCTTGGACAGTGATCGACAATATCTATGTTCAAGGAAATACGAGCTACTATTTCTCGGGTCTTACTCCAGGCGCAACGGAATGGTGGGAAGTAGTATACCACAACACAACAGGGTCTCGGGAAACTATCCCTGCACTTCAGGCTATTCAACCATCAACTGCGTCCCTCTCTGTCTCTCTGTTAACGTCGACAACCGCTCAGCTATCATGGGATAACAACGCGATGTATGGCGGCCTTCTCTCCTTCGATTCATACCGGCTGTTGGAGTCAACAAACGGAGGGGTGTATTCCATAACATGGACCACCACCGATGTCACTCAGCACGGTTACATAGTTGGCGAATTGTTCCCGTCGACCGACTATTCCTTCTACCTCTACACGACGGACCAGTGCAGCTGCCCAGCACGTTCCCCGTCGAGCTCGGATTCCGAGACTGTTAGCATCCAGACGCCAGGGCCCTTGACCAGTTCGATCAATCCTCTATCGAGCATCGTAGAGGTTGGAGAGCCGGCTTTATTCAACTGCGTGGCCATGGGCGGAAAGGGTCCCTACACCTTTTCCTGGGTGTTCGGCGATGGAATTACTGGCGCTGGAGTTGACACGAGCCACAATTACACCACGACTGGAGCGATGACGGTGGTTTGCACGGTAACTGATACCCTCGGGGCTACAGCGGTATACTCTATCGAAGTGAAGGTTGGCTCGGATCCCTCTATCACTGCGTTTATCGCCTCTCCCGCCAGCCTTTCTGCCGGAGAAAAGGTCACGTTCAGAGTTTCGACGAGCGGTGGGTACGGAGGTCTATCGTATTCATACGCGAGCCTTCCTACAGGTTGCTTGTCCACAAACTCTACTACTCTCTCATGCACTCCGACCTCAAGCGGCAACTATGATGTAACGGTGACAGCTATCGACCATGCAGGTGAGTCCGCGACCGCAAGGGTAAGCATAACTGTGGAGCCACAGAAGGTCCCCGGCCTACCCCAGGTCTTGGGATTGGCGGTAATTTTCAGCGGCATAGTGGGAATTGGTGCTATTGTAATCGTCTCGGTATCTCTGACCCTCCGCCGGAGAAGGGGACGTCAGGCCACGACCGGGACCTGAAGCAGAGTTTAGACTTCGTTCTTCCTTGTTTTGGAGGCGTGAATCAGTTTGTCATTGACTAGGCACTCGTAGGAGCTAATGCATGCTGGTATCGGTGATCCGCATGAATAGTCGTTGGTCCTCAAGCTTCTTCCTCTCCGTATCGAGAGCAAACCCTTTTCAATTCACCAATCTATCTGGCGCGGTTCACTCTCGAGTAACATCGTTCTGGCCGGTTGTCTTTCCCATTCTGAAGTGTGTCCTTTCGAAGGCGATTCTCCGCCGGCCTTGGAACTGGTTCCTACTGAAGTGTAATCCTGCGGCTGTAAGAAGCCCAAGGACTGTCCCGATTGCAAGGATGAAAAGCATGGGTTGCATAGGTGTAAACAAACACGGCAGGCAGAGTCCTCCGCTGCTGTGCTGATTGTTGGGGGGTTCCTGAGCGGCTTGCACGTCCACGACCTGCGATGTAGACGCCGTCTGCTCCGAGCCGTCATTCATAATGAGACTCACTGTATAGTTTCCCGGATTCGCGTAAGAGTGAGTTGACGTAGAACCGCCGGATATGGCGCCATCTCCGAAGTCCCAGCTAAAACTGTAAGGTAGAGCACCCCCTGTTCCAATCGCATTGAAGGAAACTATCGTTCCAGTGGTCGGAGTCAGAGGCGAGAAATTGAATGTCGCAGATAACGGGGTTATCGGTATGTAGTTGAGTAGGTTGCCCCACCCGATTCCTCCTTTGTAGCCCGTCCCCCCTGGACAGGAGGCAGGCTGGAGTGCACCGTATGTGCCTGAGCAGGGAGTGTCCATCCACGTACCCGCGGGCCACCAGACCCAGCTTATTCTTGGACTGTGACTGTCAAATAGTTGTGTTAACGTTTGAATGAATGCTAGTGACACGTTGGCGTATCCGGCCGATCCTGGCAGTATGTCGTCAGGTGGGCATCCTGATGTGGTGCCTTTGGGACCATTACAGGTGGGTACTTGGGGATCGGCACCGCCTTCAGTATCGAGTGCATACCAACCTGTGGTCTGTTCGCCTTTGAGTACGGCTTGATAGTCCTGTTGGGCGTGTGATATCGCATTCTGAATCGTCCAGGTGTAGAAGCGGTATGACATATAGTCGTGAAGGCTGATCAAGACCTTCCCGAGAGGGTCAGTAACTGTCGGGTATCCTAAGCTCATATCTGTGTTGTACGGGCAGGTGCTACTGCATTGATTCTCTACTGCGATAAAGTGCTGGTCGCCCGCGCTTCTTGCCATGTTGATCCATTGCTGGTAGGCTGAGGAGAGTATTGTCACCGATGCATTTGGCTCGTTTATGGGCTCCCAAACAATCTGGTCATATAATGGTCCGACCTGTTGCACAATTGGTTGCCAGTAACTGATCCAACAAGTTGTAGCTGTGGATATGTCCTCGTTGCCATCATAGCGAAGCACGATCCAGAAATGGTAGTAATTCGCAATCTTGATCATATTCTGGGCATCGGAGGACGAGTAGGGACTATCGTCCAGGTCGCCAGCCGCGTTGGTGCAGTATGGCGCAAAGCTTACCCTGATCGTATTGAATCCCATAGTTTTCATTCGAACAACTAGTCTTTCCATGTCGCTTTGATTCTGGCCCCGGAAGACATTGCTCGGCACATATGTCGAGTTGTGGTAGCAAATAATTGAACAGGTCGTCGTCGCTGAATCTAACCTCAACCCGCCCCAGCCGATCATAACAGGCGGCTGCTGTCCTTTCATAGAAGCCGAACTTTGGTCGTTCAGGCTCCTCAGAGTTGGCGCAGACACAATGGTAGATGTTAGGATCAAGCAAATGAGGACGACTAGGAAACTACGAACTCCTATCATTTTCAACATTCAATCACCCACTCTATCTTACCGGTCCGAAGGGGATGTGGACTCGGCTTCATTCCAGCCATAACTAGCGCTAAACCAAGGGGAGGCTGACGGTCATGGTCACTGTTGATGTCGCGGTCTGTCCGTTCGCATCAGTAACGGTCAGCGTTACAGTGTATGTTCCAGGGAGGAGATAGATGTGGCTGACGCTGGCTCCGCTGCCTGTTGTTCCGTCACCAAAGTCCCAGCTGTATGTGTAGGGCCCGGTTCCCCCGGTCGCACTACCGGTGAATGTTACAGGCAAGACGGTTGTCGGGTTTGAGGGAGAGTAGGAGATGCTCGCGGAGAGCGGAGAAGTTACAACTACCGTCTGAGATGACTTCGCAATCTGACCAGCAGAATCAGTGATAGTCAACGCAACAGTGTAGCTTCCTCCCGACTGGAACGTGTGGCTCACCGAGCCTCCTGAAGCAGTACCCCCATCTCCAAAGCTCCACGAATAGCTGTAGGGCGAAACTCCCCCGGAGGCTGAGCCTATGAACAAGACAGTCTGTCCAACGTTGGGTGATGAAGGGCTAAAGGTGAAGCTAGCCGACAGAGGCGGAGGTGGACTAGTGACAGTGATGGATTTTTGAGAAGTGACCGTCTGTTGTGGCGATCCGCTATCTGTCACTGTCAAGACAACGGTGTATGAACCTGCCGTCGCGTATGCGTGGGTTGCAGTCGAGCCTGTTCCGGTTGAGCCGTCACCGAAGGCCCAGCTGTAAGTGTATGGCTGAGTTCCACCCGACGCACTTGAGGTGAAGGAGACTGTCTGTCCAACCTGGGGGCTCGCGGGACTGAAAGCGAAGCTTGCTGTCAACGCCGGTGGGGGCGGACTTGTAACGGTGACGGATTGCTGTGAGCTGGCTGTCTGTTGAGGCGACCCACTGTCCTTCACAGTCAGAACAACATTGAACGTTCCTGCCGTTGTGTAACTGTGGGTTGCCGTGGAGCCTGTAGCGCTTGAGCCGTCTCCGAACGTCCAACTGTAAGTGTAGGGCGTTGTTCCGCCGGTTGAAGATGCTGTGAATGTGACCTGCTGCCCGGTCTGCGGCGTGGAAGGTGTAAAGCTGAAGCTAGCCGTTAGTGGAGGAGGACTAGTAACCATGATCGATTGTTGCGAGCTAGTCGTCTGTTGAGCCGAGCTGCTGTCTTTGACCGTCAAGGTCACGGTGAAGGTTCCTGGCGATGAATAAGTGTGGGTTGTGGACTGTCCGGTTCCAGCTGACCCGTCTCCGAAAGCCCAGCTGAAAGTATACGGCGAAATTCCACCGCTGGCCGATCCGGTAAACGTTACCTGCTGGCCCACCTGGGGTGAAGAAGGCGTGTAAGTGAAGCTGGCACCCAGTGCCGCTGCTACCGTGATCGTCTGGCTTGACGCTGCTCTCGCTCCGTTAGCGTCAGTAGCTGTCACAGTTACCTTGAACGAGCCAGAGGTCGAGTAGGCATGGCTCGTCGGGTTAACGGTTGAAGTGCTACCGTCGCCAAAGCTCCAACTATAACTCACGCTACCAACCCCGCCAGAAGTCGTCGCCGTAAAAGTCACAGCCTGGTTCACCGTGGGAGAGGAGGGGTTCGCGGTGAAACTAACACCCAACGCGGCACCGACGATAACAGTTTGGCTCGAGGTACCAGACGCGCCGTTTGCATCGGTCGCAGTGACGGTGACAACAAACGAGCCGGATGATGTGTATGTGTTTGTCGCGGGATTGACCGATGCCGTACCACCATCTCCGAAGCTCCAACTGAAACTATACGGAGATGTTCCACCGCTCGCCGACGCGGTAAATGTCACCGGTTGACCAGCCTCAGGCGAGGATGGGTTGAAGGCGAAATTGACAGCTAGGGATGGAGGCGGACTTGTTACGGTAATAGAGTTTTGAGAGCTTGATGTCTGTTGAGGCGACCCACTATCGCTCACCGCCAAGATGACATTGAAGGTCCCTGCGGACGAGTAGGTGTGGGTTGTAGTTGCGCCTGTCCCAGCAGATGTCCCGTCGCCAAAGTTCCAACTGAAAGTGTAAGGTGATGTTCCACCACTGGCTGAGCCGCTAAACGTGACCTGTTGGCCGACTTGTGGTGACGTTGGACTGTAGCTGAAGCTAGTCGTTAGAGGGGGAGGCGGTGGGCTCGTAACAGTGACGGATTTTTGCGAATTCGCCGTCTGCTGGGGCGAACCACCATCGCTGACTACCAATATCACATTGAATGTTCCAGCAGATGAGTAGACATGAGTGACAGTTGAGCCGCTGTCGATCGAACCATCGCCGAAACTCCAACTAAACGAATAGGGAGCTGTTCCCCCACTTGCCGAGGCTGTGAACGTTACTAATTGTCCTACCGAGGGCGAGGCAGGTGTGTAACTGAAACTTGCAGTCAAAGTTGGGGGTGGCGGGTTGGAGACGGTGACCGTCTGAGTCGATTTTGCAGTCTGGCCGCCCGCGTCGATAACCGTGAGGACAACATTGTAGCTACCAGCCGCCTGGTACGAGTGGGTGACAGAGCTTCCCGAACCGATCCCACCATCGCCAAACGTCCACGAGTACGCGTAGGGCTGTGTTCCACCGGACGCGGACGCTGTGAAGGAGACCGCTTGTCCGACCTGCGGGTTCGCAGGGCTAAACGTGAAACTAGCTGTCAGAGCCGGCGGAGGCGGGCTGGTGACAGTGACCGATTGGTGAGAAGTGGCCGTCTGTTGTGGCGACCCGCTGTCTTTCACAGTAAGAGTTACCGTGAAGGTTCCCGCTGTCGCATAAGTGTGACTTGCAGAAGATCCTGTGCCTGTGGACCCGTCTCCGAAATTCCAGCTGAACGTGTACGGTGTCGTACCGCCGCTGGCCGATGCGGTAAACGTGACCTGCTGGCCGGTCTGGGGCGAAGAGGGACTGAAAGTGAAACCAGCGCTCAAAGGCGGAGGCGGTGGGCTCGTTACCGTTACGGTCTGTTGAGATGCCGCCGTCTGCTGGGGCGAGCTACTGTCCTTGACCGTAAGAGCAACGTTGTAGGAGCCTGCGTTTGTGTAGGCGTGCGTTACCGTTGAGCCAGTTCCAGTTGAGCCATCTCCAAAGCTCCAGCTGAAACTGTACGGCTGTGTCCTGAATGTCAAACAGTTGAGTAGTTGAAGGCGGGTTCTGCGGAGCAATACCAGCCGACTTCCACGCCTGATCGATCTCTACATGTATCCTGCAAAGATAGACATCTGAGCTGGCGCAGTTCGGGTCCAGAACGTTGGCCGTGCTATCGCAGAAAGTTCCATTCGGGTACGCAACACAGTCCTCGCTAGTGTAAGACGGCAATTCGATTCCATGGATTTCGACGAACGTCGCGTTTCCATTAACCGTACATGGAGGCGAAGTTGACCTCTTGTCAGGAATACCCGGTAGAAATCCTCCTCCCGCATACGTTGCCCCGCCATTTGAGTTCGCCTGGCTACCGATAACTCCCTCTATCGTCGTCAGTAATGCTCTGCATGAGACCGCAGGGTTCCAGGATGGCAGCGACCCTGGCGAGATAGTGCCCCGGACGAAGGAGGGAAAGGCCGCGAGGAGAGCGGTAGAGACTATTAGCGCACACAGCAGTATAGCGAACGTGAAGGGTTTCATCCGTCCCGAACGTGCCAGGGGCGCACGAGGCACTACTCGCACTTTCATTTCCAAAGGGTTACACGTGGAGGCGAGTATTTGTTCAGTCCGTCTACAATAGACTAGAAGATAACACACGCACAAGCAAGAGTATACAATGCGACTGGGTGATGCCCGAGCGCCTCATCTCCCCTGGCCTTCCGTGCTAAACATCGGAATTAGCGGGCACCTCGACAATCGTTCTGTATCGCTCTATGCATAAGAATGTAGAATTATCGAGAAAGGAGCACAATATTCTAAAGAGGGTCATGCGTCTGGGCCGAGTGTTACACGGTCGCGAGAATTGGCCCAGCACTTACGAACGAATCCTAAGGAAAACACTGGTGGGTCTACCTCTGCGAGCCAACCATGTTCACTGTGCAATATTTCGCAGGAGGAGGTTCTCGCGGAATTCCAGCGGTGGAAACTGGTCCGGACCAAGACGATGAAGGGTCATAGGGAACGTTTGATGCTTTTCCATCGAGACCACGTTCGGACTCTTGATGAGGGATCTATCGGGGAGGCATACTTGCTGTTGATGAAGGCGGGTTCAAATTTCTTCTCATACGCCAACGAGTGGGCCATATTCGAGCCCGTGTATGCGACGGTCCCAGATCACTGGCACCGCGTCGCCTCCGATTTGGACGAGAAAGCTCAGGATTACGGCCAGATTCTCAAGACCCCTAGAATTATCATAGACAACACTGATGGCACTATTTCCAGAGTGTATCCGGACAACAAGACGCTTGGGCCTTCCAACAAAGCCTCTTGAAAAGAGAGGAGGGGATGCTCGCGCTTTTGACATTTGATTGTACGGGAGCGGCTCCGAGGCATCACTCGCCAGTTACCACGCGCATGACTACCCTACTCACAGCGAATTGTATCTATGGTTCTTTCCGAAATTCTTCTCGTCGGAACTACCCTGATAGAAGAGAAAGCAACCTTCCCCATTTCTAGATCCTTCTCGGCCCAGCGGAACACGTTGTCCTCTGTCAGCGCTCGCTGTCAGACGGTCCCCTCTAACCGACAGTATTGGGAGAGCGAACGAAGCCGCACTTGACCCTTGAAAAATTAACGGAACGCCGCGTCTTCGGCTATATTAGCCCAGCAACAGTTACAGTGACGGTCACGGTCGTCGTGTGAGATACTCCACCACTGGATCCGGTGACCGTGACCGTGTAAGTTCCAGGCGTAGTGAGCAACGAGGCGGAGACTGTCAGGACGGCCGAACCACTACCTCCAGAGGCGAGAGATACGACGGAGGGGCTGAGAGTCGTGGTAGGCTCTGAAAGGGAAATGCTTGCAGGGCTCACCTGAGATGTCAGACTCACGTCACCTGTAAAACCGTTGATGCTAGCAAGCATTATTGTGGACTGGCTTGACGAACCGATTGGTACACTCAGCGAACGCGGATTGGCTTGGATGCTGAAATCGACCACGTAGACTGTAACGCTGACGTTGCGGGTCATGTTTCCATTCGCGCCTGTCACTGTGACGGTATAGTTCCCGGCATCAGACGAGGCTGTCGTAACAGTCAGAGTAGTGCTGCCTACCCCGCTAGTCTGGAGGAACATGGAAGAAGGATTCACAGCTGCCGCCGGGATTGGCCCGCTGGAGCTGGGCCCCGAGGACACTGTTGCTGTGAACGATACGCTGCCTGAGAACTGGCTGGAGGCGCTGACGCTAATCGTCGATGTGCTCGATTGCCCAGGCATCACGGGTAGAGGGTTCGGGTTCGCCGAGACGTAGAAGCTCGAAGTCCTCCATGCAGTGAGAGGATGCAACTCCCATCCAGAAAAGCCGTGCGCATTATCATCGAGGTCATTCGGATTCCAGAAGACAAATCCTTGCACATCAATCAACGTCATGTAAGGCACGGTCTCCGCCAACAATGTACTATTGTCACAGAAAGTGGAGGGCCCACAGTAGCCCGCACCCTTCCAATCGCGGTCTATTTGCACATGGATCATGTGCATGCAATTTGTAGTGTTGGTCGAGGTGCAAAGACTATAGCCGGGCGTGAGGACATTGAAGGCGGTGTCTGACTGCAGACCGTTGGTATAGTTAGCCCCACCATTTATCGGCACGAATGCTTGATTCCAATTGAAATCACCAGGATAGGACCGCTCGACACCGTTAATCTGGACGAAGGCAGACACCACTTGACCTTGCGCGTTAGTTATGGTACAGGGTGGTCCCGGCGGCACCCAACCGGGCGGAGTCGTTGATGATGGCGTGAGCCATCGTTTAGTGTTATCAGGACCATATGATGACGTTATTCCCGGGTTGAAAATACTGCCGTTCTCTGTGGCACCACCGAGTGAGTTGGTTTGACTTCCCAAGATCTGCTCGACCGTCACAACAATCGGAGCACAGTTGACTTTCGGATTCCAAGACGATAGACCGCCTGCCAAGGGAGCGCTAGCCATCTCGCTAGGGAGAATGACAGCTGGATGACTGGACAAGAATGAAGCCAGCACAAGAAGAAATGAGAAAGCTACCAGAAGGAGGCTTCGTTTTCTGTGGCTGAGCCTAGACCGGTTCCGCGGACACATAGCCGATATGATGGAACTCAATACGACTATTTAGCCGGCATGTCCACAGTGTGTTGGAAGCGCACACGATTAATGGCAATAGTGTACGTGTACGCGTCCCGATCGGCCAGAATCAGCCCTGATCCCGAATCTGAAGATTGCCAGAACGAGTGTTCTAGAAATAAGGGAGTCTGAGCGACTCATCTTGGGCGCAAAAGAGAAGATTCCGCAAGAAATCTAGATCCCTGACTCTAGAATGTCTATACTCCGGGGTTTCGGTGTTCCCGTAACAGTTGAACGTCAACACTTCATACTCGCGGGCTCTGGACAACCAGTCGTCACCCACGTCCCGTTTGCCCCGGATCGAGCTAAACTTATCGCCCCTTACTCCCGGAGTCGCAGAGGTCCAAAGCGGAGCCCTATTTGGGGAAGAAGCGAATAGAGGCGACGAATACATTGTGGTTGGTTGTGTTCCTTCTTAGACATGCTGGTTATATTGAAAGATCGAGACGTAGCTATCAGAAATCATGGAGCCCCTGCAGATCTCAGTAGTCGGCGCAGGCTACTGGGGAAAGAAGGTCATCCGGGAAATCTTGAACCTAGCCAAGACCACTGGTAAGGTAAGCCTCTGCTCCGTGGTGGACAATTCACCAAGCACCCTTGAACAGTGCGCGAAAGAATTCGGGCCCCTAACCTACCATCTGAACTATCGAGACCTCCTATCCGACCCGTATGTCTCGGCAGTTCATATCTGCTCACCGAACGCCAGCCACTTCGAAGTAGCCTCCGAATTCCTAAGGGCCAAGAAGGACGTCCTCGTCGAAAAGCCACTCGCGCTTAGAACAAGGGAAGCGCACGAGCTTGTGAGGCTTGCAGAAACGACCGGCAGAGTTCTATCAACAGGACACCTTCATAGATTCAACAACGGAATCAAGGAGCTCAAACGCGTAGTTGACAGTGGAGTGTTAGGCGATATCTACTACCTTAGGTTGCAGTGGACTGGCCTCCTTCCACCCCAGAAAGAAAGGGATGTGATAACCGATCTCGGCCCACATCCATTTGACATCTGCAACGATGTTCTGGGTTTGTGGCCGACAAAGATCTCCTGCAGAGGCAGAGGATATCGAATCCGAGCAAGCGACGAGGTAGCCTTCATCACCGCTGAATACCTGAATGGTATCGTAGCAAACATAGAGCTAAGCTGGCTCGATTATGAGAAACGCAGAGACGTAACTGTCGTAGGCAGCGACGGAGTCGCCAAGCTAGATTGTCTCGATCAGAAACTGGTCCTCCAGAGACCTGACAAGACCGAACCGGTATCGGTTATTCCAAGCAATACGTTGGGCGCAGAGATCCTTCACTTTGCTGACTGCGTCGAACAGAATAGAAGATCAGTGACTTACACCAACCTCGCAAACGGGGCGATTGGAGCGGGCGTTGTTCGGCTCCTGGAAGCATCAAAGAAATCGCTGTACGAAGAACGGAACGTCCAGGTTCAACGTCCAGAGTCAATCGAGATGACCGCTGACCCACCGGCACACAAAGGATTCTGGAAACTAGCGAACTAGCGCAGGCCGCTCCGCCGAGGTCAGAATGTCGGAGACGATTCCTGGTGGAGTCTAGACAAGGCGTCGGGAAGTGCTAGCGAAAGAAACAATCACCCCTCAGAATGATAAGCATACTCATAGCCTCGTTCGAGTAAACCTTCAGACATGCAGCGAGTGCGGACGCTTCCTGGTCACAACCTACACACGATCCGAGAATGGAGACTTGGTTCTGAAAGAACTGGAGTTGGAAATGAAAGTCAAGTCGTCACGAATTAGACCATACCAGCCCGAGGGAGAGGACCTTGGGGCAAGAGTACAAGAGTCAGCAGGTCAAAGCGAGATTCGAGAAGACACCTGCTGGTGAAGCACATCGGATCGGGGTCCCTCGAGAAAGCGAAGGACCTCTCGACTCTACAACCAGTTCTCACTCGATCTGAGATAGCTTCGGCAACAGGTAGATTGGCTTCTATCGATGTCACGGGATTGCGTTTTGCAGATTCAGATTTCCGCGGATAGCCCGATAGAGTTCTAAGTGTGTTATCTTCTAGTCTATTGTAGACGGACTGAACAAATACCCCGCTCCCAACATTCCTCATGGAAAACAGAGGTGGTAACAAAAGTGCAAGGCGCAACTCGGACCACTCCAAAACGAAACAGTGCAGTTAAGGCCGCGCTACTGCTAACAGCACTGATGATCTCTACGTCTCTACTACTCGCATACCCTGTCTCGGTCCAAGGAAAGACCGTCGCCCCCGGCACGCTCCCATCGTGGAACCCTGCGGTCTCATGCACGGCACGACTCACAACCATAGAAGGCGTGATTGGTAACCAGGTGAACGCGAACGGTGGTTCAACATACGCTGGAGGCGGCTTCCAACCTGGTAATCCGAACAAGCGATCTACTTCTCCTCCGTGTTCAGTGAACGGAAACGCGACATTCGTAGAGATCCACGGAGTCGTGTATCCGGGCTATACGATCGAGGACTGTGCTCAGTGCCAACGTTCTGGACCCGAACTGCGCCAGCTCAGATGTCTATCTTTGCAGGATACATGTAGAGATCGATCAGGCGTGGAAGTCGGCTGGTATTGCTCCGCAGAACCCGCCTTCAACTACTCAACTGTTTGACATTCAGGGCTTCGTCTACTGGGACTGCTGCCACGACAATGACCAGTGGCATAGCTATTCAGGCTGGGAACTTCACGCTCTCACAGCATGGAGACTCTCCAGCAGCGCAACGCCTGACTTCAGCCTGGCTAACAGTCCGCAGCCTCTGAGCGTCACGCAAGGTTTGTCGTCAACAGACACAATCACCGTCACTAGTCTCGACAACTTCGCAGGCACAGTTTCGCTCACAACGACTATAGATCCGGCGATAGCGAATACAACCCAAGTCACAGTCAACCCCGCCAACGTTTCAATTGCCGCGGGAGGTTCAGGGACATCACTGATGACAGTTCAAACATCTCAGTCGACCCCGACAGGCAGCTACTCGATCACGGTAAAGGGTACGAGTGGATACGTATGGCACCCTCTGACGGTAACGGTTGTCATCAGTGCACCACCGCCTGACTTCAGCATCTCCGCTGGCCCAGCCAGCATGTCCCTAGGACTTGGGTCATCCGGAACGGCCACGATAACTCTTCAAAGCCTCTACAACTTCAACTCAACAGTCAACCTAACGACTTCAGTAGCCCCGGTCGACACGACAGCTTCGTTATCTCTTAGTGATCCAACAACGTCTCTCAACCCGAGCAGCATAACACTCACCCCGAACGGGACAGGCGCATCAACACTAACGGTGTCCACATCCCTCGTGACGACACCTGGGACATACACGGTCACAATTACAGCCAACAGCGGAACAATAACTCACTCAACCACAGTGACCGTCACAGTCACATTGGTGTGAGTTGAACACTCGACTCAAACATCCCCCTCTTTTTTCCAAGTCATCGCTCATGTTCGGCATTTACGCGTGCTCATCACGATCCGGAGAAGCGTTCCCGCCCCTTAGGCAACCTAGTTCTTATAGCCGAAAGATGAGGGTGCAGATGGAAAGCGAAAGCCCAATTAGGTGAACTAGACTTGAAAGGAACGTCTAGACCAAAGTCAAAAGTCGAGTCAACGGTCAGATTCTATGATCTATTGAGCGTTGTATTCTTCGTTCTCGCCGTACTCTCTCTCAGCATGCTGACGCTCTATCTGATAACCGACTTCATTGTGCTCGCCCTTGGAGCTATGGACATTGGAACTGTTCTTAACGCGGTAAGTCGAATGATCTCGCTACGTAACATCTCGGATGCAAATGAACGTCAAAGGAAGGCAGCAACGACTGTAAAGTTCTTCCACATCGTAAGCTACGCATGCTTCGGAATTGCCGCGATCGTTTTTGGCATCGCGCTAAATGACCTGGCAACGGACTTTGCCGTCATGGGGCTGGAGCTTACAGGTTGCGGGACAATTCTACGTGCCGTGTCTCGTGACATACAATTAGAGGGCGTGGGCGTCTAGTTGGTTTGGCGGAGCTATGGAAACTAAACAATCTATTCAAGCTGTTTCTCTTATCCTTCATCGCAGTCTTCCTGTTCCTGATATTCGTTCTGGATAATATCCCGGCTTCCCGTTACATGCTCATCGTTCTTGCGGCCGGAACAATCACCTATCTCATCTTTAGTTTCCGCGCTAGCCCAACCGCCAGTGGTCCTCCCATCACCCCGGAAGGTCGACTCCACCTAACTCGTACTCATCTTCTCGCGATCGTACTGATCTTCTCGCTCTTTGTCTCTTCGTACATCATCGTTCGCACGGTCACAGCCCCCTCAGCTTTCCAGCTGGTGAAATTCCAATACTTGGTCCTTCCAAACGGAACAGTTCTCTCGATGAGCCCACTCCAGCCGAGTAATGAGTGCGCGTGGCTAGAAAGCATGAACATCACAACACAGGAAAGGGCAAAGCAACAGGGACTGCCTGACTGTGATTTCGTCTCGTGGTATCATCGGACGAGTCCTCCTACATTGTTCCTTGAGTTTCAGAATTTCACGGAATTTGCCTACAATCTGAACGGGACGGCTGTTAGAACGACTGGATCAGAGCTCCTCTGCTTCTTTCTGTCCTCTGAAAGTTTTCAGTGTTGGGTGCCGCCAGCGACGGTGTCTCACCTAAAATGAGACACCTAATCGGGCCTAGCCTGGCATCCGAGACCTGTGACGCTATACCGGAGGATGATGTGACTAGGCGTTGAGGAAAAGATACAAGATCCTAACACTCGCGATTCTCTTGACTGTTATTATTGTCGCAGGGGCTTCCGCGTATGTTTCTTCACAGTACGTTCCCCGAGTCTTAGTAGACGACACCCTTCCTCTGAAGGAGAATCATCAGTGGCAGTTCGACCTTTTTGTTCTCGGGAGTAGAAACGTGAACATCACGGTCAGCACCCGGCAATATCCTGTTTTCGTGACATTCTGGTTGCAGCAAGGATCGTCGGCAACCACTTACCTCTTTGACAAGCAGGTTACGAACACAACCCAATCCGGCTTCAACGTCAGCGTTCAACAAGGCGGAACCTACTATCTTAGCGTTCAGAAGACAGAACAATACGGGGAAAATGTAACCACCGTGGTTCATGTTGAAGTCAGATCATGAACCATGACTTCGGCCCAAGAATCTAACAGAGGAAGAGTGCAGAACTTGAAGCCCTGCCCAATGGGCTTCCGAGGCACAACTGTCCGTTTTCGAAAATAGGCATGCTTTTCTGGGAGGGTCAATCCTACAGATAGGATTCCGCAACTATTTTTTTCTCATGATTTCTTTTCGATAGCTACTCTTTTCTGCTAACCAATCTATGACCCCCGCGAGGTGGTCGATTTTCCCGGCCCGTGCCCTTCACGAAACTGCTGGTAGTTCGGTGGGCGGATTCGCGCTAAAGGTCTAGCCTTGGCGGAGGTCGGATCTCGGTTGATCATCCATCGCGGGTATCGGACTCTGTCCGTTGTCCTTTGCGAAGCTTCGGAATTGGCCGGCTCGTTGCACTCGTCGGATACTTCAAGTCCGCTGCTCCTTCGTAGGACCTGTTCAGTGGATGGGACGGGTCCGGGGGACTTATTGCTATTACCTGATCGTCAGTGACGAATATGTCGGTCCCGAGGCCTAGGTGGGAGAATGCGGCTTTTACGGCTTCAGCGTAGAATACGCTGGCCTTTAGTCCCATGTCGTGTTTGACGATGAGGGTGTGGCTTCTGCCGTCGAATGCGTAGTCAGAGGTGAAGGCTCGCCCGTACTGTGCCCCTAGGAACTCTAGGGCTTTCAGGACACTGTCGAAGTCGAATTTCTTGAACCAGAACGTTATGATTCCTGGAGCCTGGTTCTCACCCCACCAGCTTCCCATCTCCTTTGCCTGCTCTATGGTAAGATAATCGAAGAATTTTTTGATGGTACTGATTGAGGTTGTGACTGTTCCGAACTTTTCGGCATTGACTTCCCACTCGACATACCTTCTAAGAGCCTTGTTAGCCATCTGGTTCATGCTGACTCTACCCTCTGAAGAGAGTCCTTCCATCTTCTTGTCAACGTCCCGGTCTATTCGGAATGTTCTGGTAACTGTGTCGGGAGAACGACGGCCTTCAGTTTTTGAAGCGGTTTCAAGCTGTGTCACTACAGATTGTCACATCCTATGGCATCTGCAATCTAGTACGTACATTAAGATAAACTTGGCGTTCTTGTCTTACACAATGCTTCTCCCTAGTCAAGGTGGGGAAGATACGAGTCACTGCCCGCAAACGATTGCAAATGGTCAGTTTGCATACTCGACGCAAAGCCATGCCGTGCATACAGGCAATATGCTTGCCGATTGCAAGCGGAGAGAGACGTACCACTTAAGTGCTTGCAACGACGTAATGGGCTCTTGAAGAGCAAAATGACCTTAGCACCTACACGAACCATGCTTGAACTCAAACCAACACCGGTTTCGAGCTCGAGAAGCGTGACCAGGACCCTTAGGCTAGACGAGGATGTCGAAGCGGGCATTGTCGAGATGGCTGAGAGAGAACAGTTCTCATTCAACCTTCTAGCCAACAGAGCGCTCAGGAAACTTGTAGAGTGGGAGGACAAAGCTGGTAAATTTGGCTTCATACAGGTTCCCACATCCCTAGTTGAGAAAGTCTTCAACATCCTCACCGATGAGGAAGCCCGGGAACTAGGCAGAGAGGCAGGCGCCAACACTATTCCCGAGATGGTCCTCTTCTGGTTCAAGAAATTCAACCCCGAGACCGCCCTGAAGGCTTTGGAGATGATCGGCGGCTACGGAAACGCGTTCAGACTCCAATACACCATCGATGGAGAGACTGATACTGTAGTGTTGAAACATGATCGAGGGCCTAGAGTCTCGGCATTCTACGGGGAAATGTTCCTCTCCCTCTTCAAACCCATGGGCGCAAAAGTTGAGACACACGAAACAGACGGACAAATAGTCGCGACAATCACTCGCCCACCGACAAGCCTTGGCGGCGAGCACAGAGAAACATCGTTGATCCCAAATTTTCCGGGGGCCAAGAATGGGAGAGGCTACAAGAGATAATCAAAGCCCGGGAAGCGAGCCTAAGAAGGACAGGGAGAGGATCCGTGGATGGATCCGGATGCATTCCGATGATAATACGAAACTCCCTCCAGTCGAAGAACCGCAAAACAGTGAAGCTCAATCTCCCCATCGCAAGCCTCGCAAAGAACTAGAAAAACCGCTAGAATAGTTGAGGCGGCGCCAAAGGCGGAATCCAGATAGCTCTGCATAATTGCTCATACTGAACAGTCCCTTTTTTTGGATTATCGAGTTCACGAGAATTATCTCGCGCTAGGACACCTGGTTCTTTGCATGAAGAGTTTGTTCGCCCGATTTCTCTTCCGCATCGAGGCCCGTATCAACTGGACCTCGATAATGGTGGGGCCTCAGAGTGAGTTAGGAGAGATTACCTTACGTTACACTTTCATCACTTGTAAACGTGGTGGTTATATGGAAAGTTAGCGAAATGTAGCGATAGATGACAGATGGATGCTACACTCGCCGGGAGCGGAAAGCGGTATGGGCCTCCGGAGTCTGATGTTCGAGACGCCAAGACTGATGGTCGTCTGAGAAATCTCCTGGTCGACCTCATAGCCTCATCGAAAACCTTGGACGCAAGAGTCTGGCTCGACGGAGTATACACCGACATCGATGACGAACAGGTCCGTGGAGAATGGATGAACGATAGAGACGTCTACTTCAAGGTCGAAGGAAGAATAGACAAGAGGAATGGCTCATGACAATGATGTTCGATCAAGACTTGGGTCCCAACAGTTGTCCCTCGTGCCTAGAAACCACCAATCTAACCTGCGATAATTGCCGGCTCTGTTTCGAACACTGCTGCGCATGCTCAGTTGACGTCGATCCAACGGACACAATGGCGGGATAGCTGATGGAGAAGACAGGAGAGAAAATCATGGAGAATTACAAGTGGACGGCCTTCATGAAGCTGAAAGGACAGACTTGGGCTCGAAGAGAGGATGAGATACTAGACGAGTTTGATGGGTTCGTTCAGTCGCTCCGAGGGGTAGGAGTTGACTACAACATAATCGTCATGGTCGAAGGTGGAGTGCCTCGACAACTCCACTCTGATTGCAACGCGAAGGAGACGGAAGCTGGGATCGGTCGAGAAGAGTCTGGGGCATAACATTGGCCAAATTCATACTCTCAGTGGGGGATGACACCTTCAGGATACTGGAGTCAGAGGCCAAGAGAAGAGATGTCACGGTGCAACAACTCCTTCGAGCGGTCATTGTCCCAGAATGGGTAAGAGAGAATCCTCAAGTGAATCCAGCTTCAATGACATACAGGGAAATCGCCCCGCATTTGATGCACCAGTCAATCTACCCTGGTCAACGCGACCAGTTGCTGCAGACACCCGTTAGCAGGCTCAGAACCTGAGCTCGCTGGTTGTACCCGAATTCGACCCTTAAGGAATACTCCTCAGCTAATCCTCTTTCGTAGTCGCTCATTTCTCTTCCGCATGGCGATTTCTTCTAAACATTCTTTTTCATAACGACCCCCCGGGCGGTCGGGTTTTGCGCCCCGCCCTTCGTGGCTGAGCTTCCCCTCTACGCGAAATCACCCAGAATCAGCCCTGATCCCCATTAATCGGCTAGCGGATTATCTCCCCAACCGTAGACAGGAGCAATCTCGGGTCGCACGTAGACAGCCAGGGCTATACCTAGCTGGGGGGGTGCTCTTGTACCATACGCGTTATAAACCAAACAGCAACATACGCGGCGACTGGAGCGATGGAATCGTTAGTCGTATCTCCAACCGCTGAGCCTCGAGGCTCTTCAGACATCGGGGATGAGTTCTTTTTCCTGAAACTCTTCCTCCGCCATACGATAGACTCGGCCTCGCGGGCAGGAGCGGCCCCCATTGAAACAGAACTCTTCGGAGTCGAGACACGAGTAGAAAGACTCGGTTTCTACTCCACCCCTGCTATGAATCCGGTCCTTTAGTCTAAGGGTCGTTTCAGACCCCAGCCGATTTGGCGATTTCGTTGGAGAGCGGAGCTTCCGCGCCAGATCTAGCTATTCGAGAGTCGCTCAAACCCCCGGCGAGTCCACGCAAGACTGCAGTGGTGACTGGGCACTTGAACTCGAATACCAGACAAGAGGTTCGGTAGCGCCTATCTCGAAAACATGTACTATACTAGTTTCTTGCCGAAGAACTCGCTCACAACAAAGAGTCTGGTTCTCGTTCGGCATTGCGAGCAGGCCGTTCGGCTCGGGCCATCGTGATCTCGGCTGAGGACGTGAAAGAGAGTTGACAACGAAAACAAGAATCATGGCGTTAGATCCGCACCCGCAGCATCACGCTGCAGGGTTCAAACTTGGAGGGCTCTAATCTTGAGAGCTCACTTACTGGTCGCTGTGCTGATCATTGGGATAATCGCTGGCTCGGCTCTGCCTCGAGCGCATGCGGTGTCAGGAACCTACTTCGACAACATAGTTATCGTAGCCATGGAGAACCAGAATTATGTGGATGTCATGGGATCAGGGACAGGAAGTTCCAACGCTCCGTTCATTGCAAGTCTACTTCCATACGGTACTACTTTTCTAAACTTTCATGCTTATGGTGCAAATGGTCGCAATACCTGTGCATCAACTCATTCAGCAGGCTGTTATGAAGCACTAATTGCTGGGGTTAGTGACCTACTAGGAAACGGGTACTCATGTTGTATACCCAACCCCACCGTTGTAGGTAATCGCTTTCCGTCAGCAGGATTGACATGGCAGGCCTATTGTGAAAGTGGGTGCCCAAGAGGCAATGACCACTTTCCCTTCACAGGATTCACTGACACGTCAAGCTGCTCTTGTATATTTGCGGGCAGCAGCGTTTCTACCTCAAACTTCGTAGCTGCAGCAAATTCTGCAACTCCTCCTAACTTTCTCTGGTTCACTCCTACCGACAATCACAATATGCACGACAATAGCATTCAAAGCGGAGACACGTATCTCCACAACTTCCTTGTCGGTTCAACAGGAAGCGTAGCAGCTCCTGCTAGTGGATCACTTCTCGCCAGTAACCTCTTCACGCCAGGTCACAGGACCATGCTCTTAGTCTGGTGGGACGAGTACGACCCAGCTCCAATCTTATTCTATGCACCGGGAATCGTCAAGCAGGCATACATCTCATCGAGCGACGTCTACGACGAATTCTCTATTCTGCATACGATCGAGAGCAACTGGGCTCTGCCAACTCTGACCTCCAACGATGCGGCTGCTGCGCCGATGACCGAGATCTTCGGATCTTCGACACCTCCACCCCTAACAACGAGCTTCACAGTATCTCCCTCAACACCAATCGTGAACCTGCCAGTCAGTTACGCGGCGACGACAACAGGAGGGAAATCGCCTTACACGATCAGCTGGAACTTTGGGGACAGCTCGACGGGAACAGGAGCTTCCGTAACCCATGTCTACTCAGGTCTTCAGTCCTACACGGTCACCGAGACTGCAACTGATTCGTCATCGCCCCCACAAACCGTAACGAGTTCCAAAACGATAACGATCACTGCCCCGCCTCCACCATCAACCAGTTTCACACACTCCCCTTCTACGCCGATCATTAACTCACTCGTGACCTTCACGTCCACAACGACGGGTGGAACAACTCCTTACACGGTAGCCTGGAATTTCGGTGACGGAGCAACGGGAACAGGGGCTTCGATAGTTCACACCTTCACGAGCGCCCAATCATTCACTGTGACTGAGACAGCGACAGACTCGTCCTCCCTTCCCCAAACGGCAACCAGCACCGCAACCGTGACCGTTGTTACAACACCACCGTTATCAACGAGCTTTACCTTTCTCCCCGCTAGTCCTGTGATCAACACGCCAGTCTCGTTCACCACGGTAACGACAGGCGGAACACTGTCGTATATTGTCAGCTGGGATTTTGGTGACGGAACAACAGGGACTGGATCCACCGCCACTCACACATTCGCCACGGCAGGAACATTTTCGGTGACTTTGACAGTCGTGGACTCAGGGTCGCCCAGGCAGACAGCATCATCAACCCGTTCCATTACTGTGTCTTCCACTCCGCAAGGAACTGTCACTCTCAAGTTTGAAGGATTTGACTTTGATGGTCAGAATGAGGTCACTCTGACCCTCAATGGTGTGATCATTGCAAGATACTGGTCCGTTAACAATCCTGCCAATGGCCAGACATGGGTGCCAATCTCACTGACCATCATAGTAGTCCAAGGGGCAAACACTCTGGGATTCACTCATGCAAACACTGACTGCGCTGTCGATGACAACATAAGGAACCTCCAGGTCATCAATGGTACCCAGGTGTTATTCAGTGATCCAACTGTGCACACGCTGAACTGTACAACCCCCACTTCATACAACTTCAACATTGGACGGGCCTTGATCCCACCCACACTGACGATTCCAGCAAACCAGACAGTCACGGCAGGAACTTGGATCAACTTTACTGTCACGGCCGCATCAGTCAACATTGGCGGCACCGTCGCGCTTTCAGCAACAGGCGTACCGGCAGGGGCATCATTCGACCAGGCGACCGGGGGGTTCTCTTGGAAACCCGGCGCGAGCCAGACAGGCTCTTACGTCGTCGTTTTCACAACCACGGACAGCAGTTCTCCCTCGACATCCACTAGCAAGTCAATGGGGATTCAGGTAAACCAAGCCGCGCCAGGAGGGTCTAATGGAGGAAATGGGGGTTCAGGTGGAAGCTCGAACGGGGGCTGTCTGTTCTGCGGCGTCATTCCGAAGGTCTCGACAAGCCTCGGCCTCCTCATGATCGGGGGACTCTTGGGCCTCGTCGCTTCGCTTGCTCTCCTGACAGTCAAGGCTCGCGCAAGCTTGGAACAAACCAAGAGAAGAATGAACCGGCTCACTAGGGACGAATAGCCACTATCGCGGGACCAGATCTCAGATCTTTTCTCATCTTGCTCTAAACATTCTTTTTCATATCGACCCCCCCGGGGTGGTCGATTTCCCAGCCCGTGCCCTTCGTGAAACCGCTGCGGCCTCGCATTATTCTCTATGCGGTGAGCCAATCCGCTAGCTGTGTCAGGTCTTTGACCTCTTTGGCGATCCTGCCTTTGAGCCGTCTTCCTTCAGGACTATTCTTCCTGTTAACCCATGCGGTATTGATTCCGAGCCTTGACGCCGGCTCGACGTCGTGGTAGAGGCTTGCTGCGACATGAAGCCATCCTCTATCAGCTCCGACAATCCTCCGCGCCTCTTCAAAATGCTCTGTCCCAGGCTTGTAGGATCTCACACGCTCCGCGGTCACGATTAGATCGAAAGGAACCGTGAAATGCTTCAAGGTGCCCGCCAGAAGATCATCGTCAACATTCGACAATATTCCCAGAGTGTACTCTGTCGCAAGCCTCTCAAGAGCAGGATTCGTATCAGGAAACGGATCCCATGAGGGCAGCTGCTCTGCAAGAAAACTTGACAGTTTTTCCGGAATGGTCTTTCCCAATTTTCTTGCAGCCGCTGATGCGGCCAGCGCTAGAACCTGGCGGTACGATCGGTAAGGCATCTGGCCCTCGACCCTTTTCTCTTCCTCCTGGTATAGGCCGAACAGTTCAGCTTCCTCGGTCTGACCCAGTCCCGTCCCCTTGAGGGCCTGCTTGAATGCGTTCTGGATTCCTGTCTCCCAGTCGATCAGGGTGCCATAGCAATCGAAGGTTACAAATTCGAACTCTGGGGTTCTGTTCAATCACAGATTCCTCCTCGAATGCTCTGAAACGACCTCGCGTCAGGATCATTCTAAAGCTAGACGCCTATACCTAGGTTGTTCGGGTTTAGGACAAGAGAGAGGATAGGGAAATCGCGCATTTTCAGCCCTGATCTCGAATCTGAACCAGCCACAAATTCTCGCCTGAGAATAGTTCGAGAATCACGGGATAGCGCAAGATAACGGCTGAGCCATCGAAGCCCAGAGTGTGCCCGGATCAGTCTGTCTTGCCGATAATCCTACCAGACAGGAAAAGTCCCAGGAAAAAGGGGGTATGTTTCAACCGTTTTGCGCGGCATGAGTGCTCTCCGCGGACACTTGTGAAAGTAAATCCCCATGGCTAGAAGAACCGTACCCTTCAAACCAAGGGAACCATTCCGAATCAAGGCAGGACAGGAAATCATTTCCTGAGAGGAATTCCAGGGGTCTCGTGACGCAGGAAGTGGTTTCTAGAAGCCCTCAAATGGAAATGTCGTGTCGTCTGTTCTTGTGGTTATTTGGAGCCTCGCGCGTGGGAGCAGTTCTGGGCTCAAGCTTTTTTCCTGATCCAATTCGTGGGAGCCGTAGGCCGGCTTGATGTAGGGTTTGATATCTCTCTTCAGCGATTTCTGCTCACCCTGTTTTTCTCGTGTGCTCGCCTTCTAGAGTTTAGTCTGATGATTCCGGCCGTTGCTCTGGAAGGTGCGGTATAGCTCCATGCGACTATGAAGAATACCCCCGCGATTAAGCCGCCTCCAGCCCAGACAGTCCAAGATGGAACACAAAGTCCACTAAACATGGGGGGCTGGAACGGTAGTGGGTTAGCTATAGGTGGAATCAAACACAATAGTCCGGGAGCACTAACTGGTGACATTGCGAAATTAACGTCAGTCGTAGCTCCGACCGAAACGATGACATTGGTTCGGAAGATGTTGAAGTATCCGGGATAGCTAGCCCATATCGTGTAGGTTCCAGGTGGGATGTTGCTGAGAGTAAACCGTCCATTCGTATCTGTCGATTGCTGAATCTGAGCTGGCTGACCCGAACAGGGTCCTCCGACTCCGATACAAGCTCCGACTAGCGGAGAATACTGGCCGAAGAGATTCTTGCTCGAGAGGTCAATTACCTGGCCAGATACATATCCCGATGTTGTCCCGCCATTGGGGGGTATTCCCGGATACTTGTACAGCCAGTTTGCGAGGCTCTGTGAGCCTATGATATCGTAGACTATCGGTACGTTCACGATCAGCGGCGGGGGAGTAGTGAAGCATTGGTTCAAGCTATTTATCGTGCAACTGGTCGGCGTCGAAGCGTATTGCACTCCGAGATTCTGAGTGTCTACATAAGTGAAAATTTGGGAGTAAGTGTTGGCCGCGACGACTCCTGACATTGTCTTGTTCGTTAGCTGGGCGAGATTCACGAGTTGGTCGATGGGCGGAATCGTTGCTGGTCGCGATAACTGGGCGTCTTGAAAGATTGGAAGCTGGGCGTGTGGCTGGCCGGTGACGCCGAAACTGCATGAGTTGCTTCCTGTGCAGCCTGCTGTCTGAATTCCCTGTCCTCCGATCCAGGCTCCAACTATTCCATACCAACAGTTTCCTGAGGAAAGGTCTTGCTCGCTACAGGAGAGCCCGCCAAACCCAACCACGTTGAGGCCGAAACTGATTCGTGTACTGGTGAGAAGAGCGACGGTGTTGATTTCTTTCTGAAAGGTTGGGAGTGCACCGATGAGCGAGGGCATGGGGTCGCATTTGCCTACGCCGAAGGGACCACAAACGTTGGCGTTTGAGCCGGTGCAGACGTTGGCGACACCAGCATTTGTTTTTGTGCAGAGTAGGGTAATTGTGGGGGGTACGATCTGGATGGCTAGACTTGTTATCTCGCGATAAATGTACCATGTCTTCTGAGTGATCTGTGTCCCAAGCTGAACGAAGGTTCCGTTGTACTGTCTGCCATTGATGATTGGGTTGACTACCGTCATATTGCTTATGGCAGTTACAGATGAGCTGGATATGCAGGCAGTAGCCCCCGAGATGCATGGCGGGTTGACGGCTTGGGCTGCTTGCACCACCGCATAATCCGCGGCCCAACAGCTATTGGAGGGAACATTCCCTTTGTCAGGGGTGTCACCGTTGTAGTTGGTGCAGGTGGGGTCTCCGGCTGGGTTAGAGGATGTCAGAAGGATTCCTCCATTTGCTCCTGTGACCCCTCCTTGAAGGTCGAACCCTCTAGCATCATAGCATCTGTTGGAATTGTCAAGTCCCGGGAGGCTCGTGGGCTGGCCGCTGCAATAATCTGGTATACTCATGGGGAGTTTGTAGCTCCAGTTTGCCAGGTTTATCCCGCAGATTATCGAGACACAATCATTGTAGGCGACGTAATCCGAGGCGAGCCCAATCGGGATGTAGAGGGTTCCCAGGGCTGCGTTATAGAGAGTGTTATTGGAGCAGGATTTTCCACAGACCAGGTTTCCGCCATCCGTATTGGAGTAAACTCCGATGGGAACCTGATCCGCTGCGGACGCACCCCGCACGGTGTAGTGGAAGTTGGAGTAGCCATAGTTGGGATTGTAGAAAGGATTCGTCGGAAAACCGGTCAGCATCGAGAGGAAATGCTCCGTGGGACCGTTCTGGATCGTGATGCTACCACTTGATCCCATGCTAGCCGTAGCGAGAAGGAGGATGGAAAGGCCGTCAATTATTCCGCTTCTTCTCTTCACCAGGTTTCTGCCTCTTTCAACTCGGTTCCGTTAAGACTATAGGTGCGGTTGACTTGGAAAAAACGAGAACCAGCTCCCTTGGAATTTGTATGACTGAGTATCTCTTGAAAGGGAAATCTGCAATTATCCACCATGAAGAGTAACAAATGTGATGCGTACTGAAAAGGAGTAGACTAATCCGGATAGTTATAGTGAAACTAATCCGAATGTGGACAACAGGCCTGTACACGACACATGATCTCACAGGGTGAGGGACAAGGGATTCCTAGATCAAGAGAACGTCAATACTGGCTACTTTCTGGATTGTTTGGAAGTCCCTATCGGATGTTACTACAGCGTCGGCGCCGTTTGCAACCGCGACTCCGGAAACCAGAACGTTGAGGGGATTAATACCCCGGCCAAGCTCCAAGTTCAAACTCCTTCGCAGACGCGCGATTCGATAGAACCATATTCAGGAAAAACCATGCTTACACAGGGGTTCTGTTAACTCTTCGTCTGATGAGTTAGCTTCGGGGCATCGACTCCAGGGATTACCGTAGGCGTCGGGTTCCCTTTCACAGCTTCAACTGCTCCGCCTTGCGCCTCTAGAAGGGTGGGAGGCTGGGAACGTGCGAACCTCACCCGTCCCCGCCGAGCCAGGTTGATCCCTGCAACCGTGTCTCGGTCCATTACTATTCGACATCTTCCGCACCAGAGCTTACGTCCCAGTCTCTTGTCTGATTGGAGTCTCTCCCCGCATCTCGGACAAGACACACTGGAACCTCTGGTCTCGCTCTTGGACAAATGGATAACCGGTAGTCCGGCCCATCGCGCCTTGTACTCTATCTGTCGTTGAGCCTCGCT
>WNGD01000035.1_pt1 | contig 101293 bp, 78 predicted proteins | sample 5400671 | NCBI WGS metagenome assembly WNGD01 (sample SAMN13153369, study PRJNA577476) | soil metagenome | isolation source: 40 cm soil or saprolite under grassland replicate 2 | place: USA:California | collected 2016-06-15 | reverse complement strand
GAAGGGCTTCAATCCGGCGACCATCTCGCCGAATGGGACAACGAGTTTGAGTTTCACGATCACGAACCCGACAGGGAACCCGGATTCGCTGACCGGAGTGGGCTTCACGGATACGCTGCCGGCGGGACTGACGGTGGCAGACTCAAACGGGGCGATGTGCGGAGGCACGCTGGTAACGAGCAATGCTACGAACATCAGTCTGAGTGGGGCGACAGTGGCTGTGAACACGCCGTGTCAGTTCAATGTAACGGTGACAGGCGTGACCTCAGGTAACTACAGCAACACGGTGAACGGCGGCGGCACAATCACTTCCAGCAATGGCGGCACTGGGGTAGCCAGCAACACCGCGAATCTGCTCGTTTGCTCAGCTTCATCGGTGGTCACCAACAATGACGACAGTGGGTCGGGGAGCTTGCGCCAGGCGATCATTGACAGCTGCGTGGGCGCTAATATTACTTTCGATATGTCGCGCGTTACCAGTCCAATTGTTCTGACAGGCGGCGAGCTGTTGATTGATAAGAGCCTGACCATTAATGGACCGACCACGAGCGGTCTAACAATAAATGGAAATAACAGCAGTCGTGTATTCAATGTTGCCGCGGGCAACACAGTAGCAATTTCCAACCTGACAATTGCGAATGGGCAGGCGAATAACGGCGGCGGCATTTACAACCTTGGCAACCTGACGATTAGTAACAGCACGTTTACTGTTAACCATGCTGTCGGTGGAAGTGGTGGAGGCGGCGCTATAGACAGCGAGGGCGGCACCTTGACCATCATCAACAGCACCATCAGCGGCAACGCGGCTGAGACTGACGGCGGCGGCCTGCTCAACGGCGGTAATTCGACGGCGGTTTTGACTAACGTCACCATCACCAATAACCGCGCCGATGCGGACGGCAACACCACAGGCGCCGGCGGCGGCATCGGCCAGGTTAGTAGTAACGCTATAACTCTGCACAACACGATAGTCGCCGGGAACTTCAACGAGGATGGCGCGACAGACTCTAGCGACGATTTCTTCGTCGCTCCTGCCGGCGCTATCGACCCGCTCAGTTCACATAATCTGATCGGGGTAGATACTGCTGTGACGGGCATTAGCAATGGCGACGCCAATGGAAATCAGATAGGCACAGCGAGTACGCCGAAAGATCCGAGGCTGGGGGCGCTGGCAAACAATGGCGGCCCAACGCAGACGCATGCGCTGCTGGCCGGCAGTCCTGCACTCGACGGAGGCGATAATGCGAAGACCGACGCTGCCGGTCTGACCACGGACCAGCGCGGCACCGGCTTTCTGCGCAAACGTGATGCGGCTGACGCCGACACCACTCAGACCGTGGACATCGGAGCTTTCGAGGCCGACCCGTCGGTCGAAGACATTATAGACAAGAGCACGCCGGAAGATACGCTGCTCTCGTTCTCATTCAGCATCGGCGATGGGTCCCCGGCTTTTGATTCCATCACGGCCACCTCTGGCGATCAGATATTGGTGCCCGATGCCAACATCACGGTGGGACCGGAGACCACTTCGACGCGGCTGCTGTCAATCACACCGGCAGCGAACCTGAGCGGAACTGCAACGATCACGGTCACGGTGAAGAAGACCGTCGGCGGCACGCTCTTGAGTATGACGGACACCTTTGTGCTGACGGTCGCAGAGGTCAACGACGCTCCGACTGCCAACCCCGACCCACTGACCAGCGTGGCGGAGGATTCGGGCGTGCGCACCATTCCGATTGCGTCGCTATTAGCTAATGACATAAAAGGTCCGGTCAACGAGAGTGGCCAGACGCTAACACTAATCGGAGTCGGGAGTGCGGTCGGTGGCGCAGTGCAAATCGTCGGCACAGACGTGCAGTTTACGCCGACGGCAGACTTCAACGGGCCGGCTAGCTTCGATTACACCATCACAGACGACGGCACGACTGGCGGCGCCCCGAATCCGAAGACCGCCACCGGCACTGTCAGCTTCACCGTCACGGAAGTCAACGACGCGCCGACGGCTGTTAACGATTCGTTGAGTCCCATCGCGGAAGATTCCGGCGTGCGCACTATTCCTTTCAGCGATTTGACCGGCAACGATAATCAGGGAGCAGCCAACGAGAGCGGTCAGACCTTGATCGTCAAGACGGTCAGCAATCCTGTCGGCGGCACAGTTCAGATCGTCGGCACTGACGTGAAGTTTGCGCCGACGGCAGACTACAACGGCGCGGCCAGTTTCGATTACACGACAGAAGACAACGGCACCACCAACGGTATTGCCAATCCGCTGACCAGCGCCGCCGCTGCTACTGCCAGCTTCACGATTACTGAAGTCAATGACGCGCCAACAGCTGTCGCCGACTCGCTCTCAAGCATCGCGGAAGACTCCGGCGTGCGCACGATTCCCTTCAGCGATTTGACCGGCAACGATAATCAGGGAGCAGCCAACGAGAGCGGTCAGACCTTGATCGTCAAGACGGTCACCAATCCTCTCGGCGGCACGGTGCAGATCGTCGGCACTGACGTGAAGTTTACGCCGACGGCAGACTACAACGGCCCGGCCAGCTTTGATTACACAGTCGAAGACAACGGCACGACCAACGGTGCTGCCAATCCGTTGACCAGCCCAGCCGCTACAGTCAGCTTCACGATCACTGAAGTCAACGACGCGCCGACGGCTAACCACGATACTCTCGCAGACATAGCGGAAGACTCAGGCCCGCGAACGATTCCGTTTACCGACCTGACCGGCAACGACTCTAAGGGCCCGGCCAACGAGAGTGGTCAGGCGTTGATCGTCAAGACGGTCAGCAATCCTCTTGGCGGCGCAGTGCAGATCGTTGGCACTGACGTGCTCTTCACGCCGACTGCCAATTACAACGGCCCGGCCGGCTTCCAGTACACAGTGGAAGACAACGGCACCACCAACGGCGTTGCCAATCCGCTGACCAGCGCAGCCGCTACTGTCAGCTTTAACGCCTCGGCCGTAGCCGACACTCCACAAGTTCCTGCCAGTGTGACGACTCTGATCAATACTCAGACCTCAGACGTGGCGATCAATCGCAACGCGGCGGATGGGTCGGAGGTCACAAACTTCAAGATCACAAACATTCAGAACGGCACCCTCTACCGGCACGATGGAGTGACCCCGATTGCCGATGGCCAATTCATCCTGGTGGCACAGGGCCAGGCCGGGTTGCGGTTCACTCCCAACCATAACCTGAACAGTCCATCTTCCACTTTTGGCTTCGACGTGCAGGCTTCGACCGACAACCTGGGTGGGGGAATCAGTGGCATCGCCCATATGGGCGTTACGGTCAGCTGCGATGCGGCTCTGGTGGTGAAGAACACTCTGAACAGCGGTACGGACTCGCTGCGTGATGTGATAGCGCGTGCCTGTCCCGGCGCGACGATCAGCTTCGACCCAACGGCCTTCGCTCCGACAGGCAGTCCGTTCACGATCACGCTGTCAACCGAGCTGGCCATTGACAAGGATTTGACGATCACGGGACCAGCAGCGAGCCGCGTCATCATCAGTGGCGGCGGCGTCAGCCGGGTGCTCGATATCACCAGCGGCAACGTCAACATCTCGAACCTAACCATCAGCGCCGGCACTATCAGCGGTGGGAACGGCGGCGGCCTGCTCAACACCAGTGCGGGTACCTTGACGCTCGCCAATATGGCGTTTACCGGTAGTACGGCAGACAACGGTGGCGCTATTTCCACGAGCGCCGGCACGATCAAAATCTACAATGGCACTATCTCCGGCAATACCGCGACCGGTGACGGCGGCGGCCTCTATCACAACATTGGGGGAACGGTTGATGTCCTGAACTCGACCGTCACAAATAATAACGCCGGCCAGGGCGGCGGCATCCGCTCCACCGGCGGCACGACGAATCTCAAGAACAGCATCGTCGCCGGCAATACGGCTTCCGCAAATGTGAATGTGATTGGCACAACCGATCAGGGCAACAATGTTCTGACCGGTAATCCGAAGCTGGCCCCGCTGGCCAATAACGGTGGGCCAACGCAAACACACGCGCTGCTGGCAGGCAGTCCGGCGCTTGATGCGGGCGACAACACGGCGGCCAACAACGCAGGTCTGAGCACCGATCAGCGCGGAGGTATCTTCGGTCGCATTCGCGATGCTGCGTCTGACGCAGACACGACTGCGACGGTGGACATCGGCGCCTTTGAAGCCGATCCATCGGTGGAAGACATCACTGACAAGGCGACCACGGAAGACACGGCCCTGCCGAGCTTCAGCTTTAACGCCGGCGATTCGTCGACTATCGCCTTTGATTCGATCACCGCCACTTCGAGCAACACGACTCTGGTGCCCGATGCCAACATCATTATTACTGGCAGTGGTTCAACCCGCAGCCTGAGCATTACCCCGGCAGCGGACCAGAACGGCACTGCAACCATTACCGTGACAGTGACGAAGACCATCAGCGGCACGGTCTTGAGCATGACGGACACGTTCCTCTTGACGGTGACGGAGGTCAACGACCCGCCGGTAGCTAACGATGATTCGTTGTCGAGCGTGGCTGAAGATTCAGGCCAGCGGACGATCAGTATCGCTTCGTTGTTAGCCAATGATTCGGTCGGAGCTAACGAGAGCGGGCAAACTTTGACGCTAACAGCAGTCGGCAGTGCGGTCGGCGGCACGGTCAGCAAGGATGCTACCAACGTCTACTTCACACCGGCGGCGAACTTCAACGGCCCGGCGAGCTTCCAGTACACCGCAAGCGACAACGGCATGACCAATGGCGGACCCGATCCGAAGAGCGGCACGGCGACTGTCAGCTTTAACGTCACCGCAATTAACGATGCGCCGACTCTAGACGTGATCAGCAATCTCACGATCAATGAAGACGCGACGCTGCAGACAGTGAATCTCTCCGGCATCACGGCCGGTCCAGCCAATGAAGGCAGCCAGACGCTAACCATCATGGCCACGTCCAGCAACCCGGGCGTGATTCCCAATCCGACGGTTAACTACACCAGCGCGAACGCAACCGGCACACTGACCTTTACGCCGGTGGCCAATGCCCATGGCTCGGCAACTATTACCGTGACAGTGAACGACGGCGGCGGGACAGCCAATGGCGGGGTGGACACCGTGACGCGCGCCTTCACGGTAACGGTGAATTCAGTCAACGATATGCCCTCATTCACGAAGGGCGCGGATCAGACTACCTTCGATCCCAATCCGCAAACTGTGCCGAACTGGGCCACGAACATCTCAGCAGGACCGCCCGACGAATCGGGCCAGGCTTTGACGTTCCAGGTTTCGAACAATAACAGCGCGCTCTTTGCAGTTCAGCCGGCCATTAGTCCTTCCGGTACACTGACCTATAGAGCAGATTACGGAGCCGACGGCGTTGCCACAGTGTCGGTGAAGATTAAAGATGACGGCGGCACCGCAAATGGCGGCGTCGATACTTCCGCGCCGCAGACATTCGTGCTGACGATCCATGCCCTGAATAATGCGCCGACGCTTAACGCGATTGGTAACCGGACGATTGATGAAGATGCTGCGCTGCAGACAGTGAATCTTAGCGGCATTACTCCAGGGCCGAGTTACGAGAGCACTCAGACCCTGACTGTGACCGCCACTTCCAGCAACACCGGACTAATTCCCAATCCGAGCGTCAGTTACACCAGTCCTAACCCAACCGGGTCGATCAGTTTCACGCCCGTACCAAACGCCAATGGGTCGGTCGCGATTACCGTCACGGTGAAAGATAGCGGCGGTACGCTTGGCAGCGGAGTGGACACCTTCTCGCGCACGTTTATCGTCACTGTCAATGCGATTAATGATGCGCCAGTCAACAGCGTTCCGGGCAGTCAGAACGGGACGCTCAACGGCACGCTGGTCTTCTCCTCAGCCAACGGCAATCTGATCTCTATCTCGGACGTAGATGCCGGCAGTGATCCAGTGCAGGTTAACTTGAAGGCTACCGACGGCACGCTGAGCTTGAGCACGATTAGTGGGTTGACCTTCACAGCGGGTGACGGCACAGATGATCCGTTGATGACCTTTACGGGCAGCATCCCAAGTATCAATGCGGCGCTGAACGGGATGAGTAACCTGGCTTTTGGCACCGGCGTGATCGAGATAACCACAAACGATCTGGGTCACAATGGAGCGGGCGGGGCGCTCTCTGATACCGACACGGTATCGGTGACTGTGATTGATAACCTGGCGCCGGCATTGCTGACTGTCGAAGGTTCAGACCGGGCGATCACGCTCGACTCTGTGACCTTGTTGCATGACCCGTTCCCGCTAATGGGGACTTATAACTTCAGTGCCGACCACCGCACGCGGATAGCGCTCTTTGCTCTGCATACGCAATTGAGGCCGGGTGAAGATGCGTCAGCGGTTACCGCAGAAGCCGACGATGGTGGCACAATCATACCGCTAACAGTTGAATCAGTCAGAACGGTACCGAACTTCGACTGGCTGACTCAGGTGGTGGTGAGATTCCCTGACCTCTTCTCGACCGGCGGTGGTGGCCCACAGGATGTGAAGGTGCGCATTCGCTTGCGAGGAGCAAATAGCAATCAAGCTATGATTACGATTATGCCGGTGCCACCAGGGCACTGACAGAACGAGCTGATCAAGCTGTCGTGCGAGGCGTCAAAAAAGTGGGCGTTTAGAGTACCAACTTTAGTTGGGTTGTTTTCAATCTTCCAAAGCCCGACTAGAGTCGATACTCTAAACGCCCACTTGCGACAAATGAACAGTGCCGGTTCATGGCAATTGCTGAAGAACAACAGGAAACGCCACACAGCAGCGGTGAGGGTATCAATTGATGCGGATTAGTTTGTCTGCGGGGCCGGCTGTAACAGGGTTCATGGTGTTGGTGCTCGGCGTGGCAGTTCCAGTCGTTGTGTGCGGGCAAGAGAAGAACGACCGCCCCACTGCTGCGAACGCTGCTGAGCGAAGCGAGGCGCCGGCCTCGGGCGCTGAGTCCGGTTCTGTGTCCGCTGCTAAAGGTACGGCCCAGCCAAACAGTGCTTTGCCCTCGGCTACTTCATACGACTGGGAAGGTGGCTACATCGGCGGCCACGTCGGCTGGGGCAGGGGAAGAGCCGGCACGACTTTCACTCCGCTACCGACGGCTGTGCAGTTTATTGACATGGCGCCCACCAGTTTAAGTCCCGTGCCGCGCGGGTTCAACGGCGGTGTTCAGGGGGGCTACAACTGGCAAAGGGGAAGCTTCGTCTTCGGCGGCGAGGCAGACATTACGTGGTCCAGAATGAGCGGAAGCTCCACAGTAACGCCTATCATCCGCAACAACGGCACTCCGTTTTCTGGTAACGGGTTCCTGGCCACGCATCAGGACACAAAATGGTTCAGTACGATACGCCCGCGTCTCGGCGTAGCCTTCGACCGCGTGCTTCTCTATGGCACGGGCGGCCTGGCTTTTGGCCACGTGAACTATTCAGCTAACGCAGACTTCCGGCCCGGCGGCACGACTCAAATAATATTTTTTCAATACCCCGCGTCGTTAAGCAAAACGAAGGCCGGATGGACTGGCGGCGGCGGAGTCGAAGTGGGAATCAGGAGTCACTGGGGTTGGAAGGCAGAGTATCTTTATTATGACCTGGGCAACGAGTCCTTCACGGCCAACCCGGTTCCGGTGAACCCGCCCTTCCAGGTTGCCTACACGTGGCAAACCCGGGCCCATACCTTTAACACGGGCGTTAATTTCCGGTTCTGAGCAGAAGCACCGATTTTTCATTTTCCATTTCTCATTTCTCATTCGCAGATTCATATGAGTGATTGATCTGCGCGGAAACATTATCTGGTCGGAGATAATGGAAAATGAGAAATGACAAATGGAAAATCTCCGCCCGGCTACTGTCCGAAGTGCCCCTCAATCCTCTCTGCGTGCGCGCTCAGCCACAAGACGGCGGTAAGCTTCGGCGCGCGGAATTCCCATCTCGCGCGCGGCTTTCTTGAGAGCCGCGCGGTGGTCCAGACCCGACTCCTCCAGCATTGCCACCAGCGCCGAGACACTCGCCACATCTTTTACCTCGCTTGAGATTACGGTGCGGTCAATAATCAAAACAATTTCGCCACGAACGCTTTCGGAAGCAGAGAAGCGCATCGCAAGTTCACTCAAGCGTCCCCGAGCAACCTCTTCGTGAAGTTTCGTCAGCTCACGAGCAATCATAGCTTCACGCTCACCCAGAATTTGGTGCGCGTCCTTCAGGGTTGCGACGATGCGGTGCGGAGCTTCGTAAAAGATCAAGGTCGCCGGAATGGAACGAAGTTCTTCGAGTCGAGTTCGCCGGGCGCCGGAGCGTGCGGGAAGAAATCCGCCGAAGAAGAATTCGTCAGTCGGCAGCCCAGAGCCGGCTAACGCTGTAATCAGGGCGCTCGGGCCGGGCAGGGAAACAACCGGTACTCCGGTTTCAACTGCCAACCGCACCAGACGAAATCCGGGGTCACTGATTGCGGGTGTCCCCGCATCTGAAACCAGCGCCACGCTTTTTCCCGCCTCGATCATCGCGCCCAACTCAGCGGCTCGCTCGCGCTCATTGTGTTCGTGATAACTGATTGTTTTCGTTTTGATGGAGTAATGATTCAGCAGCTTGCGTGTGTGGCGCGTATCCTCGCAGGCGATCAGATCGACTTCGCCCAGGACGCGCAACGCGCGCTGCGTGATGTCTTCAAGATTTCCGATCGGAGTAGGAACGACATAGAGCGTGCCCGGCATGGGGGCTATTCTGTCATCGCTGGCGAACAATAGAAACCCCGGCAAGATTCAAGTAAACAAACTCGCAGTCAGGAAGGGGGCATGCCCCCGCTCCTAAATTTTTGAATGGACCAGTAAAAGCAGCGGGGGCATGCCCCCTTCCTGACTGCGAGTATTTCGAGGGGCAAGTCTTTGCTGAGGTTTGGTAACCGCAGGTATTTAAAGGGAGGGATTGCTAACTCTGGTTAGATGAATGTGACGCGTTGTTCGCCCGCTATCACACGTCCAATTCGATAGCACTTCTCGTCCTGACTTTTCAGGTGTAATTCAATCGCGGCGGCATCTGGCGGCGCGCAGATAATCACCATTCCCACGCCCATGTTGAATGCCCGAAACATTTCGGCCTCTGCTATGTTTCCAATTCGCTGCATGAGCGTGAAAACCGGCAGCACAGGCCATGTGCCGCGCTCGATCTCAACGCCGGTGCCTTCAGGCAGGATGCGCGGGACGTTGTCAGTTAAGCCGCCACCGGTAATGTGCGCGAGACCTTTGATCACTCCGGAATCAAGCAGTCCTTCGAGCGGTCGCAAATAACTGACATGAGGTTGCAACAGCGCGGCCCCAATCGCTGAGCCGAGCTCATCCAGATAAGTATCCGCACGGTGGCCGGCAATTTCAAAAAAGAGTTTGCGCGCCAGCGAATAGCCGTTGGTGTGCAAACCGACCGCCGGCAATGCCATCACGACATCACCCGGGGTAATAGCCTTTCCATCTATCACCCGGGCGCGGTCTACGACCCCCACAATGAAACCGGCCACGTCATATTCGCCATCGGCGTAGAATCCCGGCATCTCAGCCGTTTCACCGCCCAACAACACGCAGCCATTTTCCCGGCAGCCGTTGGCGATGCCCTCGACGATCCCGGCAACAGTTTCCGGCGCCAGCTTTCCGGCGGCAATATAATCGAGAAAGAAGAGTGGCCGCGCGCCCTGAACCAGAATGTCGTTGGTGCAATGATTAACCAGATCGCGCCCGATGGTGTGGTGCGTGTTGGTGGCAAAAGCGATCTTGAGTTTAGTGCCGACTCCGTCAGCCGAGGCAACCAGCACGGGCTGGCGCAGATTCGGAAAAGCGCCGTCAAACATTCCGCCGAAGCTGCCGATCTCGGATAGGGTGCGCTGGTTAAAAGTCGCGCGCGCCAGCTCTTTGATCTTCTCGGTGGCTCGACTGGCAGCGTCGATATCAACGCCCGCATCGCTGTAGGTTACCGGGTGCGCCATTAGAATCTCTCGCCTGACATTTGCTTTGTACGTAAAGCCGCAAGTTACTTCTTCTCCCCTTTGGCCGGTCTCGGCTTAGGTGGCGGCCCGAAGTCTCCATAAGCTACGAAGCCCGATCGGGACGAATCATCCTTCTGCGGCTCGCGCCCAATCCATACGTCACTCGTTGCCTCCTTCGCCGGCTTCACGACGTAGGCTGGATCGCCTTTGCCGCGCGTGGTAATTGTGATCTCAGTCTGCAAGTCGGTGCGATAGACTTTTGCCTCCGCGGCTTTCAGTCGATCGAGCACGCCCTGCGCTGGATGACCGTAACGATTCCACGCGCCATCGGAGATAATTGCCACTTCGGGTTTCACACGATTAATGAAATCCTGCGAGGTGGCGTATTTCGATCCATGATGGGCCACCTTCAAAACCTTTGCCTTTAGGTCGATATCTTTGCCCAGCATGCGCTGCTCAGTCTGCGCTTCCGCATCGCCCATCAACAACATGGAGAACTCGCCGTAATCCAACCGCAGCACAACGGAATTCGCGTTCACGTCGTTGCCGCCGGCCTTCATCTTGTCCGCTGTGAAGAAAGGCTCAGTCGGACCCAGCACGGTCAGGCGGGCGCCTCCGCCGAGGTCATACTTTTTACTAGGCTCGGCTTTTTCGTACCGCGCACCGTTTTGTGATAGCGCTTCCTTGTACTCGTCAAAAAAGCTGGCCGTAGTTTTTGCTTTGCCTTTTTGTTTTGCATTGGCGTTTTTGGTGTTAGCGGAGTCTTTACCGACCGAGGCCTGCTGGCGCTTACCCTGCTTACCGGGTGACGGCGTCGGAACCGCCGTCGAAAGATCTACGCCGTTGTCTATTACCGTGCCGACCTTAATCCCTTTCAGAACCTCAGCGGCGCCGCCGATATGATCGGGATGCGGGTGGGTGGCGATGAAGTAATCCAGCGTCTCGACCTTGTAGCGCTTGAGCGCATCGAGAACAACTCTGCCCTTCCCCTTGTCGCCGGCATCGATAAGCACGGACTTTCCGGTGGGGGAAATAATCAGGATGGAATCGCCTTCGACCGGACCAACGTCGAGCACGTGCACCTGGAGTTCAGCGCCGGATGGTGTCGGCAGACGGGTCTTCCACCACGGCAAGCCAAACTTTAAAAACCCTACGATGCCCGCGGCCAGCACGAGCGCCAGGACCGCAATCGCACATCCGCATCCGCGTGTAGCTTTCACTCGCTCCTCACAATGGTCGCGATCCTGAATGCTCTTAGATTGAAGCCAACAGTTGCCAGTTTTTAGTAAATCATCCTGAGCGCGGCAGAAGGAGGATCGAACTGGTTCGCCACGCGTCGAACCTTTGGCACCACATATGCACCGCCTCTGGCATAGGCCTCGGCTAACGTTCGGGCCTGCATGACCTGCCAAATTGATTCGCTGCCGATGAGCTGTTCCGGCGCCAGGACTACGCGGTAACTATTCTTAATTGTCAGTTTGATGGGAACCCTGATAGAAAGATCCCTCGTCACATAGCCTGGTGCCTGAATACCCGCACTCCAACTGGCGCTGCTTCGCACCTTGTTTTCAGAATCGAGCACCAGAATCAAAAATGTTATCCCCAGCATTGGCTCAACACTATTGTTAGCGGCGGAACATCTTAAAACGTAGCCCTTCTCGGTCTTCACCAGCATGGGGATGCTAATACTCAGTGGCAGATCCGTTACCTCCAGGTAGTCAACCGGCATGGAGCGTTCCGGCGAGGCCTGCTGTGACAAGGCGATCTGCTGTGGCGGCGCTGCCTGCCCAATATGCCCGCCATTAACGACCACAAATGCGATTGCAAGAAGCCTGCCGCCGATGTGAAGTTTTGTGCTCATGTTAATTCTCCGATTGAAGTGTGGCCATTTCGCGCGAATGCATCGTCTCAGCCTCTCGTGTGATCCGCGTCGGATAGCGCTCGTTCCAGCAGGCTACGCAGGCTGAGTCAGCATTAATGCCGGCGGCCTCCAGCATGCCCTCGAGCGAAAGATAACCCAGCGAGTCCGCGCCGATAAACTTTCTGATTTCTTCCACGGACATCTGGGCCGCGATCAAGTCGGCTTTATTCGGTGTGTCCACCCCGTAGTAACAAGGGCTGATTGTCGGTGGGCAGGAGATGCGCATGTGAATCTCCGCTGCGCCGGCTTCGCGGATCATCTGCACAATTTTCTTCGAGGTAGTGCCGCGTACGATTGAATCGTCGATTAGCACCAGGCGCTTGCCTTCGATTAGATGGCGTACGGGGTTGAGCTTGATGCGCACACCGAACGAACGAATGGACTGTTTCGGCTCGATGAAGGTTCGTCCGATGTAGTGATTGCGCACCAGGCCCTGGCGATAGGTAATGCCGCTTTCCGCCGAATATCCGATGGCCGCAGCGACGCCGGAGTCAGGCACGGGCACGACCATGTCCACATCTGCCGGGTGTTCGATGGCCAGCTGGCGGCCCATCTTGTGACGGGTTTGGTTTACGGAGCGGCCATAGATCAATGAATCGGGGCGCGCGAAATAAACATGCTCGAAGATGCACATCGAATGCTGTTGCTTATGCAGAGGATGTGAAGAGCGCAATCCGTTTTCGTCGATGACGATCATCTCGCCCGGTTCGACGTCGCGAACGTAGCCCGCGTCGATCAAATCAAAAGCGCAAGTTTCCGAGGCGATTACCCAAGCGTCGCCCAGACGCCCCAGCGCCAGCGGCCTGAAGCCGCGCGGGTCACGGATCGCAATCAGCGAAGACGGCGTCAGAAAGAGCATGGAGAATGCGCCTTCCGTGTCGCGCAGCACTTCAGGAATCGCTTCGGTGATAGTTGCTTTCGAGCGGGCCACGCCATGCAACACGACTTCGGTATCGGAAGTTGATGAAAAGATCGCGCCGTCGCTTTCCAGTCTTTTTCGTTCTTCCTTTGCGAACGGCAGGTTGCCGTTATGGCAAACAGCGATTTGTCCGTGCTGGCAAATGACCAGGAACGGTTGCGCTTCGCGAATTGAAACTTCGCCGGCGGTTGAATAGCGCACGTGTCCGATGGCGCTTTCGCCGTGCAGGCGATCCAGTCGCGTCTGATCGAAGACATCAGAAACCAGGCCCATGGCCCGCTCAGATCGCAGCTCCATTCCGTCGGAGGCGACGATGCCGCAGGATTCCTGGCCGCGATGCTGCAGCGCGTACAGACCAAGATAGGTCAGGCGGGCCGCCTCTGCGTGCCCGTAGATTCCGAAGACGCCACACTCGTCACGAAATTTGTCTGGTAAGGAGTTAGTCAACCATTCATCCTCTACTTTTCAGTACCACGATTCCTAAGACACCTGTTTTGGAGACTGAGATTATCGCGCATTTGGTTAGCTTTCAACCTTGCTGCCGATTGGATACTGGTGCAGCTTAAATTTCCGACCTCTCATTCACACCGCGTTCAGCCCGGTGACCACGCAGCTTCTTATCAAGACGGCAGAACCGTTTCAACGGTTTACCACTTTCGTTACCGTCCCCATGCAGCTTGAAACCGTTAAAACGGTTCCTGGAAAGTGGGTAGCATCCCGCACCTGGCTGAAGCCAGGTGTGAATGAGATAACGTCTCGCTTCAAATTGAACTCGAATCGCAGATTGCAGCGCGGGCGATACACAAAAACCGCCGCCTTCGGTATCATTGCAAAACTAAAGAAAGGATCCATTAGCAATGAAATTAATCCTGAAGCCTGGCGCAATTGTGATCGCGCTTTTCCTCAGCGCCTTCGGACTGTTTCACGCTTCGCAAACAAGGCTGGCACTGGCGGCGGAGGGTGAAGGCGGACCCACCAATGCGGATGCCCCTGCGTTGTATTCGAAGCATTGTGCTACGTGCCACGGCAAGGATGGGCGAGCGAAGACTTTCAAAGGGAAGCTAAAGCACGCGCGAGATCTTACGGACGCTGAATGGCAGGCCAGGGTTAGCGATGAGCGGATATTCAACTCCATCAACAACGGCCGCGGCAGCAAAATGCCGGGCTTTGAGAAGAAGCTTTCCGAGAGCCAAATCAATGCGCTCGTCGGTTACGTAAGACAACTAAAGAAATAGTTCTGTCCTGATAGTGACAACGAAGTTGAAAAGCGACAGTCCGGTAATCGGAATCTTGTTGGTGATACTGCGCACGGCTTTGCCAGTGGCGCTACTGGTGGCCGGCTGGAGCGTTTATCGTAATCTGCCCGCCCAGACTTCGGAGTCGGGAAATGATTCGCGATCCGCGCCGGGAACCAGTTTGCAGATCGTTTTGCGCCAGCCGGCGAACTACCAGGGCCGGCTGGATGTCCCGATCGATCTTTATCCAGTTGATGTATCGGCCGCGCAGCGCGAGTATCTTTCCAAACCGCACGCCGGCACGAGCTTCGAAGAATTTCTGCAACGGCGTATGAACGGACGCTCTTCAGTGAAAACCCGGCTCGATCAGCGAGGGCAGGCGACAGTCAATATCCCGGAAGGAAACTGGTGGCTGGTGGCGCAGCTTTCGGCCGACAATGACATCGAGTGGCGCTTGCCAATCATTGTGGCCGGTCGCAAACAGAGTGTGGAGCTAACCGCGGAAAACGCGTACGGCCGCACAAAGGTTTTCTAGTAGGACAGGCATTCCTGCCTGTCAACCGCTGTTAGAAGTTTTAGTTTGTTGTTTAGAGGCCGGACTTGTGCGGCCATTTGCTCAAATGGTCGTCGGCGACACAAGTGCCGCCACTAAACCTGGCGAGCGATTCAATCAAGGTTGGTCCTCAATGAAAGCGCTTCGTTACGAGTCCCAACGGCTATCGATTGCAGACGTGTCTAAGCCTGCGAATGACGGCGAAGCGATCGTGCGGGTAACGTTGTCGGGTATTTGCAACACAGACCTGGAAATCAGTCGAGGCTATGCAGGATTCCAGGGCACCCTCGGCCATGAATTCGTCGGCGTAGTTGAAAGCCTGAGTGAAGAGCGATCGTTAGTGAGGGATAAGGATGTAGAGCCACCTGCACCGCGGAAAAGTCGTAACGTTTCAAATCCCGGGTGCCTTACGGTCAGGCTTCAGCCATATTTGCAAGCCGGCAGCCGAGTAGTCGGCGAGATCAATGCCGGTTGCGGTCGTTGTGATCTCTGCCGGGCGGGTGATCCTCGACACTGTCCGCAACGGACTGTGCTCGGGATAGCCGGCCGGGATGGAGCGCACGCAGAGTTTCTGCGACTGCCCGAGCGAAATCTCCATCTCCTTCCCGACGATGTTTCCGACGAGCGCGCCGTTTTCGCCGAACCGCTGGCTGCCGCCTGCGGAATACTGGAACGTACGTCGGTCACCGCAGATACAAGAGTCGCGGTTACCGGTGACGGAAAGCTTGGATTGCTATGCGCGCAAGTGCTGGCCCTGACCGGCGCGCCGGTAGTGCTGGTGGGAAAGCATTCTGAGAAGCTGCGCATCGCCTCGCGTCACGGCATCGAAACATCATTAGTCGAGGACGCGAAAAAACGCGGGCGCGAGTTTGACGTAGTCGTCGAAGCTTCAGGGTCGGCATCGGGTTTCGCCCTCGCTCTCGATCTATTACACCCGCGTGGGGTGCTGGTCCTGAAGTCTACTTTTCATGGTTCCACGGACTTTGACGCGGCGCGGATAGTTGTGGATGAGATAAGCGTGGTCGGCTCGCGCTGCGGACGATTCGCCCCAGCGCTACAGTTGTTAGAAGAGAATTCTATCGATCTTCAAAATTTGATCAGCGAAGAGTACGCCCTCGAAGACGGCGTGCGCGCCATGCAACGCGCCGGCGAGCCGGGCGTCTTGAAGGTGTTGCTCCGTCCGTGAAAACAGTAAGCAGGAGGCAGTCGGCAGGAGGCAGGAAAAGCAGGAGGCAGTAGGCAGACGGGAGTAGGCACAAAAGCGACTACTCCTTCGTTCTGCCTCCTGCCGACTGCCTCCTGCCTCCTGCACTAACCGTGCGTCTAAAAGCCAACCTTGCCGCTGATGCTGCGTTGGTCCTAACAACGCTGATTTGGGGCTCCACTTTTGTAATTGCTAAAGATATTCTGTCGCACTGGCCGCCGGTTGCCTACATTACGGTTCGCTTTGCACTGGCTGCGCTTGTACTGGCCGCAATCTTTCCTAAACAACTCCTGGCCGCGCGACGCGCGGAATGGCAGGCCGGCGCGACCCTGGGATTGTTGATGGGCAGCGGCTTTGCCATTCAAGCCGTGGGCCAGGTGTACACGACTCCGGCGAACTCAGCTTTTATCACCAGCCTGACTACGCCACTCGTCCCCTTCGTTGCGCTGATCGTTTTGCGTGTGCGTCCAAATCTCGAAAACCTGATCGGAGTTACCTTAGCTACGATGGGAGGTTTATTAATTCTTGCTCCGCGCGGAGCATTCATTGCCAACCAGGGAGATTTGTACACCCTGGTGGCCACTTTCTTTTTCGCCAGCCACATGACGCTACTAAGCGTGTACGCGCGGCGCATGGACGCCAGGCAGTTGACGGTGCTGCAAATTTCAGTTGCCGCGGCCATGTTTGTGATCGCGTGGGTGTTGCTTCACACAATAGGACATTTGTTTTCAACGCAGTCGCTCCCGCGAGTTATCGAAATTGAAGCCGGATGGCCAGTGTGGTCAGCGACAGTTGCATGGCAATTAATCTACCTTGCGGTAATCGCAACAGGGGTTACCTTCCTGCTCTGGACGTGGGGCCAGGCGCGCATGTCTGCGACCCACGCCGCAATCATTTTCAGCCTCGAACCCATCTTCGCCACGGCCTTCGCCCTGGCCTGGTGGGGATCCGGGCAGTGGCTGGGCGGCTGGTCAACCGTTGGCGCGGCTTCGGTTATAGCCGGCGTCATTGTTTCGGAACTGCGCCTGAGTAACCGGCGTGACAAACAGGGCCGCGAGGCGCAAAGCGACGATGCGGACATCAGCCTGGACGAACAATTGCCGCGTGATGGGTTATAAGAGTTATCCGCAGATTACGCAGATTACACAGACCATAGAGACAGAGGGTGGCATAAGCGCTGCCAGTGAACCGTCTTCATATTTGTTCCCCAATCTGTGAAATCTGCGTAATCTGTGGATTTCAGTAAGGCCCTTTGGTTCATGTTCTTTGCCGCCTGCAAGTTGTTTGGTTATACTTGAATCCTTCTATCTTGCGCTCTGGTGAGACCGGAAGCGCGCCAGGCTGGCGCTGATAGCAGAGCGCGCAACGCGATGACGTTTTTACAAAGGCGGTGGATTATGTTCGAGCTAGTAAATGAGCAAACCAGTGACGCAGAGCGCACTCTGCTGCATAAGCTACGAGTTTGGATCGCGGCCCTGGCCGCTGCCTGCCTGCTGACCGGCGTCGGCATCGGCGCGATGCTGGCCGGACACCCGGCCGTGGCGCAGAACGAGGCTCAGATTGCGCGCGCACCCGAAGCTCTTTCCGCCTCGTTTGCCGAGATCGCGAAGCGCGTCGAACCCGCGGTGGTAAACATTGATACGCTTACCGCGGCGCCGGATATTGCCGAAAAAGACAATGAAGACAAGGACGATCAATCGTCCAGCAATCCGCTCTTTGATATGTTCCGCCGTCAGACGCGCCGGCCTTCGCGGGGCGTGGGCAGCGGCTTCATCGTCGATCAGAAGGGCTATATCCTTACCAACGAGCATGTAGTGGAAGGCGCCACGCGCATCACGATCGGATTGCAATCAGGTGAAAAGCTGCGCGGGCAGGTGGTGGGTATCGATCAGGAAACGGATCTTGCCGTCATCAAAGTTGAGACCTCGCGCGATTTGCCGACTGTCAAACTCGGTGATTCGAATGGCGCCCAGGTAGGTGATTGGGTGCTGGCCATTGGTTCGCCTTTTGGTTTGGAACAGACCGTTACCGCGGGAATCATTTCCAAGAAAGAGCGCGAATCACAATTCTTTTCAACCTTCCAGCGCTTCCTGCAAACTGACGCGGCCATTAATCGCGGCAACAGCGGCGGGCCGTTGGTGAACATGCGCGGCGAAGTCATCGGTGTGAATTCGCAGATCGCAACTTCAACCGGAGACTACAACGGCATTGGTTTCGCGCTACCAGCAAATGAAGCGAGTTTTGTGTATCGCCAGCTTGTGTCGTCGGGCAAAGTCAAACGCGGCTACCTCGGCATCACGCTCGAATCAGTGCGCGCAGAGTTTGCGCGCGTCTATGGTTTGGCCGAGCCGAAGGGCGCGATTGTGATGGACGTGCAGCAGGAGCGCGATGGTCAACCAACTCCCGCCGCGAAGGCCGGGATCCAGCCCAACGACGTCATCGTGGAGTTTGACGGCCAGACAATTCAGGCGGCGCAAGATTTGATTGCCCGAGTTGCGGGCACACCGGTGGGCCAAAACGCGACCCTGATTTATTTGCGCGACGTGGATGGCAAACTGGAGCGACGTTCGGTGAATGTGGTGCTGGGCGAACGCCCGGCATTCCTGGCCGCCAGCGACCCCTATGCGCCGCCGCCGGCCAAGGAAAAAGAGTCAGCTCTCAAAGGAAATACTCTGCGTCTGGGAATCACGCTGGGCGAACTGACGCCGCAACTTATCGCGGAGAGACACCTGGCCGGAGTGAAGGGACTGCTTGTTAAGGACGTCGATCCTAATGGTATCGCGGCCGATGCTCGTCCGAATCCGATTCGCGAACGCGAAGTGATCACGCGCATCAATCGCGTTTCAGTCAACTCGCTGGCCGATTTCCAGCGCATCCTGAACGGACTCAAGCCCGGTGATGCAATCGTCCTGAACTTGACCCGTTACGATGACGAGTCCGGCCGGTTGCTGCAGAGAATAGTGCAGTTCAGCTACCAGTAAAGGTCGGAGGTCGGAGGTCAGAAGTCGGAAGTCAGATGTCAGAGGGCCTCTGGCCTCTGATCTCTGACTTCTGGATTTGGAACCCGCACCTGAAACCGACACCAATCATGGCCCAGGCAAAGAAGGCGCTCGCGAAACGAAACACGAAACGTAAGGGCGCACGCGCATCCCGCGCTACGGCGCATGCCTATCACAACTACATCGGGGGAAAGTGGATTCCCAGCTCCACTGGAGAAACATTCGAGAATGTTAATCCTGCCGATGTGTGCGACGTGATTGGCCGTTTCCCCTTATCCACCAGAGAGGATGTTGACGCGGCGGTCAGCGCCGCGCTCGAAGCTTTCAACCGTTGGCGCCTGACTCCCGCGCCACGACGCGCGGAAATACTTTTCCGCCTCGGCGAAATTCTCCTTCGCCACAAAGACCGCTTCGCCGCCGACATGACACGGGAGATGGGCAAGGTGTTAAAGGAGACGGGCGGCGACGTACAGGAAGCGATCGACTGTACCTACTACACCGCGGGCGAAGGCCGGCGCCTTCATGGCTTTACCACCCCGGCCGAGATGCCGAACAAGTTTGCAATGTGCGTGCGCCAGCCGGTCGGCCTCTGCGGTTTGATCACGCCATGGAACTTTCCTATGGCAATCCCATCGTGGAAATTAATTCCCGCGCTCGTGTGCGGCAACACAGTCGTCATAAAGCCTGCCGAAGACACTCCGCTGTCTACGTACAATTTGGTGGCAGCTTGCGAAGAAGCTGGCATTCCTCCCGGAGTAGTTAATCTTGTAACCGGGTTCGGTGAAACGGCCGGAGCGGCAATAACCGAACATCCTTCGTTGCGTTTGATTTCATTTACCGGTTCGACCGACACCGGGCGTTCGGTAGCTGCGGCCTGCGCCGAACGAAACGCAATCTGCTCGCTCGAAATGGGCGGGAAGAACGTCATCATGGTAATGGAAGACGCGGATATCGACCTGGCAGTTGAAGGCGCAGTATGGGGCGCTTTTGGCACCTCGGGCCAGCGCTGCACCGCTTCATCACGTCTGGTAGTTCATAAAAAAGTGTACAAGCAATTCACGCGCAAGCTGGTTGAGCGTGCCGAAAGCTTGCGGGTGGGGAACGGCGCCGCGCCAAACACTGAAATGGGGCCGGTGATCAATGAAGAAGCAATGCAAAAGATTCTCGGTTACATCGAAATAGGCAGGCGCGAGGACAAAGCGAAACTAGCTTGCGGCGGCGGTCGTTTGACTCGAGGTGAATATGCGAACGGCTTTTTCATCGAGCCAACCGTCTTCACAGATGTGGCGCCGGACATGCGGGTCGCGCAAGAGGAAATCTTCGGACCAGTTACGGCTGTGATTCCCACCGGCTCTCTCGAAGAGGCAATCGACATCGCCAACGGCGTGCGCTATGGATTGTCGGCGGCAATTTATACCCAGGATGTTAATCGCGCTTTTCACGCGATGAACGAAACCTACACCGGCATCTTTTATGTCAACTCTTCGACTATAGGCGCGGAAGTTCATCTTCCCTTTGGGGGCACGAAAGCAACCGGCAACGGCCATCGCGAAGCGGGGACGCAGGTGCTGGATGTCTTCTCGGAATGGAAATCTGTCTATGTTGATTACAGCGGCAAGTTGCAGCGGGCGCAGATCGACGTCGATGAACTGTTGTAGATCGGACCGCGCTTGAGAATGAAAAGCGTTTGGAGCGAAACGATGATCGTCGGACTGCCGAAAGAGATCAAAGATAACGAATATCGCGTCGGCCTGACTCCCGCAGGAGTGCGCGCCTTGACTGATGCCGGTCATAAAGTTGTGGTAGAGCGCAGCGCAGGCGATGGCTCCGGCTTTGACGACAAACTCTACGAACGCGCCGGCGCTCGAATACTTGAAACTGCCGATGATGTCTGGGAATCGGGTGAGATGATCGTGAAAGTAAAAGAGCCGATCGCTCCCGAGTACCGACGCATGCGCGAAGGGCAGTTGCTCTTCACCTACCTGCACCTGGCTCCAGACAATGAGCTGACCAAACAATTGCTTGAGCGCAGGGTTACTGGCATCGCCTACGAAACGATCACCGATCGTCGTGGTGCTTTGCCGCTGCTGACTCCCATGTCGGAAGTGGCCGGTCGCATGGCGATTCAGGTGGGCGCGCATTATCTGGAAAAAATGAGTGGCGGTGGCGGCGTCTTGTTGGGCGGCGTGCCCGGTGTTCCCGCGGCCCGCGTGGTCATCATTGGCGGCGGGGTCGTCGGCACGAATGCGGCCAAAATAGCCGTCGGCATGGGCGCACACGTAATCATCATCGATAACAACCTCGATCGTCTGCGCGAGCTGGATGACATTTTTCTCTCAAAGATTTCCACCCTGGCATCGAACGCTTATATGATTCAGGATGCAATCTCAACCGCAGATCTGATTGTCGGCGCCGTGTTGGTTCCGGGTGGGGCTGCGCCCAAGCTGGTAACCCGTAACATGTTGAAGGATGTCCCTCGCGGGGCGGTGATAGTGGATGTCGCTGTTGACCAGGGAGGCTGCATCGAGACCACGCATCCCACCACCCACTCAAATCCGACCTATTATGTAGAAGACGTGCTGCACTATTGCGTCGCGAACATGCCGGGGGCAGTGCCGCGCACATCCACCTTTGCTTTAACCAACGCTACTTTGCCTTACGCTTTGAAACTTGCCAATAAAGGTTTCATTGAAGCCATCACCAGCGACGAAGGCCTGAAAGCCGGCGTGAATACTTACGCCGGCAAGTTGACCTACGAGGCTGTTGCTCTGGCGCAAGGTCGCGAGTACACGCCGCTGAACGACCTGCTCGATGCAGCGGTAATGGCCTAGCCAGATGCAACAATTGCGGCATCGTGGGCAACATCGGCGTTCCTTCACAAAGAATTGCGCGCCAGGGCCCGATGCACCTATGATTCGGGAATGAACGAGTCAGAACTGAACACGAAACCAACTCTGGATACTATCCTTGAGCGACTCAATGCTCAGGGCGAAGAACTTCGGGCTCAGGGCGAAGCACTTCGGGCTCAGGGCGAAGCACTTCGAAATGGTTTCGGTTCGATTGAGCCGCGGTTGGAGAGAATTGAGATTCGGCTTGATCGAATTGAGAGTATGGTTTTGGAAGGGCGCGCTGACTTCAAAGAGTTTCGAGCAACATTCAGAGAACCTGCTTAGTTTTCCACCTTAAGCCTTCAGCCAATTATTGCATTGAAGATTTCCCTAAGCTCTCTGCTTCTCGCGTATCAAGCGTGCGAGGCACGATATGAGTTCTTCCGGATCCACAGGTTTGGTAAGACGAACATCTGCAAGGTCATCGCCTTCCGACGTCGTTTTATTCTCGAACGCGCTCAAGAGAATTATGGGAAGGGTCGAAAGAGTTGGATAACTGCGTATGAAACGGCAAAACTCCTGGCCACTGAAATGCGGCATGATCGCATCCGTCACGACGGCGTCAATGGACTGCGATAATGCTGTTTTCATCGCTTCGAGCCCGTCGGCAGCGCAAATCACTTCGTAGCCCGCTCGTTGTAAAATCACCTGAAGATATCTCTTGACGGCGCGATCGTCCTCGACCAGCAGCACGCACCGCTCGCCAATCGTCGCCGAAATCGCGTTAGGGGCAGCATTGGGAAGGGTCTCTGACTTCTGACTCATTTGCTGAATGGCTTCCTAATCGGTTGGACCAGCCGGGGATTTATCGAGGTCGCCCGAAAGATTGCGGACTTACGAAGAGTAAGGCCGTTGACTGATTATTGTCAATAATTCTGCCAGCAAGCGCGTAAGACTGAATGTGGAGTGTTCTTTGGGCAGCGCACGTGCTGCACAATCAATCAATCGTTACCAGGAATCTGGCGGCCATTTTGAGGTTTGACGGCATTTGCACTTGCAGATACAATCCGCGCGCCGTGACTTGCAACGCCCCTGGGCTCTTAAGACGAGGCTGCAAGTTCCTCTTGTCTGCGTGTGTCAGCATTCTTAACGCAGATCAGCAGATCACAGATCTCAACGTCATGTTTGATCGCCTCTTCAACCGAATCAAGCGGAACAAACTCGTTTCAGCGGTGGATTACGGGAGGAGCCTCACGCGCTACCGTAAAGAACACCCCGAATCTCTCGCGGAAGAAAAAGAACAAATCTATCAATGGGTTCGCATCATCGAAAAGAGGAAACGGGAGCGGATTCAAGTCGATGAGAAAGAGCCTCCTCTCTGGGACGAGCTTAAGCGAGCCTGGGTGGTCTACCGGATGTGGGAAACTGCACGGGCCGCGTTCATGAGCCATCCCGCAGCGACAGAGATGGATTTTCGGAAGTGTTGGCCGAGCATACATGAGGAACTGCTGACACAGTACGCGCTTGAGGAATTGGCAGGAAATCCAGCAGCGTCTAATCCTCTGGTAGAAGAGATGACCGATAGCGATGAGATCTTTGGTGCTGAGAAGGAGCATTTTTCCAGCCTGCAACATTAGGAAAAGGCTGAAGATTTCAGACTGAACTTCTCTCAAAACGCACGTCTGGCCTACTGCCCAGGATGACCCTCCCCTTCGGAAACCCGAATGCACGCTGGCTCAATCGATCGGTATTGTCTTAGTATTACTCTTCAGTCAGAGCTTCTGGACTCAGAGCTTCGAAAACCGAAGGACCCCCCTGGTTAGATTCAAGAAATCGATTGTCTTATGTACGAGTTTGCAGTCACACCAGCCGTAAATCAGATCCGCCGTCGCGGAGTGGAAATCGCGACAGTAGCGCCCGCGAGCCTGGGCGCCGAGCTCGATCTCGAAGCTGGTGATCGCATCATGAAGGTGAATGGCCGGGTGGTGCGCGACTATCTGGATTTTCGCTTTCAGACCGGGGGCGAAACAGAACTGGTCGTCGACGTTCGAAAGACGAATGGCGAAGAGTGGGAGCTGAACATCGAGCGGGCCGAGGATGAAGACTTCGGTCTGGGCTTTGAACAGATTGTGCCGCGGCAATGTGCCAACGAATGCATTTTCTGTTTCTGTAAGGGCAATCCTGCCGATGCGCGCCCTTCGCTTTTTGTTCGCGATGAAGATGTGCGCCTATCTTTTCTTTACGGCAATTACACCACCTTAACTTCCATCACCGAAGAGGAGATGCAGCGTGTGATCGCCCAGCGACTGTCTCCCCAATACGTCTCCGTTCATGCAACTGACCTCGAGGTTCGCGCTCATCTGCTGGGAGTGGAAAAGGAGCGCGCCGACATCACCTCGAAAATGGCGCGACTGATTGATGCCGGCATCGAGATCCATGCGCAAGTCGTATTGTGTCCGGGAATAAACGATGGAGACGTGCTGCGCCGGACGATCGATGATCTGGTTGCGTTTCACCCGCGGGTGAAGAGCCTGGCCATTGTGCCTCTGGGCCTGACGCGCTACAACACCGACGAGCGCCTGACGCCGGTGACGCCCGAGTTTTGCCGCGACACGATAGCTGAGGTAAGAAGCATCCAGAGTGACCTGCGCCAACGTCTGGGAACGACCTTCGCTTTTCTCGGCGACGAGATTTACCTGCGAGCCGGACGGGCCGTGCCGGGCCGCGCTCATTATGGAGACTACCCGCAGATTGAGGACGGCATCGGCATGGTGCGGACTTTCTCCAGTCAGTTTGCGGCGCTGATGCGTAAACTCGAACGGCGCGCACCTCAATCTGAACCGTTGTTCGGAACCATAATGACGGGGACTCTCTTTGCGCCGGTTCTGCAACGGATGATCAATCGATTGAACGATCGCTTTGGCGCGCGACTGCGAGTGGTCGCCGTTGAGAATCGTTACTTCGGAGGGGACGTCAGCGTGGCCGGGCTTTTGACTGGTGGCGATTTGTTGGCAGCACGACACCAGGTTCGCGGCGATTTCATAATCATTCCGCGAACGATGCTCAAGAGCGACGAAGCCGTGATGCTCGACGGCCTGAAAGTGGATGAACTTGAAGCGCAGATGGGGCTACCGATCAAGGCCCTCGACTTTCGCTCTTTTTCCGGGCTGCTCGCAAGCGAAAGCGATCACATGATGTCACCGATGAGGGCAAGCGAGCGGGGTGTTGCTGTCGCATAAGTCATTGCAGTCGCATAAGGCGAGGTACAGCTAGTTTGGTCGTGCTGGGGGAAACACCGCACGTCTTAAAAAACTTCCCGGGCATTCGTTGAAGTCGCAACTGAACTCATTGACATGCCGCGAATGTCTGATCAACTTTCCCAGTCAGGCGCGAAGAAAATTCTGGACGTTGGTTGCGGCCGCAACAAACATCCGGGCGCGATCGGCTTAGACTCGAATCCGCGCACGGATGCCGATGTGATTCACGACCTCGGCGTCACTCCCTATCCTTTCTCCGATAATGAGTTTGACGAAGTAATAAGCCGGCATGTGATCGAACACGTGCCGGATGTGATGGCCTTCGTCTCAGAACTTCATCGCATTACAAAGCCGGGCGGCCACATCAAAATCGTCACGCCGCATTATACAAATCCGGACTGGCCTACCGACCCCACGCACCGGAATCATCTCAATAGTTACTCCTTCACCTGCTTCATGCCGGATCGTACCCCGTTTCCCTTCTACACGAATGTTGTGCTGAAGCCCGTCCGCACCTATGTTTCGTTGGCGAACCTCTGGCGAGTGTTGGGTATGGAGTATCTGGTGAACCTGGATCAGCGCTGGCCGGCGCTGCGCTTCACCCGAAAGTTCTGGGAGTTCTACCTCTCCGCGGTTTTGCGCGGCAAGGAGTTGCACTATGAGTTTGAAGTCGTGAAAGGGGACAAGATATTGCCGCAGGCCAATTAGACTCCAGAACGTACTTCATTCCACCTTCGAAGCGCAAGATAAGAAGCGCAAGATAAAAGGGGTTTGTTAGATGTCACGGAACAGTCCGTTCCTAACATTTTCGCGAGCCTTTCTCTAAACTTTGGTTAATCTTCGTTGGACCCTTCCCCAAATTTATGGACAGTTAACCGAGTTTTTGGATATGTCGGGAACCTTCCAATACTTGCGGCGAAGCTAACGTATTGAAGCTTAATCGGTTGCCTAGAAGTTTGGAAAAAGGCATATGAATTGCGAACTATCGAGATTGCATAAATCGTTAGTTTGCGTGATCAATCGCTTGGCTGCTACGGAACAAGGCGTTAAGGAAATTTCCAGTCAACGATTATCGTCAAAAGGGAATTATTTCTCACTTCAGAAAGGAAGAGCACATGAAAACTTCTTTGTGGCTAGTAGCCTCGAAGGCACTCTCAGTACCACTCGCGACTCTGTTTTTGCTGGTAATGGTGACCAGTTCAGCTTTTGGGCAAGCCGAGACCGGCCAAATTACAGGTAAGGTGACCGACCCCAACGGCGCGGTCGTACCTGGTGCTACCGTGACGGTTAAGTCGGTAAACACGACAGCTGAGCGCACAGCGACTGCGGACAATGACGGTGTTTACATCATCACCAACCTGCAGCCGGGTTTGTATGACGTTACCACGCAGGGAGGAAGTTTTGCGGCCACGACCCAGCGCGTCCAGGTAACAACCGGTGCCCGGGTTTCGCTTGAGACGAAGCTGGGAATTCAGCAAGTATCAGGTGCGGTAACGGTGATTGCTGAGGGCGGTATCGAAGTTAACACTTCCACCCAGGAGCTCTCCAATGTCGTTAGCGGCACGCAGATTCGCGAGCTTCCAACCCTCACACGAAACCCGTATGACCTGGTTTCGACTTCCGGAAACGTGAACGAGGACCTTGCTTCTGGTCGTGGAACGGGTTTCTCGATCAACGGCCAGCGCTCAGCAAGCACCAACATCCTGCTGGACGGTGGTGAAAACGTTGACAACTTCACGGCCACGGTAGGCCAGAGCATCCCGCTGGATTCCGTCCAGGAGTTTCGCGTCGTCACGAGCAACTTTTCCGCCGAATATGGACGCGCTTCGGGCGGCATCGTGAATGTTTCGACTCGTCCTGGAACGAACGATTTTCACGGGAGTCTTTATGAGTTTAACCGCATCTCGCGACTGGCCGCTACCGACTTTGGTATCAATGCGCTCGGAAACCCGAAGCCACTCTTCGTCCGCAATCAGTTTGGCTATGCACTTGGTGGAAGGCTCGTCAGAGACAAGCTGTTCTTTTTCAATAGCACTGAATGGACCAGAGTGCGCAGCAGCACTACGGTCAACCGCCTTGTTCCCACGCCTGAGCTAATCGCCGCCTCGGATCCCAGGACGCGAGCGATTTTCGCAGGCGCGACACTCGCGGCCACACCGACCGGCACAGTGTTCACGGTTGCTCAGGTCGTCGCCGATAGAGGTCTCGGCAGCGGCGCGTTTGCTTCGCTACCGGGCAATCTGCCCGCTCTTCGTGAGGTGCGTCAGACGATTCCAACAGATGCCGGCGGTGGTGATCCGCAGAACACCTACTCGACAACCACTCGCCTGGACTGGAACTATAGCAACAAGACGCAGATCTATGGCCGTTACGCTATTCAGAGCCAGAAGTTCTTTGTTGGCTCAAACGCCAATAGCCCCTGGCAGGGGTTCAACACAGGCGTCACGACCTTCAACCAGAATGCGATCATTAACGCGACACATACATTCTCTTCAAATTTTGTGTCGCAAACGAAGCTGGTTTTTAATCGTCTGAACCAACTTCAGCCCCTGGGTGAGCAGCCCACCCAGCCGACCTATTTCTTCCGAAACAACGTTGTGTCCACCGCGTTTGGACGAAGAATCGCCCTTACGGGTTATCTGCCGTTCAGCCCGGGCAGCGCCATCCCATTCGGCGGTCCGCAGAATGTCGGCCAAGCCTATGAGGACCTCAGCTTGACCAGCGGAAAACATACGTTCCGCTTTGGTGGTACTTATATCTATATGCAGGACAATCGCGCATTTGGCGCCTACCAAAACGCCGTCGCTGCATTCGGTACTACCAGCTACACGACGGGGTTCAATAACTTTGTGCTGGGTAACTTGCGTCGGCTACAAGTAGCGATCGACCCGCAAGGGAGATTCCTACCTGGCGACACTGTCACGCTACCTGTTAAGCCGCCGCAGTTCACGCGCAGCAACATCTATAATGAGTGGGCACTCTACTTCAACGATGCCTGGCGTGCGAGTTCCAGACTAACGCTCAACCTGGGTGTTCGCTACGAGTATTACAGTGTCCAGCACAACCGGAACAAGGCGCTTGATTCGAACTTCTACTACGGCACGGGCGCTACCCCTCAGGAGCAGGTTACCAACGGTCAGGTGTTCAGAGCCGTGGACAGCCCAATCGGTGGGCTCTGGGCCCCTGACAAGAATAACTTCGCGCCACGACTCGGCTTTGCCTGGGATGTTAACGGTGACGGCAAGACCTCAATCCGCGGCGGATACGGTATTGCCTACGAGCGCAACTTCGGAAACGTCACCTTCAATATTATCCAGAACCCGCCGGCTTACGCGGTCGTTACCATTAACCCCGGCGATCCTGGATTTCCCACAATCCCCGCGCCGCCTCCATCCAATAACTTTGGTCCCTTGGGCGGTTCGAGCGGTACGGCCGCACTGCCAGGATTGATAAACATCCGTCACATCAACGAGCATATCAAGAATGCTTACGCGCATTTCTGGAGCGCTTCGTTTGAGCGTGAGGTGTTTAGGCGTACGGTGGCCTCAGTGGAGTATTCGGGCTCGGCTGGTCGAGGTCTGTATGACCTGACCAACGACAACCGCGCCGGCTCCGCTTGCATTTACCGTGGGGCGTCTCAATGCTTCACGGCGGCGAACCCGAACGCACTTCTTAACACCAAGTACTATCCGCTGAACACTCGCGGCAACAAGGGCTACTCGAATTACAATGCGATGATTGCTTCTCTCGAGAGCAGCAACCTGCGCAACACCGGACTCGGGTTCACTGCGCGCTACACGTACTCCGTGACCAGGGATAACCTCAGTTCGACGTTCAGCGATTCGAGCAACAACTTCAATCTTGGCCTGCTTGATCCGTTTAATCCCAAACTTGACTATGGCTACTCCGATTTTGATACTCGCCACCGCTTTTCGGGTAGCGTGAATTGGGCACTGCCTTATTTCAAGAATGATTCAAACGCTTTCCTCAAGCATGCTCTGGGTGGATGGGCCTTAACGGGTCTCGTGAGCATTCGTTCAGGCCAGCCGTTCACAATCTTCGATTGCACCAACGCTTTCTTCGAAGTTTGCCCGCGTCTGGTACCGGTGGGAACGCTTTCGACCAGCGTTAATGGCAGTCCGCCAGGAACCGGCCAGCCCAACCAGTTCACGCTGATTGACCTGAGTAACCAGTCGCCTGGTAATTACATCGATCCGCTAACGGGAACCAGCGAATTTGGCCCGTTCCCGGCAAACATGACCAAGAAGGATGCGTTCCGCGGTCCAGGTTTCTGGAACGTTGATTTCGCGACCTTTAAGACCTTCCAGGTCACCGAAAATACACGCCTGCAACTGCGCGGTGAGTTCTTCAACGTGTTCAATCACGCGAACATGTTCGTGGACGGCGCGAATGCGGATGTTAGCAGTGGCAATATTCTCGGCTTCAAGAGCGGACACCGAAATGTTCAACTTGCTGTGAAGTTCATCTTCTAATGCGGGAGTTGAGCTGAGGCAGATTGATGAAGGGGAGTCGACAGCGGCTCCCTTTCTTTATCTGCATGAATTCATTCTCCCTACTGAAACATCTTGGGATCGATCTCCTCGTTGTGCGGCCCGATGCTTCGGACATGACCGCCAGTCGTCCTTCCGGTTCATTCTCTTTCCGCACGGCGCCAACAGCCACGCGCGTTTTGAACCTGGCCATTGCCTCTTTGCCCCCGACCGCCTCGAGATGTTTGTTGATGATTTGATCTCCAGTCAGCTTTTGATCCTGACCAGACGCTATGCTGCCGGCAAAGACGCAGGCCATCGAAAACAAGACAGCGAAAACTCGTCCCTTCATGAGATTAACCTCCCCGATAACTTCGACGGCTTTGGTTTGGCGGGAGAGCGTGCGGGAGCATAGCATGTGCCATCGCGGTAAGAAAATCGTTGTAAGAAAATGGGTCTTGACACCGTTCGGCGCGAGTTGGTCGCAGACGATCGTTACGGCAATCGTTGGATGGACCTGTAACCTGCCATTAGCTCGCGCCATATTCACTAATCCTCATTCATTTACCTCTTCTTAGGACACTGAGTTAGCTTTTTGACGCTTAACAATTATAATCTTCTTCAACCCCAGATAAGTTCCGACTGAGACGCTCGGTTCCCTATGCGCAGCTACTTCCTTCTTTCAACCGCATTGCTGTGCTCGCTGGCGCTTACCTTGCCGCTCGCGGCACAGCGGCAGCAATCTGAGCAAAAACGAAAAGCTGTTTACATCTCGTTTGATGACGCGCGACAAGTAGTCTCAACTCTGGCGGAGATTCTGCCCGGAGAATTAAGAGGCAAGAGCGAGCGCGAGATCGCCGCCGCGTGGCCGGCATGGGTAGCGCGACGCGACCGCGAGATCCGGGCGCGGCTGGCCCAGGGTGATGAAGACTCGCTGATAAACTTCCTTCTCTTTGGCACCTCATTTACTAAACAACCCAGGGTCGCTTTGAATCAGATTCCGCAACTCAGAGTTTGGGGGCAGCACTCCCCCGCGCAGGCACGACCCGATGAGGTGCAAAGGTTAACTCGGCTCGTCAATGCACGCATTGGAGATCTGCTGGTGTCGTTGCTTGCGCCCGGCGCCAACGAGCGGTTGCTTTTTGCCCGGCGAATCCTGGTAGACCAGAAACGCTTTGCACTTCGCACCCCAACTGGAAATCAGAAAGCCAGAGAGTTTCTGCTCGCAAGCATTGAGCGTGTTATCAAGGAAAACGCCGGTTATGCGCGAGCCGTCGAAGCAGCGCGTCTTCAGGGTAACGCAACTGAGGAATTCGCCGAGCGCTCCCGTCTTTTCAGCTCACGAGGCTTGGCTTCAGACACATCGCTCTTTCCGAATTTCGCTATAGAGGAAGCGCTCAAGTCAATCAAGTCGCGCGGAATGATCGCACCCGGCACGGTGCGACGAGTCGCTATCGTCGGTCCCGGTCTGGATTTTACTGACAAACAGGAGGGCTACGACTTCTACCCACAGCAAACGATTCAGCCTTTCGCGATCATAGACACGCTTCTGCGATTAGGACTGGCAACGGCCGGCGATCTCCAGGTTACAACGATCGATTTAAGTGCGCGCGTCAATGAGCATTTAGCGCGAGCATCAAAGCAGGCAAACCTGGGCAGAGGCTACGTTGTGCAACTGCCTCGCGATCTTACGGCGCCATGGAAGCCGGAAACCGTCGCTTACTGGCAGAGGTTCGGGGATCAAATTGGCCTACCCACAGCGGCCGTTTCCGTTCCGGCTTCCGCGGGCGAAATCAAGATTCGTGCAATCCGCATTCGTCCGCCGGTAGTCTCTAGCATTACGCCTGTCGACACAAACATTATTCTGCAAAGGCTTGATCTGTCTTCAGCCGAAAAGTTTGATTTGATCATCGCTACCAACATCTTCGTTTACTACGATAATCTGGATCAAAGTCTTGCTATGGTAAACGTTGAACGTATGCTAAAACCGGGCGGGCTGATGCTTTCAAATAATGCCCTTCTCGAACTGCCTTTCTTTCGCGTGCATTCAGTCGGTTACTCAACCGTGATCTACTCGGATCGTCCGAATGATGGGGATACTATCGTCTGGTATCAACGTTCCTCCGACTAGTCTCTTCGAGCCGCGAATCTTACAAATTACGGCAGCATTCGGCAGTTTTTGGGTTATAATGTGGACCTTCCGTTGCAAGTTTGTCATTTGCTTCCGGGCTTTTTGTGAAAGGAGTAAGAGAAATGTTTCTCACATCAGCCTGCGGTTCTTTCGTGAAGCGCGCTAACGGCTTTTTCTGGTCTCCACTATTTATTCTGTTCGCAGCCACGACGACTTTTGCCCAAATCGGCGCCTCTGGAATAGATGAGGATCCGGCGTCAGGGATGAGACGTGGCACCAATACTATTGTCGGACAGGTCTTCTACCCATCGGGCGCGCAGTTGGACAAACGGTGCACAGTCAGGCTCAGCAGTGTGGCCGTCGGTGAGTTCTCTACGATGACTGACGATAACGGGACTTTTACTTTCAGGCGGCTGAGGGAGGGGACATACTTTATTGCAGTAGAAGCCGGTAAAGACTATTTTCCGGCAAGTGAGACCGTCGACTTCTATGATAATCGCGGTCGCACTGACACGGTACAGATTCAACTGCGCCTGAAACCAGCCGCCGCCACAAAAGTCGGAGTTGTAAATGCCGAGCTCGCCGGTGTGCCCCGTGCAGCGCTGGCACTCTACAATCAAGCATTGGCGTCTGCTGGGGCTAACGACAACCAAAAAGCCGTCGAGCAATTTAAGGCTGCCGTGGCCCTATATCCGGCGTTCGTCCTGGCGCTTAATGAGTTGAGCATCCTCTACATGAAACTTGGGGATGTTGAGAAGGCGGCCCAGACACTTGGTCAAGCCACAAAAGCCGCGCCGAATAATTTTACGCTGCGGCTCAATCTCGGTTACGTCCTTATACAGATGAAAAGATTTGCTGAGGCGGAAGCTGAGCTTCATCGAGCAATAGAATTATCGGACAACTCGAGTCTCGCGCACCTTTATCGTGGTCGAGTACTAGTATCTCTCCAGAAATATGGCGAGGCCGAGAAGGAGCTACAACGAGTTATTAGTTTGGGAGGCGTTCACATGCCGATGGCTTACAGATACCTCGGTGCACTTTTCAATGAGACAGGCGACAAGCCCCGGGCTATCGAGTCCCTGGAGAAATATTTGGCCTTGTTGCCTAAAGCGAAAGATACTGACGAAGTCCGTGAAATAATAAAACAGCTCAGGAGTGAATCGGGGAAGCCGGAGAAATAAGGAAGAAAGAACCGATCCCACTACTATTAATCCTTCCTTGTCTCGCCTAGTACCGGCCAGTCGAGCGTTCTACGATACACGCCCAAAAATTGAATCTCGCTTACGAAACGAAAGGCTGGTCTTGAGTGAGGGCGCGCCGCCAAACCCTCTCAGCCATAGATGCGGTGGCGATCATTGTTGGCATCCTCTTCGTCTTGCGGCGGAAAGATCCTGCCGCAGTGAGACCCTTCCGGGTCCCACTCTATCCATTGACACCGGCGCTTTTCTGCGTGGCTTCGGCTTATATGTTGTGGTCCAGCGTTGCCTACACTCGTTTAGGTGCACTTGCTGGGATTGCAGTCTTGCTTGTCGGTGTTGTAGTGCTACTGGCGGGAGGCGGAAGGGAAAGTGAACTAGCAGCCGGCAACCGTGGCAGTTAACTCAGGTATCAAGCAGATGAATTGGAATACTCCTGCGTAATTTGTTCCGAGGCCGCCCTCAGTTGAGTGTTAGCCACAAGCATAGAGAACAACAGACGCTGATCCCCCGATTCACAAGAAAGTTTGGGAGGTTTACCTCTCAAGCATCTTCCGTGGCAAAGAGCTTGATTTGAATTTGAAGTGATCAAGAGAATAGCCTGAGGGAGTAATTGCGGGGTAAGAACGTTTTTATTCTGGACAAACACAAACCAGAAACTCGTACTAAAATCCAAATTTTCGTGAATTCAAAAACGGTTCAAGTTCCAAGAGCGAAGAAATACCTGAACATAATGTTTTACCCGCAAAGGCATGTACTTTGCTAGGAGCCAATAGCAAGTTCATGCGCAAAACTCTTCAAGGTCTCGGATACCTCCTGGCCACGACCGGGCTGGTCTTGGCCTGTGCGGCTTCCCTGGCTGCTCAAGGGGGAAGCATTCGCGGCGAGCTTGTGCTGCCAGCCGGAAACAGTCTCAATGAAAGTACGAGGATTTCGCTGGAGACCAGTCGCGGCGTAAAAGCAACTGTTTTCACTGATAATCGGGGTCGGTTCCAATTCGTTGGCCTTACGCCAGGTTCTTACCAGGTCATAATCGAGGGAGACAAGATTCGTTTTGAAACTACGACTGCAAATGTCGAAGTTTTTCCCAACGCGCCCGCGCTTCTTAACATTGTTCTAAAAGAGATAAAGTCTTCGAAGGGGTGGAAGGGCGGAGGGAATTCAGTCTCTGCGGCAGAGCTTGATCCGGCAATTCCGGCCAGGGCGAAGAAGGAATTTGAGCGTGCGAGCATCGCAAGCAACGAAGGAAAAACTGAAGAAGCGATTGCTCACCTGCGGCAGGCTATCGCAATGTATCCGCGCTACTTGATGGCCCATAACGATCTCGGCGCGCAACTCCTGGGACAACGCAAACTGGATGAAGCGGCAGCGGAATTGCGGCGGGCTCTTGAGATTGATCCCAAAGCTTTCAATCCGCACTTGAATCTTGGGATCGTTCTGGTCCAACAGCAGAAGTTTTCCGAAGCCGCGCCGATTTTAAGCGTGGCCGTTTCTTTGAACTCAGGTTCGCCGGCCGCCAGATTATATAACGGTATCGCCTTGCAGGGTCTGAATGACCTTGAGGGGGCGGAGCGAGAGTTGAAGTCGGCTTACGATCTCGGCGGCGTCGCCTATGCCGTAGCGCTGTTTCATCTGGGCGAGGTTTTTATGAACAAAGGGGACCGCAGGAATGCGGTTGCGGCATTTGAAAATTACTTGCGAAAGGCCCCGGACGGGGTCAATGTCCGGCAAGCAAGGGCCCTCCTGATTACGCTTCGCTAAACATGTCTTTCGAGGACCAGGGCGCGACTTGTTTGAGAGGCCGCCGGTGAGGGTCAAAATCGGAGGAGTTACGGCGTAGAGAGGGCCCCTCTGGCTATCCGAGGATTCGGACAATAATCCAAATTCTGCAAGTTCAAAAGGGCAGTCTTCTCTTCAATATTACGTAAAAGTTCTATCGTTAACAGAAGTTAGCTCTATAGCCGAATGATGGCATGTTCTTTGCCAGTCAGGTTGCGCCATTCCAGAATTTCCCTTGGTAATGAAAAAAACTGCGGCCAAGAGATTCTTATCACTGTTGAAGGAACAACGTAAACAAAAGAAGCTGAAACATCGCCGTTTTAGGCGTTGTCTTTCGGCCGGTTTGAATTAACTTCAGCCCACCTGCAGGAGAATCTAATATGAATAACTTTCCGAAGATACGGACGCTGGCAGTTAGTAGCATTTTTATGCTAGCGATAGCCGCGCTGGTGTTGGCGTCGAGCCTGCCAGCGTTTGCACAGGCTACGACCGGCACCTTGCGCGGCACGGTGACCGACCCTAACGGCGGAGTCGTGGCCGGCGCCACGGTCACTGCCAGGAATCAGAGTACCAACAACTCGTCGCCCGCCACCACCAACGGCGAGGGCGACTTTGTGATCTCCAATCTGGCGCCGGGAGCGTACACCGTGACGGTGGAAGCGATCTCTGGTTTCAGCAAGAAAGTCGTTACGGACGTTAACGTGCCGATCGGAACAACTACCGATCTGTCCATAGCATTAGCGGTCGGATCTCCCAACGAGACTGTGACCGTGACGAGTACCGGCGAAGAAATCATCACCAGAGATCAAGCGCAGATTTCCACGACTTTTGAATCGCGAAAGATCGAAGACCTGCCATCAAATGGCGCAGGCGGCGGTCTTGACACTCTGGCTTTGCTGGCTCCCGGTGTGGTGGCGTCACGAAACAGCGGCGTGAACACGGACGGCGCTGGCCTCTCGGTCAACGGTAATCGCGGCCGATCGAATAACTTTCAGATTGACGGTTCAGACAACAACGATCTGAGTATCGGCGGTCCATCATTCTTCGTTGACAACCAGAGCCAGGTGGCAGAGTACCAGATCATCACCAACAACTTTTCAGCGCAGTATGGCCGCAATTCAGGCTCCGTCGTGAACATCGTTACCAAGTCTGGTGGTAATGAATTCCATGGCGATCTCTTCGAGTATCACCAGGACTGGTATAACCTGAACAGCTTGAATAATATTGAGAGGCGGAACATTACTGCAACGTCTACTGCCGCACAAACTCATCCACCCCGTAATCTTTATAACGCCTACGGCGGCAGTGCCGGTGGCCCCATCTGGCTGCCGAAGTTCGGCGAAGGCGGTAAGTCGATTTGGAAGGGTAAGGATCGGGCCTTTTTCTTCGTCACCTATCAGGGAATTAGAAACCCGTCAACTTTCATTGCGCGCGGATCCGGCCTGGCTTTTCTACCGTCGGAGTTTTCGCGTTTGACCTCAGCTTTTCCGGGAAACACGGCAATCGCTGACATCACGACATTGGGCCCGTTCGCGGCTACCCATGGGAACGTCCGTCCCCGTACTGATAATGCTCAAGTTTCGGCTCTTGGCGGAGTCGTCCCGTCCAGATTCTTTTTCGGCACCCTGCCGACTGGATGCAGTACCAGAGTACTCGCCGTAACTGCCGCTCCTTCGACAGCTTGCGCAGCGGTACCCTATGTGACTTTTATCAACCCCGCCACCGGAGCGCCGTTTCTAACTGGTGGGTCGTTTGATGTAATCAACCTCGGGAGCGCCGCAGCTCCGAACCTTTTCCAGGCTGCGTATGCAGAGCGTGACTACTCCGCCCCGTTCACAGAGGACGAGTGGAGCTATCGCATCACGGTTAGGGCCACTAACAAGGACAATATTGATTTCCGTCACCTTAATCAGAAGCAGCTCTTCGTGAACAACGGGGGTCAATCCAACGGCTTTAGCTATGACGTGCCGGCGACAAGTAAGAACCTCGGGGGCACATGGACCCGCCAGTTCTCGAATGCGATTGTCAATGAATTCAAAGCCACGACCCAGGACCTCAGGGTGGAGTTTGGTGGTGCTGATTCAGCCTTCGGCGTGTTCGCGGTTCCAAAGCCCGCCGATATTGGTAATACGATCGCCAACATCACCTTCGGTGGCGGTCTCATTGGTACCAGAAGTTCCAGCGCGCTGGCCACCATCGGCCACGCCACCAACATTCCGCAGGGACGACTAGTCAAGGTCTATCAGTATGCGGACACCCTGAGCTGGAGCAAAGGAAAACACAGCTTTGTATTCGGGGCGGAGTACAAGCACCTGGTTAACAAAGTGCCGTTCCTGCCTCTTTTCCAGGGTCAGTTTACCTTCAGCACTGCCTCGGCGGTCACGCGGTTAGTCAACAACGCTCCGTCGGCGATCAATCTAACAGCGGGCGAACCGGTCACCACCTACAAAGAGGATGACCAGTATTATTTCGTCCAGGACGATTTCAAATTCAGGTCGAATCTGACTTTGAACCTCGGTATTCGCTACGAATATACCGGGCAGCCGATCAATCAACTGCATGACATCACCGTTGCCCGCGAAAGCGGAACCCCAAAGGCGATTTTTGATCCGGCGCTGCCCTTGAGCATTCGGACCGTCCCCTTCGTTCCGCCTGACAAGAACAACTTTGCGCCTCGGGTGGGTTTTGCATACACCCCCCACTTCTGGAAGAGGTTATTTGGCGAGGACGCGACGGTTCTCAGAGGCGGCTTTGCTATCGCCTACGACCCAGCGTTCTATAACATTCTGCTCAACCTTCAGAACGTGGCGCCGTATTCAGCAGCGCTTCAGCTTTCGAGTGCCAATGCGCTGGTGTCCACGACCACTTCGCCGCTCCCGTTGCCGCTCGATCCGACCGGCGTTCATAACCAGGCAGTAGCGTCGGCTTCAGGTGTTTTGCCGTTAGGCAAACTGGATCCGAGATATCTGGCGCAAACCCAGGTGGCGCCTAATTTCCACGCGCCGTATTCCGAGCAGTTCTCGTTGGGTATTCAGCGACAGGTTAATCGCAGCAACGTCTTCGAGATCGGGTATGTCGGCACAGCGGGTGTTGGTCTGTTCCAGAACGTCAACAACAACTTCTTCATCAGGCCGTTGGTGCAGGGAATCGATCTTCAAGCCTTTGGCGGGCCGGGTTACATTTTCCCGTCGTTCGCAAACCTGTTGCCGCCGGGCACTATTTTCCAAACCTGCGTGAATGATCCAGCCACGCCATTTGTGGATGAGTCTACATGCAATGGACGGCAGTTCCGTACGGCCGGCGTCACTGTCAGAGACAACGGCGCGCATTCGAACTACCATTCCATGCAGTCGCGCTACGCAGGACGCTTCCTGAAGAATGCGCTCAACGTAACCGCTTCCTACACCTGGAGCAAGACAATCGACAACGCGAGCGAGATCTTCGCCTTCGCCGACATCAGCTCGCCCAATGCGCAGAACCCGTTCGATCGGGGTAGAGCTGAGCGAGCGCTCTCTAACCTGAACCGGCCGCATGCCTTCTCAGCGAGTTTCATCTACGATGTTCCGTTCTTCAAGGAGCAGCGCGGATTCGTGGGTCACTTGCTGGGTGGCTGGCAGATAAATGGGGTCCAGGTGTCGACCAGTGGCAATCCGTACACGCCTAATGAGAGTTCTAACCTATCGTACGGATTGGGCAACACTTACCTAACCTCGGGCGATCGGCCCTTTATCGGCAATCCAAACGCTCCGGTGGGTAACGTGGCAATAGCCGCAACCGATGTTTGGCTCCTCTTCGCGGACGGTCCCTTTGTTCCTGCCACTTCGACGCTGTTCTATAGCGTGAACACGCATAACCAGGGTGGGGGTTGGGTACCGGTAAATCTCAATGATGTGCGCTTCATCATCAATGCGCCTGGTTCGGCGAAGATTTTCGGCACGCCTTTCGGCACCATGCCACGTAACTACTTGAAAGGCCCGGGAATCAACCAGCTCAATATGAGTGTTTTCAAGACCACCAAGGTTGGCGAACACCTGAAGGTGCAATTCCAGGCTTCAGCGTTCAACGTCTTGAATCACCCAAATCCGGGCTATGGCGTCAACGCCGCCGGCTATCTGCCGACCGCTACGTTGGAAAACGCCGGCGTCAAAGGCGGCGCCTTTGCCGATCACACCGACATCTCTTTGGCCCGACGCGTGATCCAGTTCGGCTTGAGAATTATTTTCTAGTTTTTCTCGAACCCGAGCCTTTTCAGGGAGAGCCTTAATGGCTCTCCCTTTCTTTTGTGTGCGCCCGGCAACAAATCCTACTTTGATCGCTGTGAACTCTTGTCGCTGCGGGATCGAAGGCTCCGTCTCCAGCGGACTTCTTGAACCGCCGTATACGGAACCGTTCGTACGGTGGTGTGGGAGGACGGCGGAGGTGACTCCGCGTCCTACCCGATCCGGACGTGAATACTTGTGATGTCTCGTCGTTGATAGCGGGAAGGCGATGAAATTCACCGGGGAGGCGAAAAGGGGTTATTCGGCCGGCTCATTTCACGACTTCAAAATCAATCCATTGGGAAGCCGTGGCGTATTTTTCCTTGGCTCGAGAATCGGTGATAACGATTTGCAAAACGTACTGCCCGGGATTCAACTCGCTGCCAAGTCTAAGACTTCCTTTTGAAATCAGGCGTTTTAGATCGAGTTGCAACCTGCTTGTATCAATCGCCGGCTCTTCTTGAGACGATAAGAGTTCGCCATCGCGAAAGAGACGTACCTGGGCCCTCAAATCCGGCAAATCATTATTGTGATCAGGCAGCGCGTTGTAGATAAGATAACGGTAGTCCAGCAACATGCCGGGCTTAAAGCGACGCACTGCGGGCGTCGGTTGGGCCTGCTCTCCGTTGTCAGACGGGGAATTATAGATTGCGCTGGTGGAAGAGAGTGAAGCGAGATCCAGCACCGCCGAACTGAGCGCAATTCCGGAAAGAGCCAGTCGTCCTTTCCTTAGGTCCGGCACTTCAGTGAATTGATAAGCTGAGCCAATTCGATCCGTTGCCGTATCACGGACGGCCGCACGCAGTTGATAGGCTCCCGGCTTCTTTATGGGAACAAGCAGATTGTAGTTCAGTCCATAGCGAAGAAGGTTCGCATAAGTCTTTCCACGCGCGCGAATGGTTTCTGACCGCGACAAATAATCTGCAATGAGTCCATTCTCGCCATAGCTGCTCGCTATCACGTCGATGTCCGTCTGATGCCAACCGTCTGGCATTTCTTTGAAAGTAAGATCGCGCGCGTCTATATGCAGCAAAGTGCGAACGAACGAGCTTTTCGGCACATTGCCGAAGAGCGTTGTCAGGCGTAGTCGGACATCGCCAGCGACAAAAGGCGATTCAAGTGCAGCTATCAACTGCTGTTCCTTCGTGCGAGGGCCGACTGGTAGTTTCTTATCATCCGGCACTCCAAAGAAACCTTTACGCGAACGAATGTGAAACTCGGACCGTTTCAATCTCAAAGTTATATGGTGATAGGGCACGCGCCCATTTCTCCTCTCGAATGTCGAGTCGGATGGGCGATACCCGATCAGATAATAGCCCCTGAGATCGTCCATGATGCGGCCGATGCCTTTGCCAAGATCGTTGTTATTGATAATCGCGAATCCACCGGTCTGGTAGGCCAGGTCCTTAAGAGCAAGCTGTGTTTTAAGGATCTGGGCGCTCCTTTGGTCAAGCAGATTCCCGGAAATGATGTCGCTCACCGGGTTTCCCGCAACCGAGCGAACCGCTTCATCGCTATCAGCGGCCGTGGGATTAATTGTCACCAGGCCGCTCGCGTGCACCGGGTAGATTACGACTGAAGCTTGATTGCTTGCATTCGTCAGCCCGCCGATCTGTACCGAATCCTCTGAACTCGAACCCCTGTCAACCGCAGAGCTCAAGACGCCGGGCTGGGGGTTAGGCCGATCGTTTGTCCTAAGGCTCAAATCGGCCGGGCTCTCGGAAACCACAAAATTGTCTGTGAAGAACAACACGCTCTTTCGCCCCGGCAAGACCTTCAATGAGGCGACGATGTTTTGCAGCGCCATTGCAGTACCGGCCATTGAGGCAAAGGGTGCCGGATCGATATCCTGACGAATGAAGTGAACTCCAACCCGATTAAGAAAACCTCGCCAGTGAATGTTTTCGATCGCGGCATAGAGTTGCCGCTTGTCAGAGGTCAGTCGCTGCAACGCGCCCGCTCCTCCACCCGTCCGAACGATAGCGGCCAGATCACCTGGCTGCATTTGCTCATCTACATACTTCTTCATTCCCGAGCGAACCGCATTAAAACTCTGTAGAGACAGACCGAGATCGTCAACGACGAAAACAATCGTGCGGCGCACCTGCTCGGGACGCAAAGCAACCGGAGGAAGTGGTGGCGCATTCTTGATGGGCAACGCAGGTGAAGTTGAGGCAGACACAGACGCTTTGCTGTCGGTGGACACGTAGGAAAAAGCGGTGATTGGTTGCGGGCGTCCGTCTTCAAGAATCTCAAAATCGTCCGGGCGCAGATCGGTAACCTGCTTACCGTTCTTGTCGGTGACGACCGCATCGACCTGCACGAGGTTCGTAGTAACGCGTACTACTTCGTCTTCGGAAGGCGTGCTCGGTTGAGTCGGGCGTTGAGGTGGAGCTTGAGCCAGCAATGCACTTGCGATTGTGACGTTGAGAACGGTAGCGACAAAAGGCGATGTTTTCATCATACGCCTCCCGGAAGTTTAAGGGACATCATGATCGAGAACCTAGAAGGAGGAGAGATGGCGTACTGTAGTTGCGTTAACTACAAACTTCTTAGAAACGTGGGATACTACGCCAGAGACCCGAACGCCGTATTGTTACGATTTCCCATTTTTGCCCGGCGGCGGTTTGAAGGCATAACTCTTTCGCGCGCGGACTACAACTCCGGGCATGCTTACCTTTACGTTGATTCGTCGCTGGTCTGCTCCCGGTCCGTGATTTTTCGGGTAATAGCCAAGGCTGTATTGCTCTCGCAATTCTTTAGCGATGTGCGTAAAGACTTCAGTCAAGTGCTTTAAGGTATCGGCATAAAAAAAGCGCCCCCCGCTGTTGTTAGTCATCAAGTGGAGATAACGATCCGCCCGAGCGTAGGCTACGTTTAACCGTTCTCCGCTTGCCGTTCTCAAGTCGGAGTAAGCGGTCTGACCCAGCGGCAGGCCGCGCACGGCATCCTTCGTCGCATCGTCGTAAGTGTTATACCGAACTGCATAGACTAAGGCGTCCAACTCTTCGGAGGCGCGCAGGGTGCCTTGATAGGTTGCGCCGAGACTTGCGGTATCCACGCCATCGGTGAAGAGCACGATAGCTTTGCGTCCACTAATGCGGCTGAGACGTTGATTTACAATCACGTCGATTGCGTTGTAGAGGCTCGTCCGGCCGCCGGTTTGCGCGCGACGAATCGCGTCTTGCAGCAAGCCCCGATCGCTGGTCGCCTCAGCCAATATCGTGACCTTCTTATCGAAGGCAGCGACGATGACGCGATCGTCTGCGCGTAGTTGCCCAACAAAGGCGATAGCCGCATCCTGTATTTCGTTCAGCTTGAATTTTGTGGAGCTGCTGGTGTCCAACAGGAGGGCAACAGTGAAAGGTTTTTCAGCCTTCTCGAAAAACGCGATTTCCTGTTCGATTCCGTTCTCGTAGAGATGAAATTGTCCCGGTTCTATACCGGGGATGAATCGGCCCCGCTGATCCATAACTTTGACAGGCACCGTCACGAGAGATGTGCTGACACGCACCACATCCACGTCTTGTGGCTCCCGCGACTGAGAAGAAACCTGCCCCCGGACGCCGAGCGAACAGCCGGTGCAAAGCGCTGCGACTAAGGCGAAGGTCCGAAACAAGGGAACATCAGTTTTGATGACAGCGTCTCCCGACCAGACGGGTTATGCCGGCTCTCCGTCATTCACGAGGATTGGCGGAGAAAACGTCTGGCCGCTCTTTCATTAGACCTTTGCAGGGTTCGTCCATGCCGTCTGTGCGCTAAAACACAAAGGGCGGAATCTCAGCCGTTCTTAGTTGCTCACTTGAACGCTGCCAGCGTGCCTGCTGCGGTCGGTTTTCACATCTAGCGCGCCACATTGAAATCGATGCTGCGGGCGACGGTCTGGTTCTTCTTGTCGGCGAGCGTGTCGGTAATGACCAAAGTCAGCAGGTAGCGACCGGGAGCGACTTTGGACAATCCCAATTGGCCCATTTTCGTCACTGGCGCCGTGCCATTACTGTCGACCGGTTGTTCAGGTTCGCGAAACAGAACCTTGTTTCCCTGACTGATTATCATCTGCGAGCGCAGTTGCGGTTTGCCGTTGCTCAACTTCGGGTTGTAAATCATGGCGACATACCGCAGATCCTCCTTTTGCGTAACGTGACGCTGAGCGTTCAACGGAGTCAGTTTCTTCGTCGGCTGGGAATCAACCGCCAGTAGAAAGACACTGCTCATGGCGAGCTTTCCCTTAGAGATGTCAGGTATCTCCAGGTACTTCGAGAAAGTACCGACATTGCCTGAACTGACTTCACGCACCACTGTGCGCACCTGATAAAACCCCGAAGGCAACTCGGTAGTCGCGGAATACGCCACACCTTCGGCCAAAGCGAGCTGGTATTCTTCTGCGCTCAAATTGAGATTGACGGTTTCACTGAGTCCAGCGTATCGCTTGCCCATCTGATCAAAAATAAAGGCCACGACATCGAATGAAACCTGGTGGGTTCCTGCGGGAGTGTCGATAAAATGCAGCTTGTTGGCGCCAATGAGCATCTGAACATCGACTGCTGCCTTACCCGGTAGCAACTTCACCGCGACATTCGGAGTGACGTCTATATCGGCCTTTGCTAATGGAGAGAGAGCGGCGGCGACGACCTCTTCCTCTTTCGTGCGGGGCCCGATTCTCCTGTCTTCTCGAGCCAGGTAACTCTTGTGGAAATAAACCTTAGCTCCGCTGCGCTTCACTTTTACTTCCAGTTTATGGTTCTTCTGGTCCAACTCAGTCGGCCTGAAAGCGAGAGTGTAATATCCGTCGCTGCGGGCGAGTATCTTATCCAGCCCCGCTTCGAAGTCGTTTGTGTTTATGACAGAGACGCCGCCGGTGACACCTGCCACGGTGCTCAATCCCAGGTGTTCTGTGCCGCCGGCCAACATAGGACCGAGCGCCGAGTCCGCGCCAGGGTCGCCGATGCCAAACGCTCCCGAACCTCCAGGTGAGGGGTTTCCCATCGCGCTTTTAGCCGGCGTCGCCTGAAAACCTTTCACGCCGGGCGATGCTCGTAGTCCCCTTGGGTCCAAAGAATTAACTACCACGCCGGCCCGGAACGCATTGTTCGTCAACTGGGTCAAGACAGCACCTGTGTTCGAAAAGCTCGATCCACTGCCCTGTGTTTCGAAGATGGGAATACCCTCGGTTATCAGAACCAGATTCTTCCGACCGGGAAGTTGTTTCAAACTGTCAATCACAAGGTTGGCGGTAATGATTGCTGACAGGCCGCGATTGTAACGAACGTTCTCGTCGTTCGAACTGTAGATCTCGGGCGTTGCGGCTTGTTGATTTGAATCGGGCGCTATACCAGTTTCCGTATTAGCTACGGTTGGCCCAAGTCCAAGTAGATCTACTTTCTCATCTGGAACTTCGGAAGCGCTGTAAGGATGCACAACGAGGGTGATTCCGGAGATTGCTCGGCGAAGGAGTTGGCGATCCGTTGTAAACTGCTGCAGCAGGCCCTTGCCGCCTATCACCCTCACAATCGCCACCAGATCGCCGTCGCGCATTTTGTTGTCGACAAAGTCCCGCAGCATTTTCCGCACCGGCTGCAGCTCTTGAATCTGCATCGTCAGGTCGTCAATCACGAACGCAACAACTCGCTTTAAGTTTTTGGCCGTCACACCCGTATTACCCGAGGCTTCGACATATGAGGGAAGCGCCGGGAGAGTACCTTCGGAGCGCCGCTCATTCTCCACGCCCTCCACGCCGACAAACTCCATGAATCTGAGATCCTGCTTCTTCCCCTGGTCGTAAAGCTCAAAATCGTCGAGCTTCAAATCTTTTATGATCTTGTCGTTCTTATCCGTTACCACAACGTCTGTCTGGACCAGTTGGGTGGTGATGCGGACAATATCTTCAGGCGCAACCTCCTGCGGCGGTTTTGGCGGAGTCTGGCCGGCAGCAAGGCACCAACTAAGTGTCATGGATAAGAGTCCAATAAGCGTTCTTTTCATTAGCTGAAGCTCCTTCTTGGATAATTACTCCCGTTCAATCTTTTAGGGGATTATATTCCAAAAACACCGGCGCAACTAACGCCGGAGGGCGCCACGCGTCAAGGAATGCTCAATTTGAATATTCGACTGGAGTTTAAGGGACAGCCTGCAGCCAAGCCCGGGGTTTAAATGCAGAGTTTGTAAATGTTCCCAAGGGTACTCTGGCCCATTACAACAATGCCGTCGAACAAAGTAAGAAGAATGACCACACAGCAGCGATCGAGCAACTGAAGCTGGCGATAAAGGAGCATCCATCTTTTGCGCCGGCATTCAATGAACTCGGGGTTCAGTATCTCAAACTGAATCAATTGGAAAATGCCGACGAGGGATTTCAGGCTGCACTAAAGATCGACCCCGATGCATTCGCCGCCCTTATAAATCGCGGCATTGCAAATGTCCTGATGAAGCGTTATGGCGAGGCGGTTCCGATTCTTCGTAAAGCCCTGAAGAAAAATGACCAGTCTGCGGTAGGGCATTATTTCCTTGGCCAGGCCCTTGCAAATCTGAATTTCTTCGAAGATGCAGAAAAAGAGCTTGTGGTTTCGTTGGAACTGGGAAAGGAAGAAATGAAGGAGGCACACAGGCTACTGGCGATCATATATGCTTCTCGGGGAGCCAGGAAACAGGCCGCGGGCGAATTAGAGGCTTACCTCAAATTGGCGCCGGAAATGCCGGACGCTGAGAAGCTAAGGGATAAGATCCGGCAGCTAAAAAAATCAAATGAGTGACCTTGGAGAGATTTTTTAACTTCTAAGGAAATTGAATTAGCCCAATAGGCGTTGCTGTGTGATCGGCGACGCCTTTTTTTTGGTATGGTCAGCGGTCGTGCTAAACTCCAACTTCTTATGATCTTTGCGCCGCAATTCTGGTAAATGTCGGATACTTTCGGCCAACTAAGTCTCGCTCCGCTGGGCGCCGGCGATCTGATCGATCGCGCCGTACGGCTATATCGTCGCCACTTCATCACACTCATTCGCATCGCCGCGCCGCCGGTGATTATTTCAGCACTGGGTTCCGTGCTGGTCACCATAGGCTTTCGCGAGTTAACGGCCACCGGCAGTTCAGCTCTGCTGGCGATGTACTTTCTCGTCATGGCGTCGGGAGCGGCGCTCTATTTTTGCGGCACGGTTTTCAGTCTGATTGTCATGGGGGGAGCCACGCGCAATCTGGTGACCCACCTGTTATGGAACGAGCCGGTAACGGCCAGCGCTACCTACGCGGCTGTGAAGTCACGCTTTTGGGGTTTGCTGGGCGCGTCTTTGCTGGTGACCTTCTGGCTGGGAATAGCAGGTACCGTCGCGTTTACGGCCTGGTACATGGTTGCCGCGTTTGTCGTTTTAGGGGCGGTGATGTTCGCTCAGGTGGCGCCGGTCTGGTTGTCATCCGTGTTTGGCGTGGTAGCGTTCATCGCGGCCACAGTGCTGGCCATGTGGCTTTTCTTTTTCCTGGCGAGCCGGGTGGCCTATGTCCCACAGGCAATGCTGGTTGAAGGCAAAGGCGTGTTCGCGGGGGTCAGTCGCAGTTTTTCACTGGCGCGCGGGAATGTTCGTCGCCTGATGGCGATGGCCCTCTTCACTTCATTTGCTACTTACTCAGCTCTGATGATTCTGGTCATGCCGCTGGGTTGGTATGGTTACTTGAACGGCATCGATCCTTCTCCCTGGAACGAATCAAATTGGCCGGCGTGGTATGCAATCGCCTATAACGTGTTGTGGCCTTGCAGTTATATTTTGCTGGCCCCGGTGTGGATGCTCGGGTTATCGCTGCTTTACGTCGACGAGCGGGTGCGTCACGAGGGTTACGACATCGAGCTGATGGCGGCGCGCCAGCTCACCGAGATGCCGAAGCTTAATGATCGTATCGCTTCACCCTTTGCTCCTGCAATCGTGATGGAGAAGTTACCTCCGCGCCCACCGCCGATGCCTGGCAGATCCATGTTAGGGCTTCGTTGAGATAGCGGAACCCTTTCAAGCAGGCCACTCAACTGTATTAGTCACACCGCTATGGTTTTGGCTAACCTCAGAATTTTTCTCGGCCGGATCCGTCGAATCCTTTCGGCAGGTAAACTGCTTTGCGCGTTCCTGCTGGTGCTGGCTTTTTCAGGCGGCCTCAAAGCCACTACTATCACTCAATACCGCGGCCGAATCCAGAGTGCGATAAATGCCCTCGACGCCCTTTCCTATGGAAATGCAGAGGGAGCGATCTCTGCCTCCGAGGGGCAGGTGGCTGCGACGTTCAATGTGGTGCGGGTGCTCCTTCCAAAAATGGAAACGGTGGCCGCGAATGGTGGCTCATTGGAGGTAAACAACAACTGGTTGCACGACGCGTTGGCTGATTACGAAAAGGAAAAAGCTACCTCGCGACGCGGGGAAATGATAAGACGCGTATTGGAACGGCTTCAGTCACTGGCCGATCGGCTGGGCGAAGTTGAGGACGCCGCCTCAACCAACGCTGGTAGTAAGGATAAAAACAAAGCCCACTTGGCTGAGATTCTCCAGCGTTCCGAATACCAGAAAAAACCAGCTGAAGGTGGCGCGCTGGCAAGGTTGTGGCAGCGATTCATTAAGTGGCTCAGCAACCTGTTTCCCAGGTCGGAGCCGCTCGAACCGGGCCGCGCCTCAACAGTATCGAACGGGGCGCAGATCTTTGTGGTGACGCTGGCGCTTGCCGTGATTGCCTATGTGCTGTGGAAGCTGGCGCCACGTTTTCTGCGCCGCCGGAAATCCAAAAAGCGCACAAAACGCGAAGCCCGCATCGTGTTGGGCGAAAGGCTGGAACCAGATCAAACCGCCGGCGATCTACTTGCCCAGGCTGAGGCCCTGGCCCGCGCAGGCGATTTGCGGGCGGCGATTCGCAAGGCCTATATCGCGCTTCTTTGCGAGCTGGGCGATCGCAAGATCATCAGACTTGCCCAGCACAAAACCAATCGGGACTATTTGCGCGCCATGCGCGGGATCAATCCGCTGCACGACGAAGTGCGAAAGCTAACGCAAAGTTTCGAGCATCACTGGTACGGGTTTGTCCCGGCAACTGAAAGCGAGTGGAGCGCGTTCCGCAGCGGATACCAAAGGGCAGTGTCAAGTTATAAGTTATGAGTGATGGGTACTGATGCAGTTTGGCATTACGTGAGCGAGCGTTCGCTTTAGTCAGAGTTGAGGGCCAAAGGCCCGAAATGAAAAAGCCTGGGGCAGCGCCCCAGGAAAGAGAGATGTTTCTTAAAGTAGGAGCGCTGAAGGCGCGAAATAATAAAAAAAATAAATGTTACTATTTCGCGCCTTCAGCGCTTGGAAATTTTGCCGAACTATACCTGGGCCGTTGGCCCAGGCTTTTACATTTCGCGCCCTTGGCGCTTAGTTACGGTCGCAGGTTTATTTCAATGAAAGCTGCATCAACAGTGAGTGATGAGATCCGTGATAGTAACAATTCTAGCTCGTCACTTGTGATTTATTGCTAGATACAGTTCTTATGCGTCAACGTCTCGCAATCATCATTACGATATTGGTCGTGCTCGGAGCTCTGGTAGTGCTCAGCAGTGCGTCGTACGTGCACGTCGAGAAGACGCCGGATTCGGAGTTCAGTCCTGATCGCTCGACAATGAATTCAGGCGCCACGGGGACGCGCGCCCTCTACGATTTTCTGCACGAGTCCGGCTACCAGGTCATGCGCTGGCGTGAACCGCCCGGCGACTTGCTTAACTCCGGCGGGATAAAGCCGGCGACGTTTGTGTTGGTTGGCAGAACGCGCCGGCCGGTTGAAGCGGAAGAGGCAAAGCTACTGCTGCATTGGGTCGCAAACGGAGGACGGCTGGTCATCATTGACCGCCTCCCCGAAATCAATCTCCTGCCGCCTTCCGGACACTGGAGCATCACAACTGAAATTGTGGAGTATCCACCACTAGACGTGAGCGCGGACAGCGCGCAGGAAATGACAGCCGGCGTGGCTCGACTGTCGCCGGTCCAACCCACTTTGTTGACCCGCGAGGTGGAGTCGATTCTGCCCTCGCGTTTTGTCTCTGTTGTCGGAATCACGCCAGACTACAAGGCCGCGCATCAGGGAACTAAGGCAAGCGGTGCTGCGAACCAAGAGCACGAGAATACGGAGGATTCGGGAGATTCTCCGATTGCGCCACCACCACCTGAGTCGGGTAACCCGCCAACTCAGGTGGACTCGACGGAGAAATCTTCGGCGCCGGTAGTGCACTTTGCCGGTGAGCACGGTGCTCTGCTGGTTGATTTCGTGCATGGCAAGGGACGCATTGTCCTGCTCTCGGATCCGTTTCTGGTGGCCAACAACGGCATTAGCAGTGCTGACAATCTTCAACTGGCCCTCAATCTGGTCGCCGGCGCGGGAGGGCCAATTGCTTTTGATGAATTTCACCAGGGACGCTCGGCGTCACAGAACGCCTTGATAGAGTATTTCGCCGGTACGCCCGTGCTGGCGATGTGCGGGCAGGTGGCGTTAATCGTCCTGGCGCTAATCTGGACCCGCGGTCGCCGCTTTGCTCGCCCGCTGCCGCTGCCGCAGGTTGACCGGCGCTCGAGTCTGGAATTTGTTGCCTCGATGGCCGAGTTGCAACAGCGCGCCCGCGCATACGACCTGGCGCTCGAGAACATTTATACGCGAACCCGGCGGGTGTTAACGCGTTATGCGGGCGCCGGCAACAACAGCACGCGCGGAGACATTGCCCGGCGTGTATCGGCGCGCTCGCGAGTAAACCGGCAGGAGCTTGAAACGTTGATGCGAAACTGTGAAGATGTGATAAACGGAGCCCCGACCAATTCGCAAAGCGCGATCCGGCTGGCCAAACGCCTGCGGAATCTTGAAAGTAGGTTGGGCCTGCGCATGCGCTCGCGCGAAATCCGGCAACAAGCCGAAAAGATTTGATGTGATACAAATCCTGAAACCGGTGCTCACAAAAAATGCCTGAATACGTCTCCGCCACTATCGAACACATACGCACTGAACTGCGCAAGATAATTGTGGGCCAGGAAGATCCTATCGAACAGATTCTGGTTGCTATTTTGGCCGAGGGCCACGCGCTTATTGAAGGCGTTCCGGGAACAGCGAAAACGCTGACCGTGAAAACCCTGGCGCGGATTATCAACGCCGGCTTTGGCCGCATTCAATTCACACCTGACTTAATGCCCTCCGATATCACCGGCACTAATGTCTTCAACATTTCGACTTCGAATTTCAACCTGCGTCGCGGGCCGGTATTCACCGACATCCTGCTGGCCGACGAAATCAATCGCACACCGCCGAAAACACAAGCCGCATTGCTGGAAGCGATGGAAGAGCGGCAGGTGACGATCGATGGCGAAGCCTATCCGCTTTCGCCTATTTTCACGGTGCTGGCGACGGAGAACCCAATTGAATACGAGGGCACATATCCATTACCGGAAGCCCAGCTCGATCGCTTTCTTCTCAAGATTTTGCTTGATTATCCTTCGAAGGAAGAAGAGCAGCAGGTAGTGGCTAACTGGAATGCCGGCTTCAACGCGCGCCGGCTGGATCAAGTTGACATTCGACCCCTGGCCGAGGCGGACGCTATCTCGCGCTGTCGCGCGGAAGTGCGGGCGATGCACATGGAACCGGGCGTTCAGCGCTATGTCGTGGATATCGTGCGTCGCACGCGCGAGCATCCATCGGTTCACTACGGGGCCAGTCCACGCGCGGCGGTCGCGCTGCTGCTTTGCGCAAAGGCCCTTTCGGCAATTCGCGATCGCGGCTTCTCGACGCCTGACGACGTGCGCGACGTTGCGCGCCCGGTGTTGCGTCATCGCCTGACTCTGCGGGCCGAAGCCGAACTGGATGGCGCCACGCCCGATGCCGTGATTAGCGACATCCTGCAAACCGCTGAAGTGCCGCGGTAGGATCAGAGGTCAGAGGTCGGAGGTCAGAAGTCAGAGCCGCAGATTTACGCGGATGAACACGGATCAGAAAGAGCAGGATAATTTGACTGGGAAGGAATACGCAGAGGAGCGGCTGAGAAACCTTTTTTCTGCGCTTTCTTATCCGTGTTCATCCGCGTAAATCTGTGGCTCTGACCTCTGACTTCCGACCTCTGACGTTTACCTATGCGTTTCGTCTTCACACGGCTCTTCTACCTGCTAATTGCGATCGGCTTCGTTCCGCTTTCCCTTTCGTGGGGTCGACCGTGGTTGCGCTGGGTTACGCTTGTTTACGATCTCGCTTTGCTGGTAGCGGCCATCGTTGATGCGCGCACCAGCCGCTTGCCGCCGGCTGTACGCATTACGCGAGAGTTCGGCGGGCGCTTTGCAGTGGGTGCGGAGACAGAAGTGCGCGTGAATATATCAAACGGCACTCCACGAGTTGTCTCGTTAAGCGTAAAAGACGAGTATCCGTCGCAAATGAAAATTTCGGGCTTGCGCGAGGCGCAGCTGCGGGTTGAGGCGCAAAGCTCCGCCGCACTCGTCTATGGCTTGACCCCGCCAAAACGCGGACTGTTTGAGTTTGGCGGCATCGCCGCCCGTTACCTGTCGCGCTTCGGGCTGGTGTGGCGGGAAACGCGAGTGGGCGAGTCGCAGGGAGTTAAAGTTTATCCAAACATGCGGCGCGCGCGCGAAGCAGAGCTCAAGGCGCTCGGAGCGCGCTCATTGGTGTCTTCGCACCGAAAGACTTCATGGCGCGGCGAAGGACGAGAGTTCGAATCAATGCGCGATTACGTGCGCGGCGACGAGCTGCGTCACATCTCGTGGACGGCTACGGCCCGGCGCGGCAAACTGGTCACGCGACAGTATCAGGTGGAGCGGGACCAGACGATCCTGATTGCCATCGACGCCGGTCGCTTGATGACGGCGCGTATCGAGCGCGAGACGAAACTCGATTCGGCGGTGCACGCTACCCTGGCGCTGATGTCCGCGGCAGCTCGCGGTGGCGACAACTCCGGACTGGTTGTCTTTGGCCGTCGCATCAAAGCTTTTCTACCGCCGAAGCGCGGACGGGAACATCTTGATGCCGCCTTGGAAGCGTTGCACGCGGTTGAGCCGGAAATGATCGAGCCTTCCTACGCGCGAGCTTTTGAATTCATTGCCGCAAACAGTAAACGACGTTCGCTGGTCGTAGTTCTTACCGACCTCGTTGACGAAGAAGGCTCGCGCGATTTGCTGACTTCACTGAGATTGCTGCGCCCGCGTCACCTGCCGCTGGTGGTTACGATTGGCGATCGAGATCTGAAGGCCGTTGTGCGAGAGCCGCCGCAGAATGAACGCGAGCTCTTCACGCAGTCGGTGGCCGAAGAGATCATGTATCAGCGCGAAGCGGCGCTACGCCTGGTTGAATCCCAGGGTGGACTGGCGTTGGATGTGACCGCAGCGGCGCTGGCGCCGGCATTGTTGGAAAAATACTTGCAGGTTAAGGAGAGGGGTTTGTTGTAGACATAGAAGGCCCTGGGTTATCCACCCAGAGGGCGAACGATCCACTAACAGACACGAAATGACCAAAAATGTCCCAGTCTATTTCGTAGCTCTAGTGGATACCGGCGCATCTTTTCCATCTGCATCCCTCCCGGCGAGCAGCAGAAAAGAATAAAGCGCGATGCCGGTAAGCGCACCGATGCCGAACTTGATCGCAGGGTTTATCGGCGCCGGAGAAATGAAGCCCTCGATGATCCCGGCTACCACAAGCAAGGGGACGCAGCCTATCACCAGACGCACCGCCTCCATGCCGCGCGCTTTTAGCGCGTCCGCCCGCGACAGATTACCCGGCACCAGCAAGGCATAACCAATCAACAGGCCGCCGCCACCGGCAATGAAGACACAGGTCAGCTCAATCACGCCGTGCCCAATCATGAAAGTAACCAGGTCATTGCCGAACCCAGCTCGATAGGTCAGCGCGAGGATCGCCCCGGTGTTGGCGCCAAAAAGAGCCATAGAAAACAGTGTACCCAGGCAGAAGAAAGCCCCCAGCGCGAAAGCATAGAAGGTTACTCGAATGTTATGCGTGAAGATACTGGTCGAGCCAACCTGATTTGCTTCGTTCAATTCTTCCCACCAGTGCACCTTAGCTTCGATGGTATAGCGCATGAACGGATGCACCTCCACAAACTCGGAAAAATCAGGATCGTGGCGCGTACCGAGGAAGCCGATCACACCGAACAGTAGAAAAACGGCAAAGGCGGTGGCGGTGTAACGCCAGGTGCGCCGGAAGGTGCGGGGAAAATCGTGGGTAAAGAATTCGCGAATGCGCTGGCCGCCGTGCGCTTCGGCGCGATAGATGCGGCCGTGTGCGCGAATCACCAGGCTGTTTAGATAATTGATTAATCGCGGATCGCGCGATTCGGCGCGCGCGATTGCAAGGTCGGAAGCGGTGCGACGGTAGATGTGGCCCAACTCCCGCACTTCTTCACGGTGCAAACGCCGCAAGGACGAACGGTCCAGCAACGACAGTAAATCTTCCAGGCGTTCCCAGGCGGTCTTGCGTTCAGTGATGAAGCGGTCGTGGGCCATTGCCAATTTCCTATTGCCGATTTCCGATTTACAATCTGCTGCGACGCCTATGGAACCTAAGATCGGCAATCGGCAATCGGCAATCGACACTGCTCTGGTCGAGTGTGTACCAAACTTTAGCGAAGGCCGCAAGCTGGAGACTGTCGACCGGCTGATGCAGGCCATCCAGTCGGTGGGCGGCGCTGTCGTGCTCGATATGCATATGGACGCAGATCACAACCGCTCCGTGATCACGTTCGCCGCTGAGCCCGACGTAGTTGTCGAAGCTGCCTTGCGCGCGGTGGCCCTGGCCGCCGAGCTGATCGATCTGCGCCACCACTCTGGCCAGCATCCGCGCATTGGGGCTACCGACGTGCTGCCGTTCGTGCCCGTGCGCGGCGTGACAATGGGTGAATGCGCGGCGCTGGCACACAAGGCGGGCGCCCGCATCTGGAAGGAACTGGCAATACCGGTTTATTTCTACGAGCACGCGGCGCTGCGGACCGATCGTGTGTATCTGGAAGACGTACGGCGCAAGGGCTTCGAGCAGTTACGAGACGAGATTGGATCGATTGCGGAGCGCGCGCCCGATATTGGCGACGCGCGGCTGCATGAAAGCGCCGGCGCCATTGCCATCGGCGCGCGGCCGTTTCTTATCGCCTTCAACATCAATCTGCGCACTGGTGATCTATCCATTGCGCGACAGATTGCGCGCGCAGTGCGGGCGCGACATGGCGGCCTGCCATTTCTGAAAGCGCTTGGCTTCCGATTGGGCACGCGTGGGCTGGTCCAGGTTTCGATGAATCTGGTGAACTACGAAACGACCGGTTTGAAAGAGGCTTACGACGCGGTGCGAAACGAGGCCGCCCGACTCGGTGTTGAAATAGCGGGCACGGAAATAGTCGGGCTGGTACCTGAGGCGGCGCTTGATACCGGCGCAGAATACTTTGCGCGACTGGAGAACTTTGAAAATGACAAGATCCTCGAGCATCGTCTGCGGATGCGGGGACGGGGCTGAAGGGCAAGGATTGATAAGAGCCGGGAATTGACCCCTTTTCCTCTTCCGCGTAATCTTACCGGCATCGGATCGCTTAGTGGCTGCCAAGGTAGAATCAGATGTCCCATTCGCTTCCCCCGGGCCCTTCCGTTAATTCCCATGCCCTGGTCAGACCTGCAGCAAAAGGTTGGCATTTTTCCCGTAGAAGGAGATCAACATGTCTACACTTAAGCGCCTTATGGTAGGCAGTCTCTTTGTTTTCGTTCTCGCCGGCACCGCATTAGCGCAGGAAAATCGCGCCACGATTGATGGCCCGCGGGAACCGGCGGCAACTGCCCCGCTGGTGACCGCCGCGGCTACAGCTACGCGAGTGCGCTTTATCAGTCCCGGCTCAGTGGTCCAACTCCGTTTGGAGGTTTACAACGAAACGGGGCAGAAACTCTTTGACACCGAACTGCATGGCGGCAACGTGCTGGACTGGCCCTTGCAGGACGGCGGCGGCCAGCGTCTTCCGGCCGGTTCGTACGCCTGTGTGCTGACAATCAAGAGCCTGTCAGGACACTTGAGCCAGCGGGTCGGGACAGTGACGGTCAATGACAAGAGTGCGGCCGTCGAAACTGTGGGAGCGGCGCAACTCTCCACGGCGCAGCAGCAGGCCATCGGCCCTGTGGAAAGCAATGACGGATTTACCGTTCTCCAACAGAGTGAAGCAGAGGCAATAACCGCCGTCACGCATGATGGCGCTGAGGGCGCGATTGACAGAAGTCGTGGCGCGCTCTCTTTCCGTCTGGGAGACTTCTTCAGCGGCACCGATAAAGAGCAGATGCGTTTGACTGAAGAAGGAAATCTGGGAATTGGAATTGCGAAACCGAGAGCTAAGCTGGATGTGGCGGGGACAGTTCGCGCGCGCGAAGGATTTCAATTCGCCGACGGCAGTAACTTGAATGTAAACGACAAAGGCGCCCTGACGCTGACAAACAGCAATGGGACTATCTCTCCCAATGTCAGCGGCACCGGCACGCAGAACCGTTTGGCTAAATGGACGGACAACGGCGGCACGCTGGGCGATTCGATAGCAAATGACACCGGCACCGGCTTGCAACTGACGGCTGCGCCCGGCGGACTGGTGGATACGAACCTGCTCTATTTGAACGCGACTAATGGTACGACGGGAATGTTGGCGGGCAGCACTCCTTCTTATGGAGCAGCCAACGGGCCGTTCTTTGCGATGCGCGGGAACACATACAATACGATCGCGAATCAGCGTGGAATGTTCACCATTGCGGCGGGAAATGTTTCGAGTCCTGTCGGAGATGATGGTTCGGTGAAGTTCAATACCGGGAATGATTTTCTGCGCATGGTGATTAGACCGAGTGGTAACGTCGGCATCGGCACAATCATCCCAGGCGCCAGGCTAGACGTAACGGGCGACGCTAAAGTCAGTAGCAACCTGACCGTCGATACGAACACGCTGTTCGTGGACGCGACCAACCACTGTGTCGGCATCGGCACGACCATCCCCGCAGTGGCGCTGGACGTCGCGAGTTCGGCCAGGATTGCGGGTGTCCTTAGTGTGGGGTTCAACTTTATCGGTGGGAACACCCTGTTCGTTGACGCTCTCACCGAGACAGTGGGCATTGGCGCCGCCTCCGGTGGCGGTGGCGGCGGCTACAAATTAAAGGTTATTGATGAATTCAACGGCGGCTTCCGAGTCGAAACCCAAACGGCGGGCGGTACCGTCGCCTCATTCGGTGGTAATGGCGATTTCCAGATTGACGCGCCATTCTCCCCCGGCGGCAGATTTGTCGTTAAAGAAAACGGCAACGTCGGCATCGGGAAGGGGGATCCTTCAAGTCTGCTACACGTCGATGCCCCCGCTGCGAGTACTCCGATTAGCGCCATGACGATTGATGTGGACTCATTTTCGACCCCTTCCAACGCTGTAGCCAGTCACTTCTTCAGGGTGCGCGATATCGGGTCGGCCTCAGGGTCAGCCTTTCTAATCCGCGGCGATGGCAGCGTCGGTATCGCGACCGACAGTCCGGATCACACGCTAACGGTGAATGGCAATGCTGACAAGGTCGGTGGTGGATCCTGGGACGTTTTTTCGGATGAGCGGTTGAAAAACATCAAGGGCCGATTCACACCTGGACTCAAAGCCGTCATGCAGTTGCAGCCCGTGCGCTACGAATACAGACGAGACAACGCACTGGGCCTCAGGTCCAGCGGAGAGCATGTTGGTTTTGGGGCTCAGGCCGTGCAGAAGATCATTCCCGAAGCTGTCAGCAAGAACGACAAGGGCTATTTGCTGGTTAACAACGATCCCATCATGTGGACCATGCTCAATGCCATCAAAGAGCAGCAGGCGCAAATACAACAACAGCAGGAACAAATGCGGCGCCAGCAAGAGCAACTGGTGCGGCAGCAAGGGCAGCTTGAGAAATTAAGCAGACTGGTCCATCGCCGTCCCGCCAGAGCCAGGATGCGGAAGTAAGCGGCGCGGACCCTGGCTGCCCGCCTGCGCTGATGCCCCGTATCAAGAGATGCGAACAGGGGCAGCGCATCGCCCGAAGATGCGAAAGCAGAAGCGAACATTTTGTTTTATCCAACCAGACCTTTATCTGCAGGAGGTACAGTCATGTCTAACCCGAAACGGATCATCCTTATTTCTATCCTCTTGTTCGAGATGTGCTGCCTGGCGGCAGCCCAGGAGAAGTTGAGCACCGCGGCGCAAAGATCATCACTGACTATCACGGCGACCGCATCGGGCGAGCGAGTGCGAATTACGGCGCCGGCTTCGGTAGTGCAGTTGCATGTGGAGGTCTATGCGGCGGGCGGGGAGAAAGTCTGGGACGAAGAGATCCGGGGAGGCAACGTCTTTGACTGGCAGTTACAGGATGGCCAGGGTGAGCATCTGGCCCCCGGTGCTTACGTCTGCGTGGTCACGGCCAAGAGTATCTCCGGGAAACTAACGCAGAAGATAGGCGGGGTGAGAATAGAAGCAAACTCAGTGAGCGTAGAGCGGGCTGAGTGGCAGCAGCTCTCAGGGCAGCAGGCGCAAGCCATCGGGCCGGTGGAAGATGATTCGTCATGGACAATTCCCGGAAAGTACGAGCAGACGACCACCGTGATCGCGCACGACGGCAGGGACGGACAGTTGATTAGAGGACGAGGCGCACTCTCGTTCCGTCTGGGAGACTTCTTCCGCGGCAATGACCAGGAGCAGATGCGTTTGACGGAAGAAGGGAATCTGGGGATTGGAATTGCGAAACCGAAAGCAAAGCTGGACGTGGCGGGTACGGTTCGCGCGCGGGAGGGTTTTCAATTCGCGGACGGCAGTAACTTGAATGTAAACGACAAGGGCGCCCTGACGCTGACAAACAGCAATGGCACTATCGCTCCCAACGTCAGCGGCACCGGCACGCAGAACCGTTTAGCTAAGTGGACGGACAACGGCGGCACGCTGGGAGATTCAGTAGCAATTGACACCGGCACGAGTTTGCAACTGACGGCCGCGCCCAGCGGCGCGGTGGATACGAATCTGCTTTATTTGAACGCGACTAATGGGACGATGGGGATGTTGGCGGGCAGCACACCATCTTATGGAGCAGCCAACGGGCCGTTCTTTGCGATGAGAGGGAACACGTACACCACAATCCCGAATCAGCGCGGGTTGTTCACCATCGCAGCGGGAAGTGTAGCCAGTCCTGCAGGCGATGATGGCTCAGTGAAGTTCAATACCGGGAATGATCTTCTGCGCATGGTGATTCGGCCCAGTGGAAATGTGGGCGTCGGCACACCCACGCCCGGTGCGTTGCTTGATGTCGCAGGTAACATCAACACTTCGACGCAATACAACCTCGGAGGCAATCGCGTTTTAAGCGCGGGAGGTCAAAACATCTTTGCGGGAATAAGTGCGGGACAAAATGACGTGCCGGGCCAGGGCATCGCCAACAGCTTCTTTGGTTATGCTGCTGGACAATCTAACACGACGGGCTCTAACAACTCTTTCTTCGGCACTCAGGCGGGCCAGGACAATACGGACTCCTCTGCGAATTCCTTTTTCGGAACCTTTGCCGGTACCCAATCAACGAGCGTCGCCAACTCCTTCTTCGGTTACACAGCAGGCAGCTCGACCAAGGGAGGAGGCGGGGGCAACTCCTTCTTCGGTTTTTATGCCGGCCAGTCGAATGTATCCGGTGGCGACAACACTACGATAGGCGCAGAGGCGGATGTAGGATCAGGCAATCTCGATCATGCCACCGCCATCGGCGCCCAGGCAGTCGTCTCCAGCAGCAACACCATCGCGCTCGGCAGAGCCGATGGCAGCGACATCGTGGATGTGCCGGGTAAGTTGCAGATCGATACGCTGGCGACCGCCGGCAGCACGAGTCTGTGCCTCAACGGTTCAAATCGCGTGGGCCCTTGCTCATCAAGTCTGCGCTACAAGACACAGGTGCAACCATTTCTGGGCGGACTTAACATCATCAGGGGCCTGCGGCCCATCAGCTTCACCTGGAAAGACAGCGGCGCGCGCGACCTTGGCCTGGGTGCCGAGGAAGTAGAAAGAGTCGAGCCGCTACTTACGTTCCGCAACAAGCAAGGCGAGAGTGAAGGCGTCAAGTACAATCAACTGAGCGCAGTACTTATCAACGCCGTCAAAGAGCAGCAACAGCAACTCGCATTACAGCAGATGTTACTTAAACAACAGCATCGCGAGATTGCGGCTCTAAGAAGGTTGATTTGCGGGAAGCGTCATGATATCTCCGTCTGCAGATAGAAGATAGCTGATGTCTTTTCACTGGAGGCAATACTGAGCCTTTCCAGATGTCAGACTCCGGAAATTTAGTAACCCCGTCCAGACTTCTCGCTGGGCTGCCCAAACAACATTAGTATCCATTAGGAGAACACTCATGTTTACACCTCGACGCCTTTGCGCTTCTTCTTTTCTGATTCTTTGCCTGCTCTATATGGTGCGCGCTCAAGATCAGCAGTCAGGCGGTGTCGCGCCGAAGACCAGCCAGACAAATACCACGGTGACCGCTTCGGCTACCGCCGAGCGGGTACGCTTCACCGCCCCGAGCAACGTGGTGCGGATGCAACTGCAAATCATTTCCGAGAGCGGCCAAATACTGTTTGATGTCAGCAGCAAGGGCAACGTGCTTGACTGGTCACTGCAGGACAGCAGCGGCCAACGTTTGCAGGGTTCGTACCTGACAGTGGTAACAGTGAAGAGTTTATCCGGGAGAGTAAGTGAAAGGACCGGCACGGTTTCAGTCGAGGAGAAGCGGGTGGAACTAAAGCCGGTGGAGACGAGCGGGCTGATGGCAGTGCAGCAGCAGGTGGTAGGACCAGTTGAAGAGAATGGAGCCTTGACCATACTTAAGGCGGATGAAGGATCAGCAGTCACGGTGGTAGCGAATGATGGCAAGGATGGCCAGATTATTCGTGACCACGGCGCGCTGTCATTCCGTTTGGGAGACTTCTTCAGCGGCAATGACCAGGAGCAGATGCGATTGACGGAGCAGGGGAACCTGGGAATCGGAATTGCGAAACCGAAAGCGAAGCTGGACGTGGCGGGTACAGTTCGCGCTCGCGAGGGATTTCAATTCGCCGACGGCAGTAACTTGAATGTAAACGACAAAGGCGCCCTGACGCTGACAAACAGCAATGGCACTGTCTCTCCCAATGTCAGCGGCACAGGTACGCAGAACCGCTTAGCTAAGTGGACGGACAATGCCGGCACGCTGGGCGATTCGATAGCGAGTGACACCGGCACCGGTCTGCAACTGACGGCGGCGCCCAGCGGAATGGTGGATACGAACCTGATTTATTTGAACGCGACTAATGGGACCATAGGTATGTTGGCGGGCAGCATGCCATCTTATGGAGCAGCCAGCGGCCCGTTCTTTGCGATGAGAGGGAACACGTACAACATGATTGCAAGTCAGCGTGGAATGTTCACCATAGCAGCAGGCAATGTATCGAGTCCGGCAGGTGACGATGGGTCGGTGAAGTTTAACACCGGGAATGATCTTCTGCGCATGGTGATTCGTCCCAGCGGCAACGTTGGCATCGGCACGCCTAACCCGACTTCGGTGTTGCACGTTGTTGGTTCGCAACCACCGACGGTTTCATCGGGCAACGGCACGGACAGCGCTCCAGTATTACAGGTCATCGGTGGCCAGGGGGGTAGCACAGCCGACTCTAGCGCAAATGCACGAGGTGGTATTGGCGGGAGCATAATCACTCGTGCCGGGGATGCTGGCGGTACTGGTGGAATTGGTGGTGGTGGTGATGGCGGCTTGGTTACGATCCAGGCCGGCAACGGTAGAGGACTTGGGGGTCACGGCGGTTCGCTCAATATACTGTCCGGCGACGGATTTTCCGGCGGTGGTAACATCACAATCCAAGCCGGCGGCGGTACTGCGCTTGGTGCGATAGTGCTCCAACCTAACTTCGGCAACGTCGGCATCGGCGCAACTTTCCCTAACTTCAAACTATCGGTCGTTGATTCACTTAACCCGTTGCGAGTTCAAGCCAACTCAGCCGGAACCAAAGTGGCATCATTCGGCGGCTTCGGCACTTTCGAGATCGATTCTCCGGGCCTGATGGGGGGCAGATTTGAGGTAATGGAGAACGGTAACGTTGGTATTGGCACGTCCACTCCGAGCGCCAAATTCGACGTCCAGGGCGGCGCCGACTCTGATGGCACCAACGATCCGAAGGCCATCGCCTTGTCCTGGCATGGCGGCGGCTTTCGGCACTGGATACGAACGCGCCACAACTCATCGGCCGTCTCAGGCAACGCGATCGAGTTCTTCACGAACACTTCACCAGTTGCGAACGGTTCCATTGCCCCGGGGACCGGCAACCAACTTGTGATGTCTCTCAATGGAGACAAAGTAGGTATTGGCACCGCCGCCCCAAACACCAAATTGCAGGTCACGGGTGGCGATGTATTTGTGGAAGCGCCGGACGCAGGAGTGATCCTAAAGTCATTTGGTGGCAACTGTTTCAAGCTGACTGTAACCGATTTTGGAGGACTTACGGTGTCATCTATTACGTGCCCTTAAGAGCCACCGGTTGTTCCAGAACGACGGATTGCATGATGAAGCGGCGATTAGTCAGTAGCCCGAGGTTGGGATCGAACAAGTCACAAGTCCTTTTGTCGCGATTCGAAGCTGATTATTTCGGCTCGCAGGTGCTGGTGCTTTTGCATCAACTTCAAATACTGTGATTCGTCAGCGCCGGCCTTCGCACGAATTACCGATATCACCTGCGCCTTTTCCAGCTTGCTCCACTGCGACAGCCCTGGGATCATCGCCAGCACCAGCGCCAGATCGTCGAGTGATTTTAGCTCGGCGTTGTTCCAATCGCCGGTCCGCAATCCCAGAGCCTGCTTTACAGATTGAACAGACGCGCGGCGAATTGTGTTCGCGTCGCCTTCAAACTCCGCGGCCATTCGGCGCTGCACTGCCAGTGCGATATTGCGTACTTGAAAACGATCCCAGTCGCTGCGTGCAGGCCCGCGATCTCCCTGGCCGATTTTAGGCGGCAGTTGAAAGAGCATGTGCCCTTTAGCCAGTTTGCGCAGCACTCGCGCCGGCGTGCGGTAGCCTGACCGTTGCGCGATCTTCTTTTCTTCAGCAAGTGTTAGCTTCATTAACTCCGGCCGCACCGGCCGAAAACCGAGCTTGCGATAGAACCAGAATGCTCCTGATTCAATCCCTTCTTCGTTCTCGTAACCGATCTGATAGGGATCGATCGAAATCGTAGTCACACCCAGAAGCTGGCGACAAAGCCGCAGCACGCGCGCGTAAATCCAGGCCGTCTCGCCTTCGCGAAACGTGTAGTAGAAATTGAAGCCACTCTCCATTCGCTCAAACAGCGAAAGCCCTTCGAAATATCCGACAGGGACTCCGTTCTTCAAGATCATGGCCGAATGATAAGCGCGCAGCGGCAAACGGCGTTCCGGCGGCACTCCATTGAAATAAAGATCAATGCCGCGTCCTATATTGGCGTGCAGCACTCTACCGGGATCGCCATAAGTAAAACCGTGCAGCTCACGATAACGCGTCGCCGAAGTCTCGCGCGTCATATCCAGAATTCTTTCGCCACGAGCACGGGAGAGTTTTTCAATGGGGATTGGAGGCGAGTGGAGCTCAGCAGCGATGGAAACTTCGCGGCGACTGATGAGGGGTTTGTCGTGGTAAAAGATCTTTCGCACCGGAAGTTTCATCCCGGTGCGGGTGGCTTTGAACGAAGGCGTCCAGTGCACATGCAGCTTTAGCGAATCATACAGCTCGGCTCTGGCTTTCTCCGGCAGGTTGATCGCTGCGAACCGCGTCATCAACCATTGCAAGTCCTTTGCCCGCCCCCTGGCTGCGTTAAGCCAGGCGCGATATGGCACATTCGCTTCAACCACTGCGTCTTCTTCCAGCAGGGGCATGAAGCGGGATCCGATTGCTCCCAGCCTGTCTTCGTCGTCGAGCCAATCCCAGTCGATAGTCACCTGAGCAGGATGTTCCTTGATTAGCCAGCGAACAATTTCGTAGCTGAAGTTGCTCGTAACTGAAGTGCCGGCGATGCCGGAAACTTCCGGGTCGTCGAGCGGGGATAAGTCGGCCTCGTCGTCGCGAAGCTTCGCGACGCGAGCTGGGATCGTTTTTAATAACGTCTCGACCAATTTGAGAATAGAGGGGTTAGGTGGGTGAGCACGCAGGAAGAGCAGAGCTTCGTGAAAACGAATTAGTGACTCAGCCTCGTCAAACTTCAGTCGAGCGAACCGTGACAGTACGCGAGCGAGATTGATGTGTTGGCGCCCGCCGAAGCTACTCCTTAATTCATCAAGAGAATCAAGTAGCCGATTGATGTGATTACTTGGCACCAGGCAACCAGAGGGCTCTGCTACATTACCGCTTTGGAAGCGGTTGACTAAGAGAGAGTTTAAGTGTTTAGCGGCGGGCTACTGCCCGCCGAGCGTTCCGCCGAATCCAAGGCGGGCAGTAGCCCGCCTCTAAACAAGATGGTGGTGGCGTTATAAATGCTTTCTGAAGAAGGTGGCAATCTTCCAGGCATCAATCGCCTTCCAGGGCATCTCAGCGAGGGTGTAGTGTCCGCAGGGAAGCCAAACCACATCGAGCTTTAACCCGAGGTCCTTCACTTCTGAAATTACCTGGAGCGACAGGTCGGAAGGAAAAGTAAGATCATAGCGCGCCGCAATGAAACGCATCGGGCGCGACTTCATCTTCAGCAATCGGGGGATGAAGGGCACCGGGCTGATGGGCTTCCAGTACTCGCGCAGCTCGTCTACGGTCAGCTCGCTGTCGATGCCGGCGCGCACATGCTGGGTAGAGATTCCGCGCCAGACAACATCTGCGACATAACCTGAGACGTGATTGAACACGCCGACATCTATTGCCGGGTCATGCGTGAACGCCAGAAATGAAATACACGAGCCGATGCTGGTGCCAAGAATGCCGACGCGTTCATAGCCTTCTATATCGCGAAGCCAGCGCACTGCCGCGCGCGTATCAAGTACAGCCTGGCGCATTGATTGAATCGAGCGGCCAATGTTTGGACTAACCAGGTGATCCGCGCGCTCTAGCTCAGGCGGTCGGCGGGCTTCGTGATAAGGCAAAGTCAGACGCAGGGCAGTCATGCCGAGCGCGTTGAAAATACGACACGCCTCGACGTGGCTATCGGGTTGCGCATTCCATTGCGGCAGGACCACCACGGCCGCGCGTGGCTTGCGCTTGCGCTCCCGGCGGGCGGGAAATAACCGCGCCCGTGCCGTATTGTTTTCCACCGAGGGAGTATTGATCGAACTGGTCCACGTTAGCTGATCGCCTTCGAGGGCGTAGTCTCCGATAGGCGGCAGGGCAAAGAAGTCTTCGCTGCTCTGGAGCACGCGCGCGGCGTGTTCGCTGAAAACCTTCCGCGGATCGTCGCCGTTCACATGATCGGCGATGAAAGATGTACCCCATTCAAAGGGCCGCACGATGCGGTTGTCGTCGCGCTGCGAATACCAAACCTCGCGCCGGTGTATATAACGTGAAAGCAAGACTAAGTGTTACCTCTCGACTCAGGAATCCAAATAAGTGAGTAATCCTAAGAGTGGACCGCGAGGGAAATCAAGGCAGTAGAGGACGCCGCATGGTTAGTAGACGGAATAGCCCTAAATGAGAACCCACTGGCTACGCAAACGCAGCCAGTGGGTTGGGTTAAGCCTGAGTTCCTGAACCCGAGCGGAACTACAAAGGCTAAGGAGCGCTTTAGGCTTTTAATAGCTCTTGGCGCAGTAGCCGCCCAGAGCGTTCACCCAATTCTGCTGAATCAGATAATCCCGGGTCCCCAATTGCATGTTGGCGGCCGCGCCATTAGCCGGATAGGTAGAACCAAAAGTCCAGGCGCACTTGTCAGCGTTTTCCTGATACCGGCCCTGGTACCAGGCGTTGATATTGGGATCAGTTACAGCTTCCTCAAGCTCGTGAGCAATGATCGAGGCCATGCCGTCGGCCCCGGCATTCCCGTTCGGCCCAACTGTTTGGGCTTCGCATGCTGATGGGCAGCGGTCAGGATTGCCGACAAAGGAGTACTTGATGTTGCTGCCGGCGATCGTTCCGTAGGTGTGCCAGCCGCAATAAGACGTACAGAAACCGGAGGACTCGTTCACATCCGCCGACGTGAGCACGAAATACACTCCGCTGGGATTGTTTGGCAACCGGCCACTGGTGATGGCGGCGCTAACGACAGCCTGCACGCCCGAATCGCTAAGCGATGTTCCCTGGGAATAGTTATCCGTCGTGCTGCCACCATAGGTCACGGCGTTTACCACGTGAGCGTTGCTACCGTTGTAATAAGTGGTGTTGATGTTGTAGTAGGCTGACGGGGCGATGTTTTGCATGAGGTCGGTAAGAATAGTAACGGCGCTGTTGCCGCTCCAGTTACCATACCAAACATAATAGGCTGTGACGGGGTTTCCGCCAACGACACCAAGTAACGGCCCGCCGTGATAAGTGATGCCGTTTGCGCCAGGTCTGGCATTGCCAACCTTGGCATTGCCAATCGGCTGCTCGCCGTTATTGTTGCGCGTGCGGGCGATGATCTTAGGTGAATCCGCTAATTCCTGCGATTTACCCTGTGACCGAGCCGACTGTATGAATCCAAAGGCTGCAAGTACAGCTATAGCTAACGAAAGACCCATAGTTCTTTTCATAGTGCTTCTATCTCCTCAAAGGTTGGCATGACGTTTGTTGAGTGAGGACTGTCCACCCTTGCAGGGGAACATCCAGTAAGGGACAAGACCGGTGACTTTCCCACGTTGCGAGAAGATTCCCAGAAACTACTCACGGAGAGCGAGGCGGATTATAGCGTGAGGCTGCTTCCAGAAGCAAGGTGAAATTAATTGTTCTCCACCTGTGAATTCAGCCCCGATTCTTCAACAGCCGGCGAACCATTTGAGGCAATAGTACAGCGGTGTGAAGCACTTTGCCGGTGGCGAAACGCCTGGCCAGGCCACGAAAGAGTTTGCCGGCCCCGGGCGTGTAGTTAAACCACCAAAGGTCGGGAACGAAAGCTACCCGGTTAACATGAAGGTGCTGCGCCGCCACCATCTCCAACAACCCCATCCGCCCGTGTGTGCGGCCCGAACCACTCTGTTTTGTGCCGCCCCAGGGCGCCTGGGCGATACCGTGCGTGTACATGACCTCGTTCACCATCACGGTGCCGGCGTCGATTCGCTCGGCCAGCCTTCTGCCGCGCGCGATATCTTTCGTCCATACGCTGGCGGTCAACCCATAGACGCTGTCGTTTGCCAGCCGCACCGCTTCTTCGTCCGTCTTGAAAGTCATCACCGGCAGTACCGGACCAAACGTTTCTTCGCGCATCACTTCCATCGTATGATCGACGTGCGTGAGTACGGTCGGTTCATAAAACGGCCCGGAAAGATCCTTAGCTCGGCGGCCGCCGGTTAGCGCCCTGGCGCCCTGGGCTATCGCGTCATCGACGTGTTCCGCAACAATAGTGAGCTGCCGTTCGCTGGACATTGATCCCACGTCTGTGTCGCTCTTCGTTCCGACACCCTGCTTTAGCCTTCGGGTCTCGGCTATGACGCTTTCAATGAATTGCGGGGCAATCTGCTCCTGCACGTAACATCTTTCCACCGAAGCGCAGGCCTGGCCGGCATTAGCAAACGCTCCCCATACAGCGGCGCGCGCGGCGTTCCTGATGTCGGCGTCTTCGAGCACGATCATCGGGTCCTTGCCGCCAAGTTCAAGCACCACCGCGGTGAGAGTTTTCGCGGCCGCTTCCGCAACTCTTTTACCGGTCGTCACACTTCCCGTGAACATGAGTTTGTCGGCGCCCGCCGTAACCAACGCCGCGCCGGTCGAGCCATCTCCCGTCATGATTTGCAGTAGTCCGGGGGCGAGTCCCGCGCGATCGAAAACGTCCTTGATCTTAAGGCCTGTCAAAGGTGTCAGCTCGCTGGGTTTCAGCACCACGGCGTTGCCGGCCATCAACGCCATTACCACTTCGTCCAGCGGCGTGGCCCAGGGGAAATTCCAGGGCGAGATGATTCCCACCACACCGAGAGGCTTGTAAACAATCCGCGATGAGCGGCCCATCAAACCGTACTGGCCGATGTCGATCTTTTGCGCGCGCAAAAGTTTTTCCGTTTGCCGCGCAAAGTACTGCATGAGATCCAGCGTCGGTACGATTTCCATCGCGATGGCTTCGGAAACCGGCTTGCCGGTTTCTCTTGAGATCAACGTGGCGATCGCTTCCATTTCCTCGAGCACGATGGTTCGGGCCCGCATCACCAATCGACCACGCTCGCGAAAAGTTATTTTGGCCCAGGTGCGTTGGGCCTCGCGTGCGCGAACCACGGCTGAAGTCACTGTCGCACTGGAGACCAGCGGCGCCCGCCCGACTTCTTCGCCGGTCGCCGGGTCGTAGGAAATGATCTCGGCTGCATCGGATTTGAAGGGAATAGTTTGGGCCATCGGGCTGATTATCGCTTAAAAGTACCGGCAGCGGAAGATGAAGTGCCTCTTAAAAGTGCAGTTTGATTGCATCGGTGTTCGTGGCGTCAGCCGTCTTCAGACTTCTTTCCCGAAGGGTTAATAGCCCAGCGCTTTTAGCGCTGGGAGCAGCCGAGCACGCGAACCATAAGCGCGCTTCCAGCGTGCTTGAATTAACAGCTTCAGCACCACGGCTAAAGCCTGGGACATAAGCCCGTTGAAACGGGCTATCGGATTTCGAGTGCTTCTGACCCGGGCGTAAAACGCCCGGTCTAGTAACCCTGCGGGAAAGCCGCGTGAACGCGGCTAAGAATATCGGGTTCTCGCGCCTCGCTAATTTCCTAACAAACGGGCGTCTCAGTTACAATGCTTTCCCCAATTAATGAAAAATCGAAGGAGAAGCTCCAATGCCAAGACCGCAGCTTGCCGAATTCATGCGCCGCATGGACCAGAATTCCATCGCTATCATTCCCGCCGCGCGCGAAGCGACCCGCTCTAACGACACGAACTATCGCTATCGCCAGAGCTCCGACTTCTTCTACCTGACGGGCTTTGAAGAGCCCGAAGCCATCGCCGTAATCGCACCAGGGCAAGAGCAGAAATACATTCTGTTTGTGCGGCCGCGCGATCCGGAGCGCGAGATCTGGGACGGCCGTCGCGCGGGCGTCGACGGGGCCAGGCAGGAATATGGCGCTGATGAAGCGTTTCCCATTGGCGAGTTTGAAGAGAAGCTCCCCGATATTCTCAACGGCCCTGAGAAACTCTATTACCGGCTAGGTGATGGGAACCCGAGTCTCGACGAAACGATTATTCGCCAGCTTGCCAGCGTTCGAACTTTGAATCGCAAGCCCATCAGCGTGCCGCACACTATCATCGACTCAGCCTCCATCATTCACGAGATGCGCGTCGTCAAGAGTGAAGAGGAGATTGCGATCATGCAGCGCGCCGCCGACATCGCCGCCGAAGCGCATGTCGAAGCCATGAAAGCTGCGCGACCCGGGATGAAGGAGTATGAAATCGAAGCTGTGGTCGAACAGATTTTTCGTAAGGCCGGGGCGGCCGGGCCTTCGTACACTTCAATCGTCGGCGCCGGCGCAAACGCTACCGTGCTCCACTACATTACCAACGATGGAACCTTGAAAGACGGCGAGCTTCTCCTGCTGGATGCCGGCGCGGAATACAAAGGCTATGCTTCCGACATCACGCGCACCTTTCCCATCAACGGCCGCTTCACAGATGCGCAACGCGACATCTACGACCTGGTGCTGGACACGCAGATGTCCTGCGTCGAGATGGTGAGGCCCGGCGTGCGTCACGAAGACATAAAGAACCATTCAATTGAGATGTTGACCGAAGGCATGGTGCGTCTGGGCTTGTTGCAGGGCAAGCCGGAGGATTTGATCAAGGAAGAAAAGTACAAGCAATTCTACATGCACGGACTGGGTCATTTTCTGGGCATCGATGTACACGATGTGGGCCGTTATTATTCCGACGGCGAGTCTCGCCCGCTGGAGCCGGGCATGGTGATGACGGTCGAGCCGGGAATTTACGTCTCGCCCAATACGAAAGACATTCCGGAAAAGTATCTCGGCATCGGCGTGCGCATCGAAGACGATGTGTTGGTAACTGAGAATGGCCCGCGCGTGCTTTCCCACAGAGTGCCGAAAGACGCAAAAGAGATCGAAGCGCTCATGGCTAGGTAGGACAGACAGTCCTGTCTGTCCTCCTCACCGCCGTCGCGATAGGTTCCCAATCAAGAGCCTCTTTGGAGTGCGGTGGCAATCCCGATGCATCGGGAGACACCGCTTTGGATCAACAGCGTCGCGTTTCGAAGCCAAAGCGCCGTCGCCGCTTCGCTCCGCCGGCGCACTCCAAATCTCCCCCAATGGACCAGAGTGGGCTTTCAGGCAAATACACTTTATAGTGGTGACAGCTTTTAGAGAGCAGCTTTAGTTTTATGTCTGAATCCTCACTCAAGAATCTTCGTCCGCTCAGCTCGGGAAAACTGGACTACTCCATCTGTACCCAGTTTCTCTTTATGCATCTCACTTGCCTGCTTGTCATATGGACCGGAGTGAGCCCAGTGGCTGTTGCTGTCTGCGTGGCCCTTTACATAGTGCGAATGTTCGCGATTACCGCCGGCTTTCATCGCCTATTCGCGCACCGCACCTACACAACCGGCAGAATATTCCGGTTACTGATGGCGTTCACGGGAACGGCTGCTTATCAGAAAGGCCCGCTCTGGTGGTCGGCTCATCACCGACGGCATCACCTTCTGGCCGATACCGAGGAGGATCTCCATTCGCCATTAACCAGGACGCTGTGGCGCTCGCATGTTGGGTGGTTCCTCTCCCGCGACAGCCAGGTGACCGAATGGAAATTGATCACGAATTTGAGTAAGGACCCCGACCTGCGTTTTTTGGATCGATATTATTCATTGCCTCCGGCTATCCTGGGGGGTGCGATGTTTCTGCTTGGCGCAATACTTCAGCGGTACGCTCCCGGTTTAGGCACGTCCGGATGGCAAATGCTGATTTGCGGCTTCTTCATCAGCACGGTGGTGCTCTATCACGGCACATTTACGGTGAATTCGCTGGCGCACATTTTTGGCAAGCGCCGCTTCGCTACGGAAGACAACAGCCGCAACAATCTCTTCGTGGCGCTGATCACGCTGGGAGAGGGGTGGCACAACAATCACCACTTCTACCCTTCATCGGAGCGCCAGGGCTTCTACTGGTGGGAGGTTGACGTGTCTCATTACACCCTCCGCGTGCTCTCCTGGCTCGGAATAGTTTGGGACCTGCGAACACCTCCCCCGAACTTGCGTGGTTCGCACGCGAGTTTGCGGCCTTCAGGTGATGAAATTCCACGTCCTGGAATTCCTGCTTTCCTGCCCGAGTGATTTTCCGATCGGCAACGCCATGCAATTACCAATTATTCAAGGCGTAATCCGCAGAAGAATCCTTGCTAACTTCCGGGTTGAACCTGAAGTGATGCAACGGCAGCTTCCCTCCCGCTTCAGTCCAAAGCTGTATGGCGGCTTCGCCGTCGCCGGCATCTGTTTGATTCGTTTGGAGCACATGCGGCCGAGGTTTGTGCCGGAGAGTGTCGGCCTCAACAGCGAGAATGCCGCTCACCGCGTTGCGGTGCTCTGGGATCAGGACGGCGAGACGCGCGAAGGAGTCTTCATCTCTCGCCGAGACACCAGTTCTCAACTTAATCATTTGTTGGGCGGTCGTATCTTTCCCGGTGAACATCAGCAAGCATCATTCAAGGTTGCTGAATCTGATTCTGAGATAAGTCTCTCAATGGAGTCCACCGACGCGGTAGTCAAGGTTAATCTGCAAGGGAATATTGCCGAGACGCTTCCTTCGACTTCGATCTTTCCTTCTTTGGCTGAAGCATCAAATTTCTTTGAGGGAGGATCGTTAGGCTATTCAGTTACTGCTGACTCAAATCGGTTGGACGGATTAGCGCTGAAAACGAACCAATGGCAGGTGGAACCACTACAGCTCAGAACGGTGTACTCAAGCTATTTCTCCGATGAGGAAAGATTTCCCAAAGGCAGTGTTGAATTCGATCACGCGCTCATCATGAGAAATGTGGCGCATGAGTGGCATAGCGCCGAAGATTTATATATCTGACTTCACCGCGAGATCGTGCCTCACTATCATTCGTTGCAAAGTCTTGCGATCGACGCCCAGGAGTCGTGCCGCAGCCTGTTTGTTGCCGCCGGTATGGGCCAACACACGCGCGACGTAGCGGCCTTCAACTTCGGCCAAAGGTACCCATGCTTCCTCGGTCAAGCCGGCCTCCGGTTCCATCATCGGGGAAGGATTCTCACGTGCCGTATGCTCGCGATAAGCGCGTACTCGCTCTGGTAAATCCTGCGGGCGAATCATTAAATCGCAGAGCGCTGCAGCGCGCACTACGGCATTCTCCAATTCACGGATGTTGCCTGGCCAGGGATAGCGCTCCAGCAAATCCAAAGCCTCCTTCGAGAATGTCACGGCCGGACTAAGCGAGAATGCTCTCTCGGCAAAGCTTTTCGCCAAAGGAAAAATGTCTTCGCGACGTTCGCGCAAGGGCGGAAGCAGGATCGAGACCGCATTCAACCTATAAAACAAATCCTGACGAAAGCGCCCGGCACTGACCTCCTGTTCCACATCGCGATTGCTGGCGGCTATGATTCGAACATCGACATGGCGTGCCTGACTGGCGCCGACGCGACGGATTTCGCCATCCTCCAGTGCCCGCAATAGTTTTACCTGAAATGCGGATGTCGTTTCTGTTATTTCATCGAGGAAGATAGTTCCGCCGTCAGCCTCTTCCCACAATCCAGGGCGATCCTTGTCGGCGCCGGTAAAGGATCCTTTGATATGGCCGAACAATTCCGATTCGATTAGTTCTATCGGAATTGCCCCACAGTTCACGGCCACAAACGGTTTCTTCGCGCGCGCGCCGCGGCGATGCAGTGCCGCAGCAACGAGTTCTTTGCCAGTCCCCGTCTCACCGGTTAAGAGCACGGGCAGATTTGTCACCGCCACGCGTCCAACTTGTTTCATCACTTCAATGAAGGCTGCGCTGCGCCCCACAAGTTCCAGATCTGAATCGTAGGCGCCAGGCGCTGATTCGTGCGAAACAAGCCGGCGTCGCGGCAGATGGGCCAGCCGGTCGCGCACCGCTTGAGAAATGGATTGTAATTCCTCGATGCCGAAGGGCTTCAGAAGGTAGTCATAGGCGCCGAAAGCGGTGGCATCCAGCGCCCCCAGAGCGCTGCCGCGACCCGTCATCAAAACCACTCTGACATCGGGAAGTTCTTCCTTAAAACGACGCAGCACGCTAAATCCATTTGCGCCGCCCAGGTGCACGTCGCAGAATACGACTGCCCAATCGCGGTCATGTAACATTTCAAAAGCCCGTTCCGCCGAGTCGGCCTCTGATATGTTCCAACCCTCTTCCTGCAAGACGACGGAGACAAAACGGCGCACCTGAGGTTCGTCGTCTATTACCAGTGCTTGCATGTGTTCTTTTAGTCTGAAATCAACTAATCGCTATTAAAAGAATTGAGGGGAGGAAACGAGCCTTATTGACGCCGTATTACTCCTTATTATGAATTTCTATTCCGACAAGGGCGCGTCGATTACTTCGCGCACTTTCAGCGCCAAACTGTCAGGAGTGAATGGCTTCGAAATGAAATTGATTCCTTCTTCCAGCACGCCATGATCGACAATCGTGTCTTGAGTGTAGCCGGACATGTAAAGCACGCGCAGCTCCGGACGGAGCGATGTCAGTTGATTGGCTAGTTCACGACCGCTCATTATCGGCATCACCACGTCCGTCAGCAAGAGATGAATGGGCTCTTTGGTTTGTTCGCTGATGGAAAGCGCATCTGGTCCATTAGCGGCCGCGAGCACTCGATAACCGCTGGACGTCAAGACATCCATTGCCAGGTGGCGGACCAGGTTGGCGTCTTCAACCAATAGAATGGTTTCAGTGCCTTCAGGTATGTCCCCTGCTGTCTTCGTAGGCATGAACTCTTCGGCTTCCTCACTCACGCGCGGGAGGTAGATTTTGACCACGGTTCCTTTGTCCATTTCGCTGTACAGCCAGATACTACCTCCCGATTGCTTCACAATTCCGTAAACTGTAGAGAGGCCAAGGCCGGTACCTTTGTCCAGCGCCTTAGTGGTAAAGAATGGCTCAAAGACGTGCCGCTGCGTCTCTTCATCTATGCCGGTTCCCGTGTCGCTCACCGCCAACAGAACGTAGGGTCCTGGGACCACAGCAACGTGATTTCGCGCATAGGCCTCGTCCAGATAGACATTCGCAGTTTCGATGGTCAATTGGCCGCCGGCGGGCATCGCGTCACGCGAGTTGAGGACCAGATTCATGATTACTTGTTCCATCTGGCCAGGATCAGCTTTGACATTTCCCAGATCAGGCTCCAGTACGGTTTTCAGCTTAATGTTTTCGCCAATCATGCGCCGGAGCATCTTTTCCATTTCCGGCACTACCGAATTAAGATCGAAAACTTTCGGCTGCAGCACCTGCTTGCGGCTGAATGCCAGCAACTGGCGAGTCAAAGTGGTTGCCCGATCCGCGGCAATGCGGATTTCCTCGATCCTATTCCGGCCCGGCTCGTCATCAGCCATTGCTCTCAGTTGCAAGCCGCAGTAACCACCGATCACTGTCAGCAAATTATTAAAGTCGTGGGCTATACCTCCGGCGAGTTGGCCGACGGCTTCCAACCTTTGGGATTGCAGGAGCTGCTGTTCACTCTGTCGTAATGCATGAAGAGCCTGGGCCTTCTCTTGCTCAGAAGACTTCAGAGCCTCTTCCGTGCGACCGCGCTCAATCAGTCTGGCAACTTTTGCGACCAGACGCATCGGATCACAAGGAGTTTCGATATAGTCGTCGGCTCCGGCCAGAAGACCTTCAATAGCATCTTTTTCTTCTCTCCGAACCGCGCTTACCAACAGCACAGGTGTATCAGCCAGATCGCTGTTGGATCTTATCCTTCGAGTTAGTTCAATCCCATCCTGACGAGGCATGCAGACATCGCTAATAATCACCGTCGGTTTCAATTGCCGGGCAACCTCGAATGCTTCAATTCCATTGGTTGCTTCCCAGACTGCGTAGCCGGCCTGCCGCATGATGAGACTCATTAGATGTAATTGGTCCGGTACATCGTTCACGATAAGAACATGAGGTGGTGACGTCGTCATGTGAGATCTCCGTCTACGAGGGACTGTGGGGAGGAGCGGGCAACCTATCCTCGGTGCTCAGCTCTGTACAGCAAAGATATATTACCACAGGCCGCAACTACCGCTGCGGCATAATTTAAAGCACCATCCCTGCTCTGCTGGACGCATACGCAAAGAGTTGTGAAGACCAGGCGTCGCGTGAGCGAGATCAGGGGGAAGCGTCTACGGTTTTGAGTGTAGGCGATGAGGTGCGAAACTTGGTCGACTAGATTGTTGCTATTTCTTATTGCGCTGTTCAGGCAGGGAAATTGTCAATCAGAGTCACATACCGACACGCCGAGAGTGCGTCCCCGACGATCAATGCTGGATGGGGATTTCAGGATCCGGCCGCCTGGGCGGTGGGGAGTGAGGTCGCTACCAGCCCGGAGAGATACCTGTCCAGAATCTCATCCAGCAGATCAAAGTCGAATGGCTTGAAAAGGTACTCATCACAACCTGCGGCAATGGCGCCGGCCCGATGTCTTGCCGGAGGGTATCCCGAGGCAATAACAATAGGAATATCGTGCGTCCTGGGATGATGCCTCAGATGTCGCGTAACGGAGATACCGTCTAGCCTGGGCAACTGCAAATCAGTAAGGATCAAGTCAGGCCGATCGTTGATTGCCATTTCGATCGCGTCCAGTCCGTCGCGGGCTTCAGTCACGCGATAACCTTTCAACTGCAGCAAGGTCCTTAACATGAAGAGCCCGTCGTCACTGTCTTCGACAATAAGTACAGTCTTGGCTGGGCCATGTTGGGGGATTTGTTTGGACATGTGCCTGGTACCTCGTGATGGTAGTTCTAAAGGGAAAGACACTTCCGGGACCTCTGGGGTTACAGAGGCGGGTCCTGAATTACCGAAATTGTAAGACCGCAAGACCACGGAGTGTTTACGAAGGATGAGGCGCCAACCTTCCGGGGCAAAACCTCACCCCTCGCCCCCTTGCTCATCAGAATATCCGAAAGCTAATCCTTAAAAATACGTTTGTCTGTCCGCTAGCGTACAGATAGCAGGATAAATGTGTTAGACTCTCGTCGCGACCTAACCAGGCAGTTCTTTTAGAATTACATCTCTCGACATCGGGTTCCAGCGACCCTTCCCGGGAAGCTCCCTCCTTGTGCCGTCAGTTGTGTTTTTACACACGCTCGGACAGCAAGGAGGCCACCAATGCTGGAGTCTCGTTCCTCAAGCCAAAGCTCAAACAATCGTTCGCTTGCAATTGATAGCAAGGCAAACAGCATCCTCGGTGCGTTGCCACAGGCTGAGTTCGACCGTATCCGCCCGAAGTTCGATCCGGTTGCACTCAGATATGGGAAATCGGTTTACCTGCCTGACCAGGCGATCGATCATGTCTATTTTGTGACAGAGGGTGTGGTGTCCCTGCTGGCTTCTCTGGAGACGGGTGCGACTGTCGAAGCCGGAGTAATCGGCCCCGAAGGGATAGTAGGATTTCCCGTGATTCTCGGCGCCAAGACCACACCTCATCAGGCTCTGGTCCAGGGTGCGGGGAGCGCGTTAAGAATGCCGGCCAATGAATTGAAAGCTGAATTCAAGCGCGGTGGCATGCTGCACGACCTAATCCTGCAATATACAAATCAGCTCTTCATTCAGGTGGCCCAGACTGCCGCCTGCAACCGCGTGCACAAGGTGGAAGAGAGATTGGCGCGCTGGTTATTGCTGACGCATGATCGAACCCAGGGAGATCAGTTCACTCTGACCCAGGAGTTTATTGCCAGAATGCTGGGCGTTCGCCGGGCCGGGGTTAGCGTCGCGGCAAGTGGGCTGCGAAAAGAAAAACTTATTGATTACCGGCGCGGCGTGGTTACGATTCTCAATCGTAAAGGTCTGGAGCGTGCATCCTGTGAATGCTACCGAACGGCGAAGAAACAGACAGAGCAATAAAAATACTTGAGTGGCCCTTAGAATGAACGAATGAGCGTCCGGTTCAGCGACCGGTTGATAATCCCAGAAAGCTGTCGCCTTCCTCTTTAATAATGCTGTAACAGTTGCAAGCGACCTTTTCCAGGCCCTTTCGATTAAGAACTGTGATAAGGCCGCGGCTGTATTGAATCAGTTTTTTCTTTTGCAGCTCGCCGGCAGCTTTACTTACCCCCTCGCGCCGCACACCCAGCATGTTGGACATGAATTCCTGAGTCAACCGGAACTTATCTGCGCCGACACGATCGTGCGTCATCAACATCCATTTCGCCAGCCGCGCGTCCACGTTATGAAAACGATTGCAGGCAGCAGATTGAGAAATTTGGGTCATCAAGGAGTGCGAATAACGGTGCAACAACCGGTGCAGCGAACCGAGGTGGTTGGATTCGTTTCCCAGTGCCTCCGCTTTCATGCGCACGGCTGTGCCTGAGCCTTGCACGAGAAACTGATTGCGCGAGATGTCTACCCCCATAAAGACGGAGATGCCCGCCATCCCTTCGTTACCCACCATCCCTACCTCGAGAGTTGAGCGCTCTGCCACGGCGGAGAGCAGGGAAATGATCGAGTCGTTGGGGAAATGAACGTGTGTGATGACGTCGTCCGGTTCGAAGAGGATATCGCCGAAAGACAGATTGACGAGTTCCAACTTAGGCAGCAGGCGTTGATATTCCTTCTTCGGCAGCGCTGCAAGCAGCCGGTTAGCAGGGGGTCCTCGCAGGGGAGTTGTTGTTAACATCGACGAGTTCCTTATTCCGACAACGTCTTGCGAACGTGTTTTAGCCTCGCCGGCCGGAAACGAAGTTAAGTATCAAAACGATCACAGCCAGCACCAGCAGGATATGAATCAAGTTGCCGCCGATGTGACCAAAGAATCCTACTAGCCAGAGGATCACCAATATCACTAATACTGTCCAGAGCATTCCTTAAAACCTCCTGCATTAGCTAGCCCATTGTGACAATCTTGTTGTCGACTGACTTCACGGCTCGCTCAAAACATTCCTCTAGTGCTGTCCAACATGCAATTGTGGCTCTTCGCTGCTGTCTTTCGGCACAGATGTTTACCAGTTCTTTAGTAACACGATGAGAAAAAGCTGTCTGTGCGGCGGCACACAGATAGGGATGGCAGCAAATAGCAACGAGCAGCATTTCATTATCACTTCCGTGCAGCTTAGTGTGTTACCGGACTGACGGAAACCCTTTCTTTCTGGTATAAGTGTCTGCTCGGCTCAGCCATGAATTACCTGGAAGTTCATAATTGGAAACTATAGGAGGACGCGTATGAGAAAGTATCTCGTTGTTCTTTTACTCCTGGTGAGTTTCGCCTTCACCGCCCCAATCGGATCGGCACAGGTACGGCACAGACGTCATCGTCATGGGCGGACCTTCTGGCAGAAACACCGCGATAAACTAACGGTAGCAGGAGGGACAGCCGCGGGCGCGGGACTGGGCGGCATTGTTGGCGGCAAGAAGGGCGCGGGTATCGGCGCTCTGGCCGGTGGTGGAGGCAGCGCCCTGTATACCTACAAGATCCGTAAACGCCATCGTCGCCGTTATTAGTCTTCCCTCATTGCGTCGAGCCTTGCGTTCGGGCAATTGCAGGAGGACCGTGGCAGGCCAACCTGAGCGGACCGGAGTCCTGGATCCAACGGCGCTGTTCACGGATTAAGTCTTAGCGCTGGATTCAAAACATGGGAATAGAACTCATCGGCTGGCTCGGGTCTGCTGTGGTGATTGCTGCCTACTGGCCACAGATATATCACTTATACGTCGAGAAGTGTGCGGGGGGACTGAGCTTGATGACCTGGCTGCTTTGGTTGGTCTCCAGTTCATTACTGCTCGCTTACGCCATCATTCTCGGAGACTTTCTTTTTATCTGCATCCAGATAATCAACGTCATCGCCGTCATCACCACCATCGTCCCGGCCAGGAGAGCCAATACGGTTTGCCCGGTCCATCGAGTTAAGGCCAGGACGCGAACGGCCGTAAAACTAAGAAGCCGGTAGAACCAGGATGTCTTGTTGGTTAGTTGCGAAAGAGAGAGGCGGAAGGCCAGAAGAAGGGCAAGTGTTCATGCGTTACTGTTTGTATCTGTTCGCCCAGCCGAGCAAACGATCATGCTCCTCCTTGACGACGCCGTAACACTCGCAAACGTGGGCTTCCAGTCCCTTCCGGTCGAGGATCTTGATGCGCCCGCGCACGTAACTGATCAAACCTTGATCTTGAAGGTTATGAGCAGCGTGCGTGACCCCTTCGCGGCGCACTCCTAACATGTTGGAGATGAATTCCTGCGTCATTTGCAACTCATCCGAGTGGGTGCGGTCATGTGTCATCAACAGCCAGCGGCAGAGTCTCTGTTCCACTGAATGAAGGCGATTGCAGACCGCTGTTTGGGAGATCTGCGTGATCAGAGCCTGGGTATAACGCAACAGCAAGTTTTGAAACTCGCCGCCTCGTTTGAACTCATCCAGCATGGGCCTTGACTTCATCCTGAACGCCTCACCGGAGCCTTGCACCATTGCCCGGTTGGGTGTGGTTTCGCCGCCCATGAATAGCGCGATGCCGACCACGCCTTCGTTTCCTACCAGACCCATTTCTGCGGTTGACCCGTTCAGCATGGTGTAGAGCAGTGAAATATGCGAACTCGTCGGGAAATAAACATAGTCCATGTGCGCGCTGGACTCGTAAATTACATCGCCAAGGGCAAAGGACACCGGCTCAAGATCAGGCTTTAGCCGCTCATACTCTTCAGAAGGCAGAGCGTCGAGCAACCAGTTACCTAACTGTTCAGTAGGACTTGGTGACACAGACATCGAACTCTCCTTTCTCTCGGGGCTTCTAAAGAGTAACGGCGAGGGCTGACTATGAAAGTCCGGGGCGTAATAACTATGTGAATCGTACGGACTGAATTATACACCTTATGTGTGGTGGGACACAGACCGACCTTCTTCGTAGCGGCGCGCGAGATATCTGTGTTAGGGTACGCACAAAAAGGTCTCGACCTGCGTACTATCTTCGGTAACAGGAGCACAAGAAAATGTTTGGAATTCTGGCGTGGATAGTTTTTGGTTTGATCGCCGGCTTGATTGCGAAAGCACTGATGCCGGGGAAAGATCCGGGGGGCTGCATCATAACGACGCTTCTGGGGATTGTGGGTGCGGTCATCGGCGGGTTCATCGGTCGGACCTGGCTGGGTTATGGACGGGCTACTGACTCTATGGGGGATATCAGCAAACCGGGATTTTTGATGAGCCTGGTGCTTGCGGTTGTCGGGGCGATTATTGTGCTTGCCGTGTACAGGCTAATTTCCGGTAGAAGCTCGCGAGACTGACCCCATGCCGACGCTGGTTCGCGCCGTTCAGAAGATCTACGTGTCTTACCGCACAGACACTAACTCCTTGGAGTGGTATTGAAGTAGCTACCGCTTTGTAGAAATCACGTTCAACACAAGGCTTAGCCTCAGGAATTCTTTAGGCGCCCTTCAATCATCTCCTGGAAAAACCGTGGGATATTCCTGGAGGAGGAAGGCATGAACAAATATTTTGCGGAACTAATGGGTACCTTTGTGCTGGTATTTGCCAGTTGCGGCGCGGCGGTCCTGGCCGGGGATAAGATCGGCTTTCTCGGGGTTTCGCTCGCCTTTGGCTTTTCGCTGCTGGCCATGGTTTACGCCATCGGCCCGATCTCGGGTTGCCATATCAATCCCGCCATCACTATCGGGTATTGGGTACCCATCACCCGCTCTTGTTGATAACTCCGAAAGAAGCTGAGAGGGCCTCGAGAGCGAGCAGGCCGAGAGGCGAAATTAATGAAGACGAAGCCCAACATTAGGGTTGTTAAGCGCGCCGAGCGCGAGCGGCAAGCAGAAGAGCTGGTTGCCGAGAAACCCGCGTCTATTATTGAAATCGAGGAAGAGAAAGAGCGTGAAGCTGTGATGACCGTTACCGCCTGGATAGACGAAAAGCAGGTACCGCAAAACCCGGGTGGAGCGCGCGCTAACTTCGATGACCTGTTCGGAGAAATAAGCTAGTGAGGTCTTTGGGAACAGACAATCAGTCTTTACACATCTGTTATCGCGGCTTGATGTTTGATAGGTACTGTGACAGGCTGTACCGCTCAAAGGGTGGTCAGCGAAATCTTCGGGGAGAAGATTCAGCCTTAGCTCCTTTCGGAGTGAAAAACTGCAACGATCTGTGAAGAGGTAATAAAGCGGTCTTTAGATGTGTCTTTCTATGTGCACTATCGCACATAAATGGTATACTCCGGCTGACAATTTGCCTCCCGAAACCGGACTGAGTCTCCAACTTCTTAGGCGTTGCCCGCTCTTTCCAATATAACCGAAGGGTTATATGAGTTTTGAACCCTCGAGCTGAGGACATTACCTATGAAGATCCTCCTGTACAACCCGGACAACGGCGTGACCCGCAACTTCATGCCTCATCTGTGGATGTTCCTTCTGCAATCAATTACCCCTCCCGGACATGAAGTTTTGCTCGTCGACGGCAACGCGCAGGCCATGAACGAAGATGAGTTAGTGCGCTATGTGCAAGAACAGGGAATCACTTTGGTGGGAATCGGGGCCATGACGCGCATGGTGGCGAAGGCCTATCGCATGGCCGACGCGCTGCGCGCCGCTGGAGTGATGGTAGTGATGGGTGGGCCCCACGTGACGGAAGTACCCGATGAAGCCCTGGGACGCGACGGAGGTCCGCGCCATGCCGATGCTATCGCTCTTGGTGAAGCCGACGAGACCTGGCCCTTGATCGTCGCCGATGCCGCGCGCGGCGAGCTGAAGGATATTTACATACCGGAAAACGATGAGAAAGGCAGCGCGCGCAAACCGAGTTTGCAGCCTTATCCATCAATTCCCTGGGAGACGCTCGAGCTCGACCAGTTCAATATCGTGCCCAAGGTCGCGCGTCCGTTGCTGGGCCGCGCCCGCAGCGGCTGGAATTCGCTTCACATAATTCCAATCGAGACTGGTCGCGGGTGTCCCTACGGTTGCGAATTCTGTACCGTCACCGGATTTTTCGGGGACTCGATCCGTTTTCGCTCGAATGAGAGTGTGGTTGACGAACTGCTGCGACTAAAAGCGCGCGCCCGCAACGATGGGGGACAGGTCGGCGTATTCTTCATTGATGACAATCTGGCCATTAATATTAAGCGAACCAAGTCTCTACTGCGGGCCATCATCACAGCAGGTGCACAGGTACCCTGGGTCGCGCAAATCAGCGCGAATCTCCTGCGCGACGAGGAACTGATCGATCTAATCGCCGAATCCGGGGGCAGGTGGATTTTCATCGGTATGGAGTCAATCGATCCGGCGAATATGGCCGACGTGAATAAGAACTTCAGTAAGCCGGGCGAATATGGAGCCGTGCTGGAACGACTGGCGGCGCGCAATATCTATGCGATTACATCCTTCATCTTCGGCATGGACAACGACACTCCGGGCGTGGCCGCGCGAACTGTGGCGGAGATTGAATCGTGGCCGCCCGGTCTGCCTGTCTTTGGCCAGCTAACTCCATTTCCCGCCACACCTCTCTATGATCGATTGCAAAAGGCCGGAAGGCTGGCGCGTCCCAAACACTGGATGGATTTTGCGCCGTTCGTTATGGCGCACACCCCGCTGAAGATGACCATCAGTGAAGCGCGCGAAGAGGTGCAGAAGGCATGGTCGTCATCCTACAGCGCGAAAAGAAACAGGCAGGCGCTAAAGGCGATCCAGGATGCACCGGTTCAATACCGGATCGGGATGTTAGTATCCCGTCTATTCTTCCGCGGAATTTATTTCCCGCAGATGAGCCGCTGGGCCTGGATTAAGTTGGTAGCCCAGAATGGAGGCTCAATATTCAACCTGACCAGGGAAACCTTCAGCCTCTGGCATCGATCGCGCAGCCGGATTCAGTCCAGGCCGGCGAGTCCCGAATATCAATAAAGAGTCGCGGGCATCTGGACTAATTCCGAATGCCCCAAGCCGCATACGATCCACGAATTCACACTAAGTTTCACGAAAAAAGTTTGTGTTGCTTAGTGTGATTTGGTGGATCGTTTGCTTCTCTTTAAATCAGGACACCAACGAATTCCCGAGAGACTTCCGGTTGCTGATTCGGATTTAGTATTTCGGCACGCTTGGGTCGACCGCCATCAGCAACCCTAATTCGCTAACCGATCCAACTTGATAAGAGGTTCCTTCCCTCAACGACCCATCTGCCAGGTTTTGATTGCTTCTATCGGGTGGATTAGCAGAATGATATTAAGCAGCAGGCTGTCTCTAATCCAAACGAGTAACACCAGTTCTATGAACAGAAACAACGCCAACGTTCGACGGAAGCCGAGTTTCAAGGCCAGGGCAAATCCAACTGCGCATGCCAGAATGTCGCCCAGCGAATTAAACACCGAGTCGCCTTCATAACCGATTGCCGCGGTTGCATCCCGGTAACGGTTGATTACGTAATTCGTATTCTCGAAAACTTCCCATGCCGCTTCAATCATCACAGCCAGAACCAGGCGCCAGCGAACAGCCAGCCGCGGCAAGACCAACGCGAGCAGACCGCAGATGATGAACCCGTGAAGTACATGAGTGAAGGTGTAGGGATCGAACAGGTGTTGAGAAGTATGCCGGTTGCCGATATCGCCGGCCCAGGGAGACAAATCTCCGACGGCGCACCACCACAACCGCCCCTGGCGGCGCAGTTCAAAAACTGTCGCCGCCAGGGCCGCCACGATCGCAACTGACGGCCAGGTATTCTTGTGCGCGCTTTTCAATGTTGAGGGAAACCAAGGAAGCGAGTATCGCTCGTCGGCGCAGTGCTGTTATCAGGGTTTCAATTCACTCGCGGTATCAATCCGCACGGTTTTTCTGGCTGCGTTCAATCTGCCGGAGATTTTGACGTGAAGCCCTTCAAAGCCTTTGAGTGCTTCGGGATTTTCGACGATCCAGATTCTCTTGCTCTTGTCTGTTACCAACACCATTCGCTGCGGTTTCCATTCGGGGTGGCCCACATGAGCACCCCCGCGCAGGCATTTTAAGACGCAATCTGTTCCCCCGGGTTTTGTATGCTCTGCTCCGCACGCCTCATCACTGACCCAGCCGGTTACTGTAACCGATTTGCTGCTTCCGCTAATGACGATAGCCACACCACAAACGAAGTAAGCAGCTATGAAGAGAGGAATCTTGTTTCGCATGTAGCGGAGTATACGTGTTTTGATCACATGACCGCCATATAATCGCACAGCAGGGAACAGGAAAAACCTGGCAAAACTGGCTACCCCGAGGACCGTTCCTGGTTAGACTTTGAAGGGTTTCCGGAGATAATGCATCTGTTCTGTTCGGGACTCTTTTCAAATTCGCAAAGACTTTTCTGATCATGAAAAACTATTTCCATTTCACACGACGTCTCGCGCCTCTGTTCCTGCTCGCTTTAATGATTACTGCCGGCACGGCGGCAACAGCGCAGCAGTTCAACCCGGATCTTTTCAAGCCGTTACACTGGCGCAGTATTGGACCACTCCGCGGAGGCCGTACGCGCGCGGTCGCTGGCGTGCCGTCACAACCAAATGTTTTCTATATCGCCCAGGTAAACGGCGGCGTTTGGAAGACGGACGACTATGGCCGCACCTGGACACCGGTATTTGACGATCAACCGACCGGCTCGGTCGGATGCATCGCGGTGGCGCCGTCTGATCCGAACATTGTCTATGCCGGTAGTGGCGAAGGTTTACAGCGTCCGGATCTCTCGGTCGGCGACGGCATTTACAGATCGAATGACGCTGGACGGACCTGGGTTCATCTCGGTTTGCGCGACGGTCAGCAGATTCCACAGATCGCGATTGATCCGCGTGATCCGAACCGCATCCTGGTCGCCGTGGCTGGTCACCCGTATGGCCCAAACGAAGAGCGCGGCATTTTTCGCTCTGTCGATGGAGGCAAGACATTCGAGAAGGTTCTCTACAAAGACGAGAACACGGGCGGCGCCGATGTGTTAATAGATTCTTCGAACCCGGACGTCGCATACGCCGCGCTTTGGGAAGCGCGCCAGGGCCCCTGGGAAAACGCCGCGTGGAATGGAACGGGCGGGGGCATTTTTAAGTCTACGGATAGCGGAAAGACCTGGCAGCAGTTGAAAGCCGGCCTTCCGGAAGGAATCATCCAGGCGAATCTGGCGATTGCGCCCAGCAAGCCGAATCGCCTCATCGCCTCCGTTGCGTCCCCGGGGGCAGTTAACCTCTTTCGCTCTGATGACGCCGGCGCCAGCTGGACTGTTATTACGAAGGATCCCCGACCAGCCGGCCGCATCGGTGGTGGCGATCTGTCAGTTCCCAGATTCAGTCCTAAAGACCCTGAGGTTGTGATTGTCGCCAGCACGGTAAGCTGGAAGTCGATCGATGGCGGCAAGACATGGAACGCATTTCGCGGCGCTCCGGGTGGCGACGACTATCAAAACGTCTGGATTAATCCGAACAACCCCGACGTGGTTCTTTTGGGCAGCGATCAGGGCGCGATCATTACCACTAACGATGGCAAGTCCTGGAGCAGTTGGTATAACCAGCCCACGGCACAGATGTATCACATCAGCGCCGACAACGCGTTTCCTTATCGATTGTGCGGCGGCCAGCAGGAGAGCGGATCAGCCTGTATTTCCAGTCGCGGCAACGATGGCGAGATTACTTTCCGTGAATGGCATCCGGTCAGCGCGGAAGAATATGGTTACGTGGCGCCGGATCCACTCGACCCCGACATTGTTTACGGCGGTAAGCTGACTCGGTACGATCGCCGCACATCGCAAGCGCAGAACATTATGCCGAAGCCTTTTCGCTCGGCTGATTTTCGCGTAGTGCGCACTGAGCCGGTGATTTTCTCGCCGGTCGATCCGCACGTGCTTTACTTTGCGACCAACACGCTTTGGAAAACAAAAGACGGCGGGCGAAACTGGGATCAAATCAGTCCGGATCTAACTCGCAAGACCTTTGACCTTCCCGAAACCATTGGCAAGTATCGCTCGCAACCAACGGCACAGCCGACCCAGCGGGGGGTAATCTACGCAGTGGCGCCGTCGCCGCTGGATATTAACTTGATTTGGGCAGGCACCGACGATGGCCTGATTCATCGTACGACCGACGGGGGCGCGCATTGGAGCGACGTCACGCCAAAGCAACTCAAGTCCTGGCAAAAGATTTCGATCCTTGAAGCCAGCCACTTCGATAAGAACACCGCCTACGCAGCCGTCAATACACTGAGACTTGACGACCTTCGTCCGCACCTTTATCGAACGCGCGATGCAGGCGCAACCTGGAGCGAAGTTACGAGCGGCATTCCGGACAATGAAAATACCGATGTCGTGCGCGAAGATCCGCAAAGAAAGGGCTTGCTGTTCGCGGGCACCGAGCGCACCGTCTATGTGTCTTTTGATGACGGCGATCACTGGCAGTCTCTGCGGCTCAACATGGGCGCCAGTTCTATTCGCGATCTGATTATCAAGGACGACGATCTGTGCGTTGCGACTCACGGGCGAGGTTTCTGGATTCTCGACAACATCACACCGCTGCGACAGTTGCAGGCATCGATAAAAGGAGCGCCGGCATCGCTTTTTCGTCCGCAGACAGGTTTGCGCGTGCGCTGGAACACGAACAGCGATACGCCGCTGCCGCCGGACGAGCCTGCCGGTGAAAATCCTCCCGACGGCGCTATGATCGATTACTACATCGGATCACCCACACCGGCTCTCGTGACTCTGGAAATTAAAGACGAAGCAGGCGAACTTGTTCGTCGTTATTCGAGTGCCGATCCCCTGCCCACGCCCGACCCGGCCCTTTCAATTCCGCCATACTGGGTAAGGCCGCCGCAGAAGCTCGCGAGCGAACCCGGCATGCATCGCTTTCTCTGGGACATGCACTACGCTCCCGTTCCCGGCGTTCAGCCGCAGTACCCCATCGCCGCCGTCTATCGCAACACGCCGCCGGCGCCAACTTCGCCCTGGGCAATGCCGGGCAATTACACCGTGGTCCTGACGGTTGGTAATAAGAGCTATCCGCAACCACTGACGTTGGTGATGGATCCTCGAGTTAAGACTTCACGCGCCGACCTGACAGAGCAATTCAGACTATCGAAGCAAGTTTACGACGAATGGCTGGCGCTGAACTCAATTGCGGAGAGCGTCAAGCTTATTCGGGACCAGGTTACAGAATTGCGAGTGCCGGCGGGAGATCTCAAAACGCATATTAATGCGCTGACTGAGAGACTTCAGACTTTGATTGGCGCGAGTGGTGGGCCGGGCGCGCCCACTCCAGCCGTGACCGGCGCGCGCGCAACGGTTACCGGTACGACAGGAAGGCTGAGGACCCTTTTTGGCCTCATAGAAGAGGTGGACGTGGCGCCAACCCCGCAGGCAGCGGCCGGCGTTGTTGAGGTGGTAAGGGATTCGCGCTCTCTTCAGGAAAGCTGGCAGACGATTAAGAGTCAAGACATTCCGGCGGTTAACCGGGAGCTCCGTGCTGCAGGTCTGGCGGAACTTAAATCAGGGAAATGATTGCGCTTCCGTTTGGATTGAGAGTTAGAAAGTAGATGGTGCACCCGGCACGACTCGAACGTGCGACCCCCTGATTCGTAGTCAGGTACTCTATCCAGCTGAGCTACGGGTGCATGGTGGGTGAAGCGAGGGGGAAGTTTAAGGGTTCAAGGTTCGAGTTTCAAGTTGAGGACACGACTCGCCACGTTGCTAATACCGTTCAGGTAACATGCTTGTGATTAATGGGAGCGCGGGCGCCCCCGCCCGCAATGAGCGCGAAGCGCGAAGCGTGATGGAAGACACAGTCTTTTTGGAAAAGTTGTGGGCTGCGGCGCAATGCGGGCGAGGGCGCCCGTGCTCCCAGTAAAACCGAGCCTCCAGGCTCGGAACTGAATTACTACCCTCCCGAGTCTCCAGCTACAATCTGAACTCTGGATCTGAAATCTAAAACTGAGATTCAAGATCAGCGCGCGAAGTAGCCCGGCTTGGTGCGCGCGATCAGCTCCGGGTGCGGCGTGACGTCGATCCGTATTTCGCGCCAGCGGCCGTCGTGCAAATGCTCGGTGGATGGCTGGTAAGCGATGCTGTATAGCGATCTCAGATCTGCGGCGACTTCGGCATACAACCTTGCCAACTCATCCAGCCGTTTGATCTCGTTCAGACGGCCGCCGGTACGATTGGCAAGTGTTTGCAGCCGCGTTCGCGCCGCAGTGTAGATCCCCGTAATAATTGGATCAGGCAACGGCAGACGTTTGGGATCGCCCGAAGGAAGCGCCAGAGGAAAAATCGTCACACCTTCGCGATCCGCGTTATTAAGGACCGCATTGAACTGGGGACTGGTATCGGGCTTGATCGATCCGATTGCCTGTTCGTTTGTTTGTGCCCCGGCAGCGGCAGTTCGATCGATGTTGCGCAGTTTCGTGTCCAGGCCGTCGGTCATTACCACGATTGCTTTGCGCCGCTTGTCTTCTTTGTTCAACTGTTTCAGCGCGTAGTTAAGAGCGTCATAGAAAGGAGTCTCTCCTTTCCCCTCAGCGATTGAAATGGCATACGCGACGTCTCTTAAATTGCTGCTAAACCCGATCAGAGACTTGACGCCTTTCCCATTGAACTGCACCACCGAAACTCTGTCACCGGGACCCAGCGCATCCAGAAAGCGAAAAGCAGCCTGCTGGAGCTGCTGGCGAAAGCTCGTGGTCGAGCCTGACATATCCAGCAGCAACACCAAACTAAAGGGCGTGTTGGTTGGTTCGAAATGAACAATCGGCCGCCGCACACCGTCTTCGTAAACGACAAAGTCATTGGGCGAAAGCGAAGTGATCGCGCGACCCTGCTTATCTACGACGCCAACGTTCAGCTGGACCAGCGACGTCTCCGTGCGCACAACATCTTCCGGCACCTGCGCGAACAAAGGCGTTGCCGCTAAGCAAGCAAACCAAACCGCGGCCAGCACCTGGAGAAACCTGAGGGCAAGCCCTCGCTCTAAACAAGCGCTCAGAATTTCGATCGGCCTAACGAATGTTAAAGGGAATCGATGGAAAGCCATGAATGTTTTCGGAATCTTCAGCAATTGAGTATGCAGTTCGTGACGCCTGATTGGCAACCGAAGAAGCCTTTTGGCGCCGGCTAATGAAATTGTCGGACGCTGCAAACAAGCCGCGAGTTGCTTGTGGGGAATCGACAATACGAGATCGAGTTCAATTGAGTTGCCGCTTGCGAGACAAGCTGAAACTTGGGTAGGTATCCAGTTTGCATTTCTGAAGTTTCATTCACACCGCGGCTTTAGCCCGGTGACCGCAAGAGTTTTTACAATATCGGGAACCGTTTCAACGGTTTGCTCCAGCGGCACTTTGTCGGAAACACCCATCGGGAAACCGTTCAAAACGGTTCCCAGGTTCTAAGGAGCTTTCTTCACCGGGCTAAAGCCACGGTGTGAATGAGATCGGAAGCACGTAGATGAAGCATCTTCAATTTGAAAGACGTGCTAAAAGTTGGACTCACCCTGCGGAGAGATCATCTTGTGGGAGTCCCCAAATCCAAATATAATCCGCTGCGAACTGCGGAAGTAGCCTGGGATAAAACTTGATTTCGCGCCTGGCTCGCGTGTCAACCTTGCATTCAGTACCCCTCCTGAGCGCCAGGACCAACGTCGCATAGTTCTCGCGGAGGTTCACCATGTACAAACCCAAATTTTGCGTTGAATGTGGCACCCGGCTGGGGCGCGCCAAATGGCGGCCCTGGAACAGTCGCAGATTCTGTGCTGACTGTGGATCTCGCTTTCGAAAGGCAGAACTGGCCCTGCCCTTTCTCCTATGCGCGGGATTGCTTATCGCCGGCTTCAGTTTTGGCCGGTATCTTCGCCCGTTGCCGCCGCCGTTGATCGTTCAGCGTTTTGCTAAGTCACCCTTGTCCGACATTCCTATCGCGATTGCTTCGGGCGCGCCGGCAAGGCAATTACCAGACAGCAGCACTGGTTCAGCCGGTAATCCGGTTGAACGCAACAATCAAGGTAATAATGAAGGCATTAACCAGACGGGGCCCGAGGACGTTATTTACGTCTGCGGCGCGCGCACTAAGAAAGGCACGCCGTGTTCGCGCCGGGTGCACGGGCCGGTGCGCTGCTGGCAACACAAAGGCATGCCTGCCATGTTGCCGCAAGAGAAGTTATTGGTGAAGGGATAACCGGACAGGCCGAGTATTAGAATGCAAAGCGCAAGAAACGAAACGTCGGCCCCGCATCCGGACGATGCAATTCGACCTCAGCTTGAAAAACCCTGATATTGAGTATAGACTCCGCGCCAACCCAAGCCTCTATCGGGACACTTCGTTACCGTCTAGTCTTTAAGTCTCATGCATTTTCCTCTCTTGAAAGGAGACCTTACCAATGGAAGCACGCGAATCTTTGCGAGACGTCGAAAACCTTCGTTTCCGATTTCAGATGAACAACCGTTTACGGCTCGAGTGTCTGGCGGCCGTATCGAAAGTGTTTCGTGAATTCGGAGAGCCGCTCAAGGATGAATTGTTATCCGCAATGGTATTTGCTTTGCCACAAGAGCTAATTAGCGGCAATGGTCACGCCTTCGCGCCGATCGAATCAGGGGCGAATGTATCGGCGGGGTCGCAAAAGCTTGCAGCCCTTTCGCTGCAGGGGCCTGGAGGCCTTCCCCCACAACAGCCTCTTCCACCCGAAGGGCCGTTACCACCCGAGGAACCTTTGCCACCGTTAGCGCCGTCCTTACCGCCCGAGTCGCCTGTTGAGGCGCCGGCACTTCCGCCGGAACAGCCGGTGGCGAGTAGTCCGGAAGGATATCTCGCATAGGCCTTCGCGGCGGGGTCTCGAGAACTGAGCTTACCTGCGTCACGAGATTGCTGAGCGAGAACTGCGCGATGCGCTCCCCGATGGGCCCGCGCGGGACTGAGCTGTGTCTTTACCTCGCGCTCAACTGAAATAGGATGGTTTATCGGAATCGCAAGGAAATCTGTGTGACCGCCCTTCAGAGAAGCGGGCATCACGCCATCATTAATTGGATTGTGTCAAACTCTGGGGGATCCCCGTGTTTTCTCAATGACTGTCGCCCGAATCTGAATCCATTTCTAACCTGCGGCGTGAACCAGGAGACTGGTCTGACTCCCAGAGACTTGTTGATCTACAACTACGAAGACCGTGACCTTGGCAAGTTGTTCACAGTCGATTTTCCGGATGACAAGATCAGGTGGTTCGGTAAAAGCGAACGCTCTGTTTATGTGTTGATTATTCGAGATCCATTCAATAACTTTGCCAGCAAATACAGGTGGGCGGTAAATGGAACAAAGTGGACGCCGCAAATGGAATGGACCACCAGAGTGTTACCCGGATTATGGAAATCTTACGCGAGAGAGTTTCTGGGGCTGACTAATTTCACGCCGGCGCCAAAAGTTTTCCTCAACTACAATAGTTGGTTCACTGACGAAAAGTATCGCCACGAGATGGCAGGACACTTAGGACTAATTTCGGCGGACAAGGGTTTAACAGAAGTTGCCAGGTGGGGGCCGAACACGTGGGGCGATTCTTTCGATAATCTAAAGTTCGATGGCCGGGCACCGGAGATGAAAGTGCTCGAACGCTGGCGTTACTTTGCAGACGACCCGGTATTCAAAAACCTTTTCCGCGATAGCGAACTGCTTTCTCTGTCTGAAAGAATCTTTGGCGCCCTCCCGGAAACGGATTTGTGGCTGAGATGATTGGTTACAAAGAAGAATCACGAGGCGTGATTTCGGCGCAGCTTTACGAGCCGGCAGAATGCAAGGCGATAGTCGAAGAGCTAAAGCATCTCGAGGGCTGGGCTGCAGCCCTGGTACGAGACGCGCAGGACTCTGTCCACTACCGGGTTTTGACGCGTCCGAACATTCGCTCGGCAAGCGCGTTGGCCAGTACCGGTGCTGAAAAGTTCCACCGCCAGTTCGAAGGCCGGATGGAGGCGATCCTAATTCCTCTCGTTAACCAGCACTGGCAGGTCGATCTCGCAAGCTACTCGGGAACGCACATTCTAAAATATGGGCTCAGCGATCACTACGTACCGCACCTGGACACCGGGCCTGGCTTTGAAGATCGTTATTTCAGCGTCGTGTGTTACCTGAACGACGGTTTTACTGGTGGAATGACATCGTTCCCGGGGCTCAACTACACCGCGACGCCGGAGGCGGGCAAGGCAATTGTCTTTCCTTCAAACTATCTGCATGGCAGTGAACCCGTGACGAGTGGCGAGAAATTTGTTCTGGTGTCCTGGATAAATGGTCCCCTGTCCGTCAATTGGATTTAGCAGCAGCCCGATCGTCAGGGAGGGCTGTCAAGAGGCTTGCCGAGGTGAGGCTTCGGTAATAAGCCCTTGCTGACGCGCGGGTTTCTGCTGATTTGGAAAGTACGCGTCACGATAGAATTTTCTTGCCTCTCTGATTTGCGCCAGGAGCTCGCCGATTATGGTTCCTTCCGGCGCCTCGATTGTTGGGTTCCAGAGAGCGTGCACTGCCTCGTCTCGGAAATAGTTACGCTTGGTCCAGCGCTCGTCACCATAGGCATAGTGAATCATCGGCGCCTTCAGTTTCGCATCCGGCCAATAATTATGATCGGCCAGGTGAGTGACATTTAGTTCGAGTCCCAGCTTTACTACCGCTAGGCCGAACGCGTACATGATGTCTTCCCATCGGCGCGGAGAAAAAGCGTCAACCGCTTTCAGCCAGATCGTGCCCAGCTCATGCGCCTGCGCCAACGGAACGATGTAAGGCACACTGCAACGCAGCGACTGCTTCACCGGATCAAGGGTCGTGCGTTCGATCCCGAGCTTTGTCAGAGCGCCGGCGACAAAATCCCGATCGTAGTTCATGAACGAGCTGAACTCGCCGGAGAGTATTTCCGGGAATTCCAGCGGGCGCGCAAAGATCATATCCGGGTCACAAAGCACGATGAGTACGTCCTGGCCGGCAAATAAGTCGGCGGCGTGAATGAGGCTACCGGCGCTATTACGCGGAGCGTAGTTATCGCCATCGCCGTTAACGCGGTAACTCGGCGCCGGATAAAGGGCGCATCCGGCCTTCGCCAAATCATGGAAGTCGGGATGCCAGTCAGCTCCCGAGTCGTGAACAATAATGATCGGCTGATGATTCATCCGGGTGACGCAGGAGAAATAGAACAGCTTGCACTGCCACCCGGTGTAGGCATTGTTCTCGGCGGAAACGACTATCTGGTGCTTGCCTGTCATGCTCTGAATTGCCCCGCGTCCGCGGTTGGAGCGCCTATCCGCAGACTACGCAGATTCCAAAAAAAGGACTCATGACAGAACCCTTTTTGTGTCGTTCTAGTTTTTGAATCTGTGTAATCTGCGTAATCTGTGGATAGACGCCCTTACTCTTAACCATCTTCTTATGTTCAGCGAATCATCATGATCACTTTTCGTTCGCGCCCACCGTCAAACTCACAAACGAAGATCCCCTGCCAGCGACCGAGCAGAAGCTTGCCGTCTGTGAAAGGTATAGTTACCGTCGAACCCGCCAGGCTTGCCTTGATATGCGCGTCCGAGTTTTCTTCGCCGTGACGAAAGTCCATACCATGCTGCGGAATCAGAGTGCGCAAAGCGTGCAGCATATCCCGCGGCACATCTGGATCGGCATTCTCGTTTACGGTCAAGCCGGCGGTTGTATGCTGCACATAGAGCACAACAATACCCTCCTTCTGGCCGGATTCAGTTAACCGTTCCTGCACTTCGTCGGTGAACTCAACCAACTCTTCGCGCTGATGTGAACGGACTTTGAGAACGTACATGAGTTGAAGGTAAACCTAACAGATGGAAGCGGGGATAAGGCAGCTTGCCGCGGCTCTGCCGCCTGATGTGCGGAAGGCCTGTGGCCTTCCGGTTGTCGTCCTATTTATCAGGGCTGCGCCCTGAGTTTGATATTGCCAAAAGCGATTGGGGGCGCAGCCCAGTATCTTTTAGAAGCTTACGGAAGGCCATAGGCCTTCCGCACATCAGGCGGCATAGCCGCATACCACGTAGCTTAGTCTTTGGTCGAAGCGCTGCGACGAAGCAATGCCCAGCCTGATGGCAGCACAGCAGCGGCGAGCACGATTTTTACGATGTCACCAATGATGAAAGGCTTCACACCAGCGTCGAATGCGAACGTTGGGGATCGGAAGAACGAGAGCCAGGCCCAGCCACTCAGAAGAATCAAGACTGAACCGATCGCCATGGCGGCCGCCGCAGTGAAAAACCGCTTGTCCCAGCCATGCTCAGCAAAGGCGCCGGTAACGAAGGCCGCGGCGGGGAAAGCAATCAGGTAACCACCCGTTGGTCCCAAAATGTAGGGGATACCGGCATGCCCTTGTTGGAAGAAAGGCAGACCGCTGGCCCCTTCGATCAGGTAAACGATCATCGCCGCCGCGCCCAAACGAGATCCGAGCAGGGCCCCCGTCAATAGCACGGCAAATGTTTGACCGGTGATGGGCACGGGCCACATCGGAACGACAATCTGAGCTGACAGTGCGGTCAATAAACTAAATGCGACGACGAGTCCAACCGATCGGGCCCAGTCGAGCGGCGCCAGGGCTGCCCCGGTGAGTGTCTCCGATTTGGCAAATGAAGCGTCCATAAGTTCTAACCCTCTAGACGTTGATGCTAGTTTGACCATGAGAATGGTTGAACATTCAAACTAAGCCAGTCCCCCGAGCGAAAACTATTCTAACCCAGCCTCAAACCCCTGGTCTCTTTTCACGGCCGAACACAAAGCACCGGGCAGGGGGCGTTGCGTATGATGAATTCGGCGGTGTCCGTCATGTTTGTATCACCCCCGCAGCAAAGTGCGGTGGTAAGGGCCAGGATGTCTGCGTTGTGTCGCGCCGCGTACTCGACTACCCCTTCCGCCACTCCGCCGCGAACTGTATCGAACCGGCCAAAGAAGTCAGCGGCCTCGGCTTCCGCGAAAAATCTTTGCAATGTAGCCTGGCCGCCATCGGCAGGTTGTTCGTCACCTTCGCCGAAAACACAAACCGCTTCAAGCCGGGCGCCGGTTTTGCGCGCAATCGATGCCGCAGTGGGTAGAATCGCTTTTGAATCTTCCCGCAGATCCGTGGCGTAGATGATACGCTCAAAACGATCGATGGGCCGGGTGGTGCGGCGCGGACCAAAAAGTCTGGCAATGATGGTAGGGATTTTCGAATCGCGAGCCACCTGTTCGGCAACGCTTCGGCCCAGGAAAAATTGCGCGACATCAGATCTTCCGTGCGATGCCATAACGATTAGATCGCAATTGCGCGCCTGAGCTTCGCGCATGATTACCTCCACCGGGTCGTCATCGCCCTTTGGAATAATTGCTTCCTTGACACGCACGGCGCTCGCGCCTTTTGCGAGGGCAGGAAATTCATAGCGCGAGGTTTCGGTTACGTGCGGGTCGCCGCCCTGCGAAACGTGAAGTGAATAAATCGTCGCATCGAACTGCGCCGCAATCGCCACCGCCAATGGAAAAGCGCTATTGGCGACTGCGGAAAAATCAGTTGGAAACAGTATCGAGCGAATCATGACAGTAAGCAGTAAGCAGTAAGCAGTAAGCAGTAGAGCAACCAGTTAGCTGTAGAGGGGCGGTTAGCAGTCAGCAGTTGATGATAACTAAAGAAAGCCCGGAAACTTTCTGCTTACTGCTAACTGCTCACTGCTCACTATTAAATAAACAAGGGCGCCAAAACCAGCGTGATCGTCGACAGCAACTTAATCAGGACATGCAGTGAAGGCCCGGCGGTATCCTTGAAAGGATCGCCTACGGTATCGCCCACCACCGCGGCTTTATGGGCTTCGGAACGCTTGCCGCCGTATTGGCCCATTTCGATGTATTTCTTGGCGTTGTCCCAGGCGCCACCGCTGTTGTTGAGAAATAACGCCATTAAGATACCTGCGATGGTTCCGATCATCAACATTCCCGCGACAACCTCCGCGCCCGTGGCTAGATGCGCATACCGCGGATTGCCAATGAGTGAAGCCACGGCCAGCGAGCGATCGCTCGAATCGATCTGTGAATAGAAAAGCATACGGAAAACGATACCGACCAGGATCGGCATGCCGACCGCCAGCAGTCCCGGCCATATCATCTGCTTCAGGGCCGCGCGCGTGACGATGTCCACCGTACGCCCGTAATTCGGTTTTGAAGTCCCGGCCAGGATTCCGGGATCGTTTTTGAATTGCTCGCGCACATCCTGAATCACGTACTGCGCGGTCTTGCCCACGGCCTTGATCGCCAGGGCCGAGAAAAGGAAGACCAGCATCGCGCCCAGTAGTCCGCCAATAAACACTTCCGGCTTGGCAAGATTGATGACAAAGATCTCCGGTCCCGCCCCGGCGCCGGCTGAACCCGAAGCCGCAGCGCCCAGGTTCAGACCATAGTTTTTCACTTCATCAAGATAAGCTGAGAAAAGCAGGAAGGCCGCGAGTGCCGCGGAGCCCACCGCGTAACCTTTAGTCAACGCCTTTGTAGTGTTGCCGACGGCATCGAGTCGATCGGTCTTCACGCGAATTTCTTCCGGCTGTTGGGACATTTCGACAATTCCGCCGGCGTTGTCCGTGATCGGACCAAAGGTGTCCATCGCCAGGATGTACGCTGCCGTTCCCAGCATGCCCATCGTCGCGACTGCGGTGCCGAACAGTCCCGCGCTGCGCAACCCGGAAGCCGCGCCCAGATAGTACGAGCCAACGATCGCCGCCCCGATCACCAGAATTGGATAGGCGGTGCATTCGAGGCCGACTGCGATGCCGCTAATGATGTTGGTGGCCGGTCCAGTTTGCGACGCTTCCGCGATCGATTGCACCGGACGGTAGCGGTACTCGGTGTAATATTGGGTGATGTAAACGAAAGCGATCGAAGTAAGAATGCCAATCACGCCGCAGGCAAAGAAGTAGAGATAAGCATTCGGCGCCGCCGGCGTAGCGAGCAGCCAGCGCGTGGCAATGAAGAAGCCCAACGCGGCCAGCGACGCCGCGACGTAGTAGCCCCGGTTAAGTGCCTGCATTGGATCGCCATCTTCGCGCGTGCGCACAATCATGATGCCTACAATGGATGCAATCAGTCCGAAAGCGCGCGCGACCAGGGGAAATAAAACGATCCCGAGCAACTGCGCTGGAGTGAAAGCGCCGGGATTTGCGCTATAGAGCGCTGCCGCCAGAATCATCGCGCCGATATTCTCGGCAGCTGTCGATTCAAAAAGGTCCGCGCCACGGCCGGCGCAGTCGCCTACGTTGTCGCCTACGAGATCTGCAATCACGGCGGGATTGCGGGGATCATCTTCAGGAATTCCAGCTTCAACTTTTCCTACCAGGTCGGCGCCCACGTCAGCGGCCTTCGTGTAAATTCCACCGCCGAGTTGGGCGAACAACGCCACGAACGATGCGCCGAAACCATAACCGGCAATCAGCAGCGGAATCTTGGCAGGATTATCTACGGTGCCAGTTAGCCTAACCAGCGAAAACAAGATCGCCACGCCCAACAACGAAAGGGCAACTACAAACAATCCCGAAACAGCGCCGCCGCGCAGTGCGGTTTGCAACGCGCCGTTCAGACTCTTGGTTGCTGCCCACGCAGTGCGAATGTTCGCTCGGATTGAAACCCACATTCCCACATAGCCGGAAGCGACGGAAGACGCCGCGCCCAACGCGAAGGAAAGCGTGATCCACATTGCCAGGACGCCCCGACTGGCGACCGGGTCAGCAGCATTGGATTCGCGCACGAACCCGTAAACAATAAAAATTAGTGCGGCCAGGGCCACGGCGAACAATCCAATCGTCTTGTTCTGACGCCGTAGAAATGCCTCCGCCCCTTCCTTAATCGCATCGGAAATGCGGATCATTTCCGGTGGACCCGTCTCGCGCTTGAGCACGTTACTGATAAGAAAAACTGCAAAGGCAAGCGCCAGCAGGCTGATGACAAAAATCAACGGTAGTTCCACAGTTGAAGATTCCTTTCTGGGTCGTTAGATAATTGCGAAATACAAATCTCTGCGCTTCCTAATGGACAACTCCTTCAGACAGACCCTGACAACCGAGGCTCTTGCCTCCGTGCTACCTACTGCTCCAGATCCAGGTCGCGCTAAAAGTTGAACATTATTGCCGATTCATGACGAAACTGTCCACCAATGGGGGCGATTGGGTAGTGTCGCAATTTGGATTATCTTCCTAGTTGTGGTTCTAGGCACTCCCGTAATCTATAAATTGTCCAGATTGGTGATGCCAGTAGTATTGAAAAACACGGGGGTGTTTCACCTTCCTCCTATCACGGTAGTGGAAAGGGACCTCCAAAAACAAATAAGCCTCTTCATTTGTAACCGCACGCCGATGTCCTTCCGTATATGCGAACATGATTTGTTCGTATTCGAGAATTTTCTGTTCTCCGGACGGATAGAAGGTATTAGTCGTGCCGGTAGGTTTTGGCTTCATATTCCAGCGCTCCCCGGTCTCAGGAGTTTTGCCAAAAATCAATACTGGCATTGCCTTAAAATGCCAAGCGGGAGTTCTGCCGCCATTCATGAACCCAATAGCTACGCCTGGGTATCTGTCGAGGTCGAGATCGGTGAAGGCGATTCCGGTGATCCCAAAGTAAGGCGCGTCCCCTATATGGAGGGATTCTTGAGCGATCTTGGCGCTATGCTCGGCAGCTGCAACCGCGCGCTCGTTTTGCTCAACCAGTTGCCCGGTTTGCAGAAACGATTTGCTCATTATTTCGACCTGCCCAACCAAAGCGTCAGTTTGCAGCTTCATGTAGGTGCTTTGATTCTCGGAAACGGAAACGGCTCGCTTGGTCTCAAACGCAATCTTTTGACTTTCAACCAGCGCGGCATCCATGAGGTTGGCTTGCTTCTCCATAGCGTCCAACTGCCCTTGCATTTTTTCTGCTTGGTCACTGGCGTTGTCTGCCTGCCGCCTAATCTGTTTCAAGGTCAAGGCAGCAAAGATGGTATAGAAAATGACGGCGGCGGTTGTAATGATGCTCGTAACAACCAGAATCCAGTATTGAGTAGTCTGCGTTCGCTGAAACGAGCCGCCTACGTTGCTCTGTTCGGCCTGCTTGTTATCGTTTGTTCTACGGGATTCATTGCTAGTCTCAGCTTGAGCTTCATTGAACGGAGTTGGAGAGACGCGGGTAGCGCTTTTTTGCTGTTGGCTTTGGGTTTCCTGTTTGCTGGGTTGAGTGTTAACGCCTTGCAGCAAAAGAACCCCTATAACAAAGTATTTCCACATAGCGATAAGTGTAACACAAAAACACTTGACAAGTAAGAGAACTTGTATTACATTATCTTCAGATAAGGAGATTAACGCAATGGTCTTGCATATCCCGCCAGCTACAAGCCCGCGTAAGGCCGTACAAGCCTCAATCGTTTCGGATTTCAAGGAGCAAGCCAATGCCGAAAGCTAAAAAGATCGGACGCCCGAAATTACCAAAGGGACACGCGAAGGGCGTGATCGTTCCTGTGCGCGTTAATCCCGATGATCGCAAACTGTTTGAGAAAGCTGCGAACGCCAGCGAGCACAAAACCCTGTCGGCTTGGATACGTCACACGCTCCGAGAGGCTGCAAGGTAAAACTACACCAATGACAAGCAAAGACACTATTGCCCTTTGGGTGCTTGTATTCTTTGTCCTTGTGCCTTTAGGAGAGAGGCTCGATGAAGTCACTAACGCCTTGAAATCAAACCGTCCCATCAGCACGATCCTTTGGCACCTTGCTCTTTCTCTTATCGTGGGCGGCTCGGGCTTATTCTTGATCATTCGTTTTATTCACCTAAGGGAGGATCTCATGTATTACGAGGCCGAAGAGAAACAAAGAGAAAAAGAACGGTCTGCCGAAAAACACGGTAACGGAACAAAGAGCGTGCCATAGACCATGATGCCGATTTCAAATTGCGACACTACCGGCGATTGGTGCTGATGCAGTTTGGTGTATGTGTGCTTTGCCCCTCCCCACAAGTGGGGAGGGGTTGGGGTGGGGTAGGACGGTTTCGAGCACCTCTCCCCTAACCCCTCTCCGCTTGCGGAGAGGGGAAAAGATTCTGCTTGCTAACAATTTCCTTTGTTGCAAGGAGGGCGTAACAGAATTGCGCGCGTTGAAGTTTAGGATGACTTTACGAAGCACTTGCCGGCGCCAGGGGCGATTCGGTAGTGATGGTAGGTTGTTTGCCGGCTCCGAGCCAGCGCCGTACAGAATCCAGCAAAACAATTACAGCGGCAGACATGATGATGGCCGTCAGCGACGAGTTGACGTAGCCTTGCGCCGCCGTGTCCGTTTGGCGCGTGAGCGGCCAGAAGATGTCCCTGATCGACTCCCATCCCGCGACCAGTGTGGTGGTGGCCACGAAACTGAGCGGCACAATCGTTACCCAGCTGTAACGGGCTTTGCCCATGTTGATGATGATAGTGGTGGCAACGCACAAAGCCACTGAGGCCAGCAATTGATTTGCGATGCCGAACATGGGCCAAATCGTTGCGATCGATCCCGTCCAGATAAAGGCGGCCCAACTGGTAACCACCAATGCGGTCGTGATCATGGAACCAGGTTGCCAGTTTGGCTCTTCAAACCTTTTGTAGAAGCGCCCGCCAAACTCGCCGACCAGAAAGCGCGCCACCCGCGTCCCGGTATCGATTGTGGTCAGGATGAAAAGCGCTTCAAACATGATTGCGAAGTGATACCAGTACTTCATGAATCCGCGCAGGCCGGGAATGCCGTCAAAGATTTTTGCGATGCCCAACGCCAGTGTGACCGCGCCACCCGTGCGTCCGCGCAGGTTCTTTTCACCTGATTCAGCCTCCAGGCGATCAATCTCCTGCGGCTTTATATCAAACCCCTGTGCAGCCTCTTGATTGATCATTTGGGAGTAGGCCGATTTTTGAGCATCGGTTTTCTGCGGCGTGTTAATAACGAAATAGTCGCCCGGAAAAAGCGAAGTAGCAGCAATCAACGCCACCACGCCGACAACGCCTTCCATCAACATCGCGCCATAACCAATCACACGCGCGTCAGTTTCTTTAGCGATCATCTTCGGTGTCGTGCCGGAAGAAATTAGCGCATGAAACCCGCTGATGGCCCCGCAGGCAATAGTGATGAAAACGAACGGATACACTTTCCCCTTGACGATGGGACCGCCACCCCCGATGAAGGGAGTTAAAGCGGGCATTTGCAGGTTTGGGTGGACCAGAACCACGCCAATGATCAGGAACGCGATCGTTCCGATCTTCAAATAAGACGACAGGTAATCACGCGGGCAAAGCAGCATCCAGACTGGCAACACCGACGCGATAAAACCGTAGGCGGCCATCAAAATGATCACTGTGTTGCGGGAAAGTGTGAAGGTTTGGGCCAGTGACGAGTCGGCAATTCTTCCGCCCAAATAAACAGCCAGCAGCAATCCGATAACACCGATGGCACTGGCTTCGACAATACGACCCTTGCGAAAGCGATACATGTACAGGCCCATGAAGAGCGCCAGCGGGATAGTAAGTCCAACCGTGAAGGTGCCCCACGGTGATTCGGCCAGTGCATTAACTACGACCAGACCCAGGCCGGCGAGGGCAATCACTACTATGAAGAGGATGGCGATGCCGGCCACCAAACCTGACAGCGGGCTGATTTCGGTCCGCGCGATCTCGGCGAGCGATTTTCCTTTGCGCCGAATGCTCGCGGCCAGAATCATGAAGTCGTGCACCGCACCGCCCAGACAAACACCGATGACGAGCCACAAGAGGCCGGGAAGAAAACCAAACTGCGCCGCCAGCACCGGGCCGATTAATGGCCCTGCACCCGATATCGCGGCAAAGTGATGCCCGAACAGTACCCACTTGTTCGTGGGATAGTAATTGTGCCCGTCATACATTGTTTGCGATGGCACCGGCCGGGCATCGTCGAGCGCCAGCACTTTCGCGGCGATAAACGCTGAGTAGTAGCGATAAGCAATCGCCATCACGCAAAGGGAGCCAACGATTATCGGTAAAGCATTCATAAGCAGATTGTCAGCAGAGTAACCGTGGCAGTGTAACTACGGGAATCATCACGGAGCTTTTATCACCGCGCGAGTTTGGCTTCAAGTAACCGACGCGGCTATGCCGCCTGATGTGCGGAAGGTCTGTGACCTTCCGAAAGGCTTTTCAGATTTTCATTAGGGCTACGCCCCCGCAATTTAGGGGCGTAGCCCCTGAGAGCACCTGCTGACTTGCCGGAAGGTCGGAGACCTTCCGCACGCGCGCCTGGAAGCGCGCACGTACAGAGAGGTGAAAGTCCTCTCCAGGCAGACGCTCTCCGGCCTGTAACCGACTGCTACTGCGACGCAGCGATGCGTGGTGGAGAGCCGCAGGAGGTGAACGACCAGT